>MPLU02094108.1_pt1 | contig 11624 bp, 17 predicted proteins | sample 1617381 | NCBI WGS metagenome assembly MPLU02 (sample SAMN05944801, study PRJNA350692) | marine metagenome | biome: marine; feature: ODZ; material: water; isolation source: 90 m water sample filtered on 0.2 um supor filter | place: Pacific Ocean | collected 2012-04-08 | depth 90m m | reverse complement strand
GTTGTGTTGCCGTATTCAATAGTCAACACAACCGCTGATGCGGAAGTATTGCAAGCATAAACCCATATCTCGTCCATGTTTGTGGTGCCTGCACCAGCCTGATGAACCGTAACAGAAGCACCTGTGCCAGTACCTGTTACTGATATGTTCCTGCCATCATCACTGCCTGACAGTTTTACTTTTGAATATGTCGCCATATTACCTTTCCTTTATTTAACTGAAAATTTGATTATTCAGAAGTAGTTGATCGTTGTTAGTAGTTACAGAAATAGCAGGAGTAGCGCCCCCTGTAGAAACAATAGGAGCCGTGCCTGTAACAGCAGTAACTGTTCCAGCAGTAGCAGCAGCCCATTTCAAACCAGTCGCTTCAGAAGAATCCGCAACTAAAACATAAGTGTTAGTTCCAACCGCTAAACGTGCAACAGCATCAGAACCAGTAGCAACAATAAGGTCACCCTTAGCGTCAACAATATCTTTCTGTAAAACACCCGGAGTTGTATTAACAAAACTTTCTATATCCGTAAAATTGGTGTTCATTTCGCTGGCAACTATTGTTGTTCCAGCGGAAAAATCGTTTGTAACTGCTAATGTCGCCATTTATCGCAATCTCCTCGGCGTGTATGTGAAAGCCAACGCATTTACTTCCCAATGATTATTTGTGGAAGGTCCGTTTACCTTCATACTAATACTCTGTGCTGTCCCAAGTGTGGGCAAATTAACAACATCTGCTGTTAAATTACGGGCAATAGCATCCCATTTCGCTAAATATGAAGAATCAGGGTCAGCATCATCCCATTTAGCGGTACCCCACAAAGAATCAGACGTTTTACCAGTAATAGACAAATCAAAACTATTAGTTTGAGATGACTTATCGTAATCTTTGTAAATTTGTACAGGTAAAGTAAGCGTAGTTTCTGCTGATAACACCACTCTTGGGCGACCCCAACGCTTTTTAACAATAGGATCACGCCCAACTACCCACCTAGTAGTGAAATAAGACGTTATATGCGAAACCGCAGTAGACCCGTAACGGTCAGTTGTACGATTCTGTGCATCTTCCACATCGACCACAACACCAGTATTCGCTACGCATCCTGCGTAAACTGTAGGCGAAGAATTAGGTGGACGATACGCATACAGGGGACCAGCATCAATGTCGCTCATAGTCCAAGAACCACCTTCACCCATAGTCGGGTCATACATGAAAGTTCTTCGAGTAGTAGCGCCATCTTCAGTCCAGTCAACTGAAACATACAATTTGTTGTTACCCCACGCTAACTGCGGGGGGTTAGTAGTCAGGTTATCTATACGCCCATCTTCAATAGCGGGCTGCAATTTGGAAAACAACCATATGAATTGTTGCCCATCGTAAACGTAAACTCCTTGATCTGCGTGCCAAAAGAAAGTTCCAAACGTTGAAGAAACAGGAGAAGATTCTGGTATTGAACCAACATTATTAGTTGCTGTTGTTACTTGAAAAGAATCAGAATCGAAACCGTAAACAGCGTAAACACTATTGGATTTGAAAACTAGAAGCCTGTCTCCTGCTGGTACAAGCCCTGTAATATAGTCACCATGCTCCCCTTTATCAATATCCACATAATCTGCCGCAGACCACTTTTCGGGATTGTTCGCATTGGACCATCTGAGTCGGTACTTGTAGCCGGTACTCGACTCATACGTATACCCCGCCCACGCAAAATTATTCCAAAACGCTACGTATTGCGCTTGAGGGAAATTACCAGCAGAGCCATCAAGAGTCGTTCCTAAATCTGCGCCTGAAGAACCATCCCATTTAAAAGACGGTTTATCGTAAGAAACACCGTAAGCGATGTTGTTCATGGTCATGCCATAAACACGCGAACCGCTGGTTCGCGCTGTTATTCCACTAACAGTAGTGAAATTAGTAGACGCAGAATGAGCGACAGTAGTTCCATAATTAACTAACAGTTGGCTAGTTCCACTATCTGTGTACAAAGCCCACATGCCTTTAACATCAGCACTTAATGCTGTTGTGTTGCGTCTATCTATGCCATCACGTTGACGTATCCCACCACGAGGGTCAACAGTGACATTAAGCATGTCAGGGGATTCGTTTTCAGCGAGATTAAACTGATCGGAACGAAAGTTAAGACCACCAGTGAAGGCTTCTAAAACTTCAAGTTTGAATTGGCGTGCCATTAACCTTTACCAAATAACCCCGCCGGAACTGCTATAACGTAAACCGCCTGTACCCACAGCGTAACGAGTCGCTATGCGACTGTTAGCAACCATAGGTTGAGGTGCTGGAACGTCAGCGTACCTACGACCAATATTATCGAGATCAGTTTGGAATTGTATTAAATATTGTTGAGCCATCACAGGATCTTCCTGCTGTAAATAGGCTTTAGCAATAGCGTAAGTTACAAGAATAGGATGAAAAGGTGCAGGTAAATCAGGTGAAGAACCTGATGCTGAACCAACACCAAAATCTGTTGGGTTCCGCATTACACGAGCATAAATAGTAGCGGCACCATCAGGAGTCGGATACAACGTAACCGTGTCGTTCCAGAAACTCCACTCCCAAGGTTGACCACTTGTAGTCACATTAAGAGGATAAATAAAATCTGCGTTATCGTTACCAATAAACTCAAGGACATGATCGTCATTGCGTAACGACATTATTTCACGAACACCTTGCGTAATAGTGTCAGGGGAACCTGCGATACTAGCAAGAGTGTAAGTTTTTGTTCCACCAACCGTGTTAAAAGTTGTTGATGTTTCAAAAAATGGCCATCTTTTTTCACTGTAAACAATCGTGTCGAAACCTTGACCAATCATATTGTCAAGAACAGTGTCAGAAATATCAGTTGCATCAATGTCAACAACTGAACGAACCTGATCGCGCATTTGTTGCAAAGTCATTGAGGTCATTAAACAGCCGCTTTCTGCCTTGTATGTCCAATACAAAGCGATGTACCCGTGACGGGATGCGCTTTACACGCAGTCCCGCCACGAGTTGTCGCGGAGCAAGAACCGTCTAAAGAATCGGGAGGTGCCTCAGCAAAAGACGATGCTGGTCTAGCCCCAGCCACCTGACCGGCGGCATAAGTACTAGGCGTAGAACCGCCGCGCGAAGCGGCATGTTCAGCAGTTTGACTATATGCGAGGGCGAACTCTCTACCCATTTCTTACTCCTTTGCTTGCAATTGATACAAAAGCAAACCCTTACTTAAGCAGGGGTTATACCGTAGATGTATCCTTGACGAGCGCGGTTGCTGATCGTCAAGTTTCCGTAGCACAATATTTGTGCGTAACGTGCATCTTGGTTCGTTGGTCGCACGAACGGAGTCGGCTGGAACCAAGTGTCTGTGTGAGCAACAAGACGTAGATACTTAGTGTTAAGCATGTACATTTTGCCTTCACCGGCTAGTGTGCCGTCATAAGTTACAGGAGCGCCCTTGAACAGAAGGTTCTGGAAACCAGCATCTGCTGTCTTAGCGTCTGTGTAACGTAGTTGTGGCTGAAGCAATGCTTCATATGCCTCATACTGTGACTGTCCAGTCATAATGATCGTAGGCTGATCGTTGCCAACCGATACGTCATTGTAAGTATTTGACATTTGAGCAAGTGTTATAGCACCAGACATATTATGAACTTTTGATCTCCACCAAGAGTTATCTGAATCTGTTGCATCAATTCCTCCGAAAGAGGAACCACCTGCGTCATTACCAAGACCTACGCAGGCTGCAAGCCCAAGCATGTCTTTACCACTGTTACCTGTACCATTGCCGAAAAGCATGGTGTTAAGGTTTTCAATAATGGTTTCTTCCGTCTGCATGATCTTTCCTTCGAGAAGGTCGATTACTTGCTCTGGTCCATTATTTTTTGCTTCTTCAATACCAGTTATTGTTACAGTTGCAGCATACTGTTTCCAGTCGAACTCAGCGGCTGTGATGCCTGTCTGAGCAGTCGTGGCTATAGTATCTGATCCTGAGTAAGAACCGGCAGTTGAGTTTGATCCATAAATTATTGGAACAACGATCTTTGCTCCGCCACTTACGCGCCGAATGGTTTGTCCATTGGTAAGCGCATAAAACAGTGGGCGAGCAGTAAACACGTTATCCGCAAGTTTAGGAACATAATTATTCAGCGTTGTGCTGAGTATTTCATCAAAGTTGGTGTTACCCGCTGCCATTTGATTTTTCTCCTATTAGTTGTTTGATAATTGTTCGTTCGCCAGCGCAAAAGCATCCCGAATTGAATTAATCGCCTTGTTAGTATTCGTTTCCTGAGTGGCTGAAGGACTTCCAACCGTAGATTCAACTACGTTTGCAGCACGTTTCTCCTCAATAATGTCAGCAGTTTTTGCTTTGCTTTGAAGATCGCCATACGTCATATGAGCGTAAGCGGCTTCAAGGTTGCCGATATTATGTTTCAAAGCGTGACTATAAAGTGCCTTCTCATCAATATCAGTATTGAATTTAGTAGACAATTCTTTCACTTCTTTTTGCATATTTTGCTGTCTGTTAGCGCGATCCTGTTCTTCAATGGATTGTTCAATTCGCCGCAAACGTACTTCTTCTGGGTCCAGATCCTCTACCAGTTCGTCCTGATCGGTGTTCTGATTGCCCATGCTAACTCCAAAGGCATCGGCTAAAGCCGAAACTGCACCTCTTGGGTCAGACTCTAATGCTTGGACGATTGCCTCTCCTTGAGCCAACCTTTCGCGTTCTGATGCCAACTCTTGCGTTTTACGGGTGTAATCCGCTTGACGTTGATATCCGTTTTGAAGTTCATCCAATGAGACTTGTTGCATTTCCCCATCAACTTTGACGGTGTATGTGTCTCCTGTTGCAGTAACTTCTTGTGAAACGTCTGGAGTGCTTTCTGCTAGTTCCTGTGTTTCGTTTTCCATGTGGAATCCCTTCGGTTGTTCCTATTATGAGACATATTTTGTCCCGTAAATTACATATTAGGTAACTCAAGCCCCATCTGGTTCTGGAGTTGCGCTAATAATTCAGGTGGTACTCCACCTGTTGCCTCGAATACCTGATCGGGAATCGGACCCGGAGCCATCCCGCCTGTAACGGCTGGTGGCTGCATGCCCGCTATTTCCTCACCGGCTGCGGCTTCACCTTCAGCGACCATAGGTTGCTGTTGGATAATAAACTTTTCTGCGTCCTCGATCCCAAACCCGTATTGCAGAACGTGTTTCACAAGTTCTGCTGGATCAACGACTACGCCTACAAGGGGTGCCATAGCATTCATTAACGAAATTGCTTGTTGTCTACGAGCAGTCTCATTTAATGGCTGTGTTGAACCTCCTTGAACAGAGAAATCGTATTCGCCAATAATGTCATCACGAGTGTAAGCGATGAAATATTCTTGGTCATCTTTCCCTGTTACACGAATCATTTGTGCTTCAGTCATGTACTGTTGCATTAGTTGCATAACCATGCGAGCAACTTTAGAAATAATAATTTCGATAGTCGCTAATTTGTCAGCAGCACGAGCGTTGCCAGCGTCAGCAATGATGCTGGCTTCAGTAGCGGTACGCCTAGTTTCAGGCATTTGACCACGCTGATATTCTGAAACCCCACTCACTGTATTGATGTCAGCCTCAATGAGATGGGAATGATTGTACATTTCTGGAGCCAAAGGCGTTTGAGCAAGAGGAACGACTATATCTCCAAGGTTTCGGTTTTCGTCCACAACGGGTACGAAACGTCCATCTTCGTCAGATTCTAATGCCTCACGACCTTCGGGTCCAAAAGAACGCTCATGGTATAAATACTTCCGAGCGTAGCGTTTACGATGGTTCACCATCTGTGAACGTGTCTTATTCAATTCTTCCTGCAAAGATTCTATTTGTGACAGATCCCCAATCGGATAAAACGTATCTGGCACATCATAATTGCGTAACATCACATAAGGATGTCCGAATGAATAAGGCATAGGTGTCGGATCTAATAAAAAATCGTTACCTGTTTGACTAAGCACACACATGGTGCCATCTTCAATGTTGTAGTATTCAAAAATACTTACACGTTCAACAAGGTCTGAGTACTGTTCACGTTCCGTGTCATTATTCCAACGGTAACGCACACCCGAATCTGCTTCTAAACCTTGACGAACACTACGTCTAAATCTTTTGTCTTTCTTAACTTCATTCAACGGACGTACAATTCTTTGCACAATCCATTTAGCGTCCTCTAAACAAGTCGCTTCAGGATCAACCAACATATCGAAAGGACTTATCCTCTCAACAAAAGCCTGATCCTCAACTATTTCCATTCTGGAACTAGGAACACTAGCAACAATATCTTCATCAGAAGGCAGGTCACCAGCCATATCAGGATTCATGTAAGCGAAATCCTGAACTTCCTCAGCCGCAGTAACAATCTGCTCATCCATTTCTGTTTGAGTTAATGGACGTTCCTGCTCAACGAAACGCCATCCGACCTTCACCCAAGCGTGACCAAGAATAAGAAAATCTTTAACAGCACGCCTGAAAGGTTTCCTGTAATCGTGATGCCTCCACAAATAGTTAATGATCGCTTCGTTGAAAACGGCGCGATCCTCGTCACCTTCTTTGTTCGCTGTAACCGTTATTTTAGGATGGTTAACAGCAACAGAAGGAGCGATAACATTAATAGTGCTAAAAGCAAGGTTCACAGAGATACGGTCATAACTGACATTCCCTGAATAACCCGCACCTAAAGTGTCACCACCATAAGTTTTACCACGATAAAGGTCGATCATCCTACGCCACAAAGCGTCATAACCTTCTTCAACACGCCAACGATGTGTCATCTCGATACGATCTTGTATCTTGGCGAATTGTTCCGCTTTAGTTTGTCGCGCCATTAAGACGATGCCCTCTCTACTTGAATACCAGCGGCTTCTGCTTCAGCAATAACTTTCTTTTCGCGTTCACGCAAAGTCAAATGTTGCTCATCAGGAGGTAACATTGATCGTTCAGCCGCTCCAGTAATAACCTTCACCCCTAAAAGTTTCTGCCTCCACTCCCATAATTCTTCAAGTTCTTTATCAGTTTTAGGACCCTTATGGATCTCAACGTATTTTGCGAACTCTTGAAAAGAAGCGTTAGGAGGTAAAACAGCCACTACCGAGGTGCTGGCTGATGTGCAGGCTCTACTTTTCCTTTGTGACCATGCTGGTTAAAAGGTGTTTCGCGTGCAGCCTGTTCATTGCTTACTTGCCTTGAACCGCCTTCATCGCTTCTTAAAGTAGCCTTTTGCGAACCAGTCTCAGTAGGAGGACCAAACTCAAGAACATTAGTGTTCAAGTTAGGGTTGGCACCCATACCAGAGGCATTGTATTGTCTGTTACTCATAAAGGACTCTCCATTCAATAGTTGTGTCCTAAACAAATGCTCAAGGTGTCCCACGAACATTGTTGAAACCAATAGTATCAGTAACCGGAGCGTTCTTAGGGATTTGCCTAACCCACCAATCAAACGTCCAACTGTCATCAACTTCTTGCACATACTCAGGTATAAACGCATATTTTCGCATCTGATTAGCCAAAGCAAGCGCCATAACACGGTCATCATGCGGAGAACCAGACATGGTACCCCTATCATTACGAGTGAAAGTTCTCAACTCCTGCAACGTAAACTCGTCATGTAACACCAACTCATCGTTCTTTAATGCCATACCAAGATCATCAATCATTAAAGGCTTAGAAGTACGCGTAGTTTTCCACCCAAACTCCTGAGACATTTTATTAGTCTCATTGTTCAACGAACGCCTACGAAAAAGATTAGGATACCCCAACTGTCTCAACTGTGTGATCGTAGTCAAACCATGGTTATTAGACTCAACGCAACACAAAGCGTTCCCATACCAAATACCAATATTGTAAACCTCATGCGCCAACTCGTCAGGCGGTATACGCCCATGCCAAACCGCTACCTGCTCCCCATTTTTAGCATCAATCACCTGAACACAAGAATAATCGCCGTGACCTAAACCTTCAGCAGTGTCAACACCCAACGTGTAACCACTCCAACGCTCAGGAGGACTCCAAATAGTTAAACTCATGTTCTAAACTCTAAAACCCTCGGTTGAAGTTCGTGTAAATAACCTGTCTCACCGCGTCTAACATGCTTAGACATAGCATCCAAAACATCAAGATCAAAGACAGGGTTACCAGAACGAACAAATGCTTCTTCGGGACTGGTCGGATACTCCTGTGCGAGTTGCCAAGGCAACATAGACTGTTTCTTCGACTCATACCAAGACTCATCTCTGTCCTCTGAAGCAGACCACGGAAAAAACATAGCATCAAAACGGTTATTGCCAGTTACAGCACCAGTCCAAAGATGATGAAAGAAATTCCCAGACCCATTAGCAGTAGACAACCCGATAATCCGACCCCCAACATCAGCAACGGGTTCGATAGAAGCCCATGCTTCCTCAGGGTTAGGAAGGAACGCCCATTCGTCAACCACAACCAACGAAGCCGACTCACCACGAGCAGGGTCGGATGCTGAAGGCATCGAAGTAATCTGTGAACCATTAGAAAAAACCATCCTTTGTTGGTGTTCAACCTGCTGAGTGGGACCACGCTCCAACATCCAATCAGGTAAATGCTTAAACCCATACTTGGTTTTACGTAACAACAAAACCGCTTCACGCTCTGTACGCGACAAATCAATAATGTTCTGATCTTCCTTAAAGAAAGCGAGCCAAAACTGGTGAGCGGCTATAAGAGTCGTCCACCCAATCTGCCGAGCCTTTAAGGTAAGACTGTAACGGTTGTCACCCCATCGTTGTAAGGCTTGCTCTTGTGCGTCTCGTAAACCAAAGAGAATACGACCATGAGCAGGATGAGCGATATGCCAATACATACGTAAGAAATACGACTCATCTTTCTGGCACTTTCTCCACTCTGCTTCCTGCTTTAACTCTGATACACGCGCCATAAATTATCCGGGATGGTTGGTTAAAAACTGTTCATACTTCTCTGGCGAATCCAGCACTATTGTAGTGTAAGAATACTTAGCGCCATCGTCACCCTTCCCAAGAGTAACAGTAATCGCCCCTATCAAAGTACCAACAGCCACCAACAAACCCGTGATAGCCGTAATGATCTTAACTGCGCTCATTAACCCTCATCTAACCAAACCACTCTCGTAACATCCGCGCTAACACCCCAACCACTAACGCTGTAGACAATATAAGGCACACCATTATCGCCGCTGCTAGATAATCGTCCAAATCCCGACTTCTCTTTAACCGCACGCTTCGCACTCCTCAGGGTTCTCCAACCCGCAAGCCAGTTCTTCATCATTATCCAATCCGTCAAGAACTTCCCAAGCCTCAACAGAAAAACCACCCGCGCTCACTTACGCTTCTTGGAATGCGTTACCTTTTTACCAGTACGGCGAGCAGCAGCCTTAGCAGCAGTGCGCCCCTTCTTGGTATACGAATAATGTTTATTTCCCACTTTCGGCATTATGTACCATCCTCAAATTAATCACCTCAGCCTCTAAAGCCTCAGCAAGTTCCTCATCTGAATAGCCCGCAATGTCCCGCTCATCATCCACAACGACTTTCCGCTTAGGAGTGAACTTGTCAATATACTGCAAATACAAAGAAGCAGCCTTCACATCGCCATCGGAAGCCCTCTGCCAGAGCGAATCTATAACGCTCTGCACCCTTTCAGGGTTGATGTTCAGTTCTGCTGCACGTTTATCCCATTCTTTAATGAAACGTGCGTCACGTTTTATGCGCCGGATTGAATCCTCGTGGATTTTATTTTCCGCAGCCCAATCTCTTTGTGTTCGTGGTTCACGTTCGTTTCCTTGTAGGAGCCATTCCAGAAGTTTCTGCCAATTTTTTGGCATAACATGCTGTCCTGTCTCCTCGTCCCACTTCCATCCTTTTCCTCCACCGTTTTGTGGCATTTATTCATCCTTTGATTCCCAGTCGCTAATAAGGTTAGACATCATAGTCATTGCGTCTTTAGGGTCTTTAAAAAGTTCCCTGACGCGGTTATCTTGAATTACAGCCCAATGGAAGTAACCCACTTGGTCTAAGACCTTTTTGACTTCTACTTTTGTTCTGAGGTTGGTATTCATATGACATCTATTGTATGCGATAAGTGTCCCATTCGGGCATTCATAATAAAGATAGCACTATCTGAAATACATATCAAAAACTTTGTAAAAGATCGGGACAAAACAACTATACTGTAGTACAAGTACTTAGTATCATCCTCAGCCCCCAAAGGCAGAGGATGGTACTAGAATCCTTACTAAATCCCTTCAGCGCATACAGCCACCAAGTATCAGAAATATATAACCGCAGGGGAGCCTATTGGTATCTATACATATACACGCGTGCAAGTACCGCCCCCCTCAGGGGGGTCGGGTGCGCGTGCGGGGCGGGCGCGCGTAGGCACGCGCTAGGGAAGCACCAAGTACCGCCAGTTCTAGACAATTCCTGTACTGTTTCTACGTGTACACGCACGCACATGGACGCAAATAAACGGACACGCGCCAGAACCTAGCAACCCTTCAGGTGTGGGGTGTTTGTGGGGTGTGACTTATTTCACATCCTTCGACTTGACACCCGATTAGGACGTCTGCTATACTCTCATATGTGGATGCGAATGACATTCACGAATAGGAGAAAGTAAATGAAAGAAGATAACGCAATACTAGAAGAACAGAAGGAAAAAACTTTTCGGTTGTATCCTAAAAACTTTTCCCTTCATATGTTGAAGCATGGGGTTATTTCTAATGAGGAACTAATCTCAATTTTACTTCGGGCTATGTCTGATGAGGATGTTAGGCAGGCGCTTAGAGATAATGGCTTTACCCCTAGGTCATAATCGAAACGCTCCACGGAGCGTCTACACGGGATAACCTCCGTGTACTGATGAGATAGGTTAAATTAAGGAGAAACGAAATGAGTGAAAATAGAGAAACTATGGTAGTTCAAGATAATTGGGTCGGCATGGAAGCATTCTTTAAAAAAGGAATCGCTGACCGTAGTTTTACCGGAGATTATGACGGTGATGACGGTGTAATCGAGTCTTACCGTGAACTTGTGATCTGTAACTTTTTGAATGGTGATACTACATTTAAAGGTAAGAATATAGAGGAGACTTTTGAAGGTCTTGGTCATAAGATTGTGCCTATAAGCGAGTAACGCTTACGAGTCGAAACACCCTAACGGGTGTCTGTGTGGATTAGTCACCACATACTGATGAGATAGACTATTGATTAGGAGAAATAGAAATGAATAAGAATGATATAGAGGTTATTGAAAATTCGTTTAGGAATTTTGACAAGTGGGAGACTTATCGCATCTGTTTTGACGCTCTTAAGTCTGGTGATGTAACGCTTGGTGATATTGCTGTAATCGCATGGAATGAGGCTGGAATTACGGCTGATGTTATTAAAATGAGGATGTTGCAGATGGAGAAGATGGCTACGACTTGACACATGTCCGGTTAGGACATATACTAAAAATAAATTGAAGCGGCTACGCCGCAGAAGGAGAAAGTAAATGAACTTTAATGCTATGTTTGAGGATGACATAAAAGAGGAGATCCAAGAAAGATTTGAGCACAACCCTAAAGAGTATGTCGCCAGATTAATTCTAGAT
>MPLU02253460.1_pt1 | contig 11633 bp, 12 predicted proteins | sample 1617381 | NCBI WGS metagenome assembly MPLU02 (sample SAMN05944801, study PRJNA350692) | marine metagenome | biome: marine; feature: ODZ; material: water; isolation source: 90 m water sample filtered on 0.2 um supor filter | place: Pacific Ocean | collected 2012-04-08 | depth 90m m | reverse complement strand
CAGTGAAAACGCCGAGGGCTGGACAGGGTGATGTTCAAGAAGTCGCCCAGAGGATCCCGCTTCAACGGCGAGGAGAACCAACGGATATAGCCAACGCTGTCCTCTTTCTTCTATCGGAGAAAGCAAGCTATATTACTGGTCAGACTTTGACCGTTGATGGAGGTTCGACTCTTGGAGCATCGGGTGACAGCCTTCCTGATGTAGTCACTAATCCGGCGGTACGTGAACAATTTGACTAGAACTAGTTATTAGATATCTCTACTGAATCGCCAACCGCCATATGCCCCGATTGTGTTGGTTCTAAACTTAGTCCTGCTTCTCGTTGATGGTTTTTGCTGAGGTATTTTAAAGTTTTTCGTGAAGCTTCGTACTCACCGAAAGCCCGAGTGATTACGATGCAGCGGTCGGTCCGTTTCTTTACAGCTGCTCTGACGCTCCCAAGAAGGAGTTCCTTGCCTACCCAATCATCTTCTACGAATGCCTCTGGTGTAGAAACAACAATATTTGGCCGGAATCTCCGAACATCTCCTGCCCCATCGCCAATTCTGGCATCGAGCATGGAAAGCGTACCTGAACCTATCAAGTGAAGACTAGAACTTGAGTCGAAAAACCAACCCGGCGAGGTTGAAAATTCAAAAATTTCAGGATCATCAGGAACTTCATCGAGACCTTCATCCCATTCAATTTCGATCGTTGCCTGCTCTCCGAGTTTTGGTGAAGCTAATCGCACTTCACGGTTTAGCCAAGACGAAAGGTCTCCATCGATATTGGGGTCGTTGTTGTGGACCTCTTTATCGTCAAACGTCAGAACACATCCGTCATCTACGAGCTTCGCAGATCCCTCAAGGAGTTTGGGTATCCGTTTTGCTGATAAAAGTTTTCCTGTTTCGCTGTCTAAGATGCCCCACGCCCGATCACCGAGAACCACATCCTCAACTTCAGTTGAAGTGATTTGTTCTCCTTGCAGAGACTTAACTGGATAGCGCCAGAGTTGCTCGATGGTGCTCATTACCAAGGGTGGTCAGTGCCGTCCCAGCGGATAAACCGCCCAGAGTCTTCAATAGTAAGTCCGAGAAGGGAATCAACGATCGCTCCAGCAGAATCGGCGACTTCCATTTCTGCAGCATCTGTTCCCATATCTGTTTTTACCCATCCAGGATGCAAGGCAACGAATGCCACGTTTTTATTAGTTGAAGCTGACATGACAGTGATCATATTTAGCGCCGCTTTTGAAACGTTGTAGGCAACGTCGAAAGGCATCGCAGCTCCAATGATCATAGATCCAAGTTGGGAAGATGTATTTAGTACGACAGGATTTTGTCCTGCTTCGAGGAGGCCTATCGCGCTTCTTGTCACCATCATGGGGCCTAAAGCGTTGATTCTCGTCTCTTCGAGGACTATTTCATTATCAACTTGCCACGGGTTGCATTGCCTCCGGTCGGCACCTAGGTCGTTGCTTGTGATACCTGCATTGTTGACAAGAATATCTATTGCTTCAGTAGTTTCTGCGAGTTTATTCCCAAAGGCGTCGATTGAATCTTGATCGCTTATATCGAGCTGCAATATTCCTGCAGGGCCTGCTTCCTGAAGGTCATTAGCCCCATCAGGGTTTCGAACCGCTCCGTATACTGTGTGGCCTTGGCCAATAAGGATACGCGCCATTTCTAACCCGATACCCCGACTAGCTCCTGTAATAACTATTCGTTTTTTGTCCATGCCAATACGATATAACAAACCCGAGGTAAGGAAGAATCAGAAGCTGATTTCCTTAACTGCTCAATCCGTGAAAGGGGTGCTCTCGATGTTGTTTCCTGTAGGGGTGCTTCCTTGTTTTGGGTAAAAGAGGAAAGTAACTATCGCTCCAAGAAAGTATGCTGCTGCTCCAAGAACCCATACCCAGAGATATGCGTCGGCGAAGTCTTCTCCTATTTTGTTACCAACAATCGCGGCTGCCAAGACCGCTCCGAGCGCTGAACCTAACCTCCGCCCCGTATAGGAACCAGAAGTGGCGCTGGCCAGTATGTTGTCGTCAACCCCTATAAGCGTCGCGATCGTGGTTGTGTTTCCGATTGCCATTGCTCCTAATCCGTATGCCAATAGCCCAAGAGCCAGATAGGTGTATCCGATGTCTATAAGCCAGAACCCCATAAGTATGCAAGCTGCTCCGCTCCATAAACCGCCAAAGACGATCATCGAACGCGGGCCCCGTTTGTCCACTATTTTTCCGGCTATAGCGGAAGTTAATAGAGGAACAATATTAAGTGGTAGTAGAGCAAATCCTATGCGTAGAGGTGCCCAATTCCAGACTTCCTTCATGTACAGCGGTAAGCCGAAATAGATCGAAAAGAACCCTATTTGGCAGAATACAGACCCCAAGCAGCCGACATTGAATGAACGACTGGTAAAAATTTCTGGATTGAGAATCGGGTATTGGTGTGTTGTATTTCGATAGACCAACGCCGGACCAGAGAGGATAAATAGGAAAAGGAATGTCAGTGTCGGTGGAGCGCTCCAGCCCCAGTCTTGCCCCTGTACCAATACGAGGGTGAAGCTAGCTATTGTCGTGGTTGCCAGAAATGCCGCCAAGATATCAATCGGGGTCTCGTCCCGTTCTTCCTGATCTTTTCCGAGAACTATCCTTCCAACGATGAGAGTTACAAGTGCAGCAATTCCGTTAAAGAGAAACACAGCCCGCCAATTGAAAATTTCGACAAGCCCGGCACCGATAGGGCTTGCGCATAATCCTGCACCAGCTCCTATGGTGCCCCACACTCCAAAAGCGTAGGCGCGTCTTGAACGTGGGAACTCAACCAGGCAGATCGCCAGAGCTGTAGGGGAGAGCATTGCTATTGCCATACCTTGGAAGGCTCGGAGCAGGATCAACGCCCAGATGTTTGATAACGACCCGCCGAGAATGGCTGCGGTACCGTATATGACTAGGCCACTGAGGAAAACTTTCCTCCTGCCGAATTTGTCAGCTGCTCTTCCAGCGACGAGCAGAGAGGAAACCATGGTAATAAAAAAGCCTGAGATGACCCATGACATGGTTGTTCGTGAAGCCTGATCGCTGAAATGGTCTTCGATAAAGGGGAAAGCCACAAACATCGAGCCACTATCGAGAAGGATTAAGAACATTGAAGAAGAGCAGACGACAAGGATTATCCAGGCTCTTCTGGTTATTGATTCTGATTCCTCGAGGGGGTTTGGGTTGTTGATGTCGCTCAAATTTACTCAGGCAGTGGGTAATGGACCCCTGGAACACCCGCTTCGAGAGCCTGATACCAGTCCGGTCGAGGTTGGACTGGTTCATATGGTGACGGAATCATGGGTGTATCAACGTTCCATTCGTGGTGAATAGGCGGAATCTGGAAAGTTCCGTTGGAAGCATTTGTTCCACCATCCACGAGCAGGTCGACTCCGGTGATGTAACTTGCTAGGTCCGATGCGAGGAACATTACCGCGTTTGTTACTTCTTGAGATTCTCCTACGCGACGCATGGGCGTTCGGCTTGCTATCCACTTGTCGATCCCCATCGCTTCCAAGGCCACCCTCGTCATTTCGGTAACGATGAAGCCCGGTGACACAGAGTTCACTCGCACACCTCTATCAGCCCATTCAGTTCCAAGTTGGAGAGTCATATTTCGTAGGCCACCTTTAGCAGCACTATATGCAATAACGCCGTTTTCGCTCGCGCCGTTCCCAAGAATTGAACCTATATTCACAATAGATCCGGAACTATTTTCTAACATGTGCCTTCCGCATTCACGCGCATAATAAAAAGCTCCAACGAGGTCAACCGAGATAATCTGGTTGAATGTTTCGCTGTCAAAGTGCTCTGGGGCGACTCCACGCATATCAGCTATACCTGCATTGTTGATCAAGATATCAATTTTTCCGTGGGCATCTATACCTGCCGCTACGACAGACCTAACATCGTCCTCTATCGAGACATCTCCGGTAACAGCTATCACGTTACTTCCCTTTGCAGTGCAGCCATCTGCCACGTTTTGAAGTAAATCTTCGCTTCGCGCTGTGAGAACAAGATCGGCGCCAGCGTCAGCGAAAGCGTAAGCAAACTGTTCTCCGAGCCCATAGCTAGCTCCAGTAATTAGTACTGACTTCCCATTGAAATCAAACATTTAAACTCCTATCCATTTTATTCTCGGCATTTAATGCCTACTTTCGACTTTTGTTTCTTTAACCTCTGCCAACCATTTCAAGGTGGCCAAGGATTTCTTGTTCTCGCGCAATCCGCGCTGACAATATTTGCTTGAGTTCCTTAAGTCTTTGGTTGTCTCCAGTTTCAAATGCTTCATCAATCGCTTCGGCTAATGCTTGAGAAGCTTGTGAGTAACGTTCTGCCACATCGCAGAGAAGTAAACTCTCTCCGTCGACGTGACTGTGTTCTTGCCCAATAGCTTCTTCTATTTGAGCAATTTCCTCTACCATCCACGCTATTTCTGATGCGCTCCGGCGACTTAAACGTCTTAGAAGCTGTTCAGCCTGTCCGAGTAATACCTTGGCTTGTTCATCTTCGATAGCAGGAGCTATGACTGCGTTAAGGTCATCAGCTATAGCAAGAAGAATTTTGTCAGTTGTTGGTTGAGTCAGCATCCTTAATCCTCTCCATCCAGTGCGGCTTCTAAAGCGTCAGTTGCCGCCATCCACGCCGCTTGTCCGAACAATAGCCCGTCAAGCGAGAAAGCGAGATTTGTTGAGGCTGTATTTCCTCGCGCCATCTCAGAACCTGAAGCCGATAGTTGGCTCACAACACCTATAACCCCAAGAACGAGGAAATATGTCAAAACACTCGGGTTGACTTGATCTTCACTAAATCCAGTTATTTCCCTGTATCTGCTTAAGAATGCTTCTGGGCTCTCATCGATAATGTCCGGAGGCGCCGCCTGCGCATATGCTTTAAAATAGCCTAAGTCTTCGCGGGGGTCTCCGACGCTTGCCAACTCAAAGTCGATGATGACAAGATCTCCCTGATCGTCAACGAGCATGTTCGCTGTTGAGAAATCATGGTGGACCAAAGATACAGGTACTGAAGGTGGCCTGTGTGTATCAAGCCAGCTAGCTACGTAGTGGAATATTGGTAGTGCCTCTACATGCTCATGGGCGGTGTGTTTCCACATGGCAATCTGGTCGGTTAATGGGTCACCGGACGAAGATCTTTGGAGGCTACCTGGAAGAGTATCAACAGGAATCGTATGAATAGCTCCGGCTAGTTCAGCAAGTTTCTCAGGAAGAGATGCTACGCCGTTTTGTTCAATCCAGGGCAGAGTTGATTCTGCCGTGGTGTAGTCAAGTACGAGAGCGGGGGTACCTATATGAGCCCCATCTCCATCGAGAAAGCGAGCCGCAGGAGTATTCAAATGCGGTTTTACGGCCTGGAGTACTTCGAACTCTTGAGTGCGGTCAGTGTCGATAATCGCTGTTCCTTCAGGAGGGTCGCCTCTCAAGACATACGTTCCGGATTCGCTGGTTCCATCAATGCTAAAGGAAGCTTCAAACTGCGCCATAAGCCGCGAATAGCCTCCTGTCATTGCTTCATAACCACCTACCGTGATATCCGAAGCACCGTTAGCTTCAAGTAAAGCTTCAATTTTTTTCGGCATTACTTTCGGGTCCTGCATAGAGTGCACGCTAGTGGAATGTTTATCATCTCGCCTCATTGTGTTAGGTTTCTCCCATGACCAGAGTGCTCTTGATGACGAAAGGTCACCCTTTTCACAAAGACAAGTTTTTCCAAATATTTGATCAACTTATAGCAGATGAGAAGAGTTGCCTAACTGAATACACGCACGTTGAACAACCTGCCGCACAACACTTTTTTGACCCGGACACAAGCAAACAATGGGATGTTTTTGTGATGTACGACATGCCGGGAATCGAATTCGCCAGTTCTGAGGATAGAAGCGAAGCGAAGAAGCCCGTTACGTTCCTTGAGCCTCCAGAAAAGTTCATGCAAGGAAGCCGAGCTCTTCTAGAGCAAGGAAAGGGGATGGTCTTCTTGCATCATGCCATTGCCGGCTGGCCGAAATGGGAAGCATGGGCCAACATTGTCGGCGGGAGGTTTCATTATCAGCCTGCACAACTCCGAGGGGTCGACTATCCCGATTCCGGTTACCGCCATGAGGTTGAACAGGTTATCGATGTGGTTGACTCTGACCATCCAATCGTTGCAGGCATTCCACCGTCATTCGAAATCCTCGATGAAGCGTATCTGCTTCCAGTAATGGAGGACCTTGTCGACCCGATCCTTCGCTCTCAGCACTCTTTTACTTCCGAGAACTTCTTTTCAGCAGATTTAGCTATACGCGGGAAAGGAAATAGTAACGAGGGATGGGCGCATCCTACTGGGAGCAACCTTGTCGGATGGGTAAAACACGCAGGGAATTCACCCGTTGCTTACATCCAATTCGGAGACGGGCCTTCGCAATATGCTGAACCTATCTACAAGCAACTGATCAGTAACGCTATCTCATGGGCTAAAGATGAAAGATCACATGAATGGGCGCGTCAACGAAGAGAGAGCACTGGAAGGTTCGCGTAAAAGTTAGGTTCCCTCTACCACTTGTCCCAGTGGCTCAAATCAGACCCGGGAAGTCTTTTCGCCAACTTGAAATCTGTGCCCTTGGTATACGCAATTGGGAAGAGACCAGCCTGCGTCACAGTATCAAATGGAATACCCAGCAGATCTGCGACCTCTTTTTCATTTGGGAGATGCAAGGTTGTCCATGCAGACCCCAATCCCCGTTCACGAAGGGCGAGCATAAAACTCCACACTGCGGGAAGGATAGAACCCCATGCGCTTGCTTGGCCAAATGTTGGTACTCCACTATCAAGTCGCCCTTGGCCTTGAATGCAAGGAATCATCATGACTGGGACTTGGTGGAAGATTTCTCTCAGGTAGCGTGACGAATCCATGATCTTTGGTCGTTGAGTGGTACGTGGATCATCGTCCCCATATTGGGGCTGGTCGGGTCGGTCCGTATACATGTCGTAATTCGCTCCGTAGAAATCGGCGATAGCCTTTTTCTTTTCAGGGTCAGTGACAAACACCCACTGCCATCCCTGCGTGTTAGATCCGGTCGGGGCTTGGAGGGCGATATCCAAGCATTCCTCAATGACTTCTCGTTCGACAGGACGCTCTAAATCCAGCCGTTTCCGAACCGATCGGGTTGTAGTGAGTACCTCATCGGCATCAAGTCCTAATCGCATAATCTTCTCCTTCAGTGGTTATTAACTCAATAAACTCTTTCGTTGCGTCACCCAAGCGTTGTGTCGCAATTTCGAAATTACTGACAAATTGCTCGGCCGTCGATTCATCAGAATCAACAAGGTCCGTTATTACTTTCAAAGCTGTAAAAGGAATACCGAACTGTTCACAGATCCAAGCAACCGAGGCCGCTTCCATATCCTTCGCAACAGCCTTATAGGAGTCCATGCTTGCAAGGTCAGCTTTGGGGGCATCAAGGGCGTTTCCGGTACTCACCGCACCCAGGTGGAATCCCAAACTCTTGCCGATATCGCCCAAGTCAACCACTGGGTAGTTTCCACTTCCGTATGCTTCGAACTCTTCGAGTTGTATTCTTCGATCATGGAAATAGCAACTGTCCGCAAGACATACCTGCCCGATGTGCCCCCCGCGTTTCACAAAACCACCTGCTGTGCCTGCTGAAATGACAAGGCTCGGGCGAACACGTTCGATCGCAAGCAAGGAAGTGATTGCTGCGGGCTGGCTAGCGATACTGTCCACGCCATAGCGTCGGTCTTCACCATTGACAGCTAAACACACATGGGTACTTTCCCAAATTTCACAAGAGAAGGCTGGATGGAGTTTTTCGCCTCGTGTTTCGAGGTTAAGCGCGGAGCGAACCGGAGCGGCTTCTGCTTCCATGGCCATAACGATAAGTGGCCGTCCGCCGAGAGGCATTTACTGGTTTCCGTGATCTGCTACCCATTGTGCAGTAGCTTCCCCCATTTTTCGCCCGTCATATCCGATACGCTGCGTTGGCGTTATTTTGAAAATAACTCGACGAGGGGAGTCGAGAAACCCGGCGAAGTTCTTTTGCCACTGCTCATCTGCGGGATTAAGCGCCTCAGCAAGAGCCGGATAAAACCAAGCTTTGGTTTCATCATCATCGAGGATTTCACACAGACCCTTGTACGTCACCGTTTGATTGAATCCCGCCTTCGATCCTTTACTCGTGACGCATACGGCGCATCGGTTATCGCGACGCATCGCAGGAACTCTGGCGCGTTGGCTGGTTAAAGTAACCCAGAAACAACCTTTCGCCCACACGTACGACATGATCACACCTACCGGCCACCCTTCCTTATTGGCCCAAATGAACGTGCACTCAGTCTGGAGCTTAAGCATCCTCTCTTCGTCAGCGTCATCAAGGGTATAGACCGTCACATCTTCGTAATTGAAATCATCTCCAGCCATATTGAATCTCCTAGGTTCAGTTCGCAAAACCGCCGCGAAACGGTTACCTTCATAACTTATCAACAGAAAAAAGGAACATATGGATCTTTACGAAGCAATGTACACAACCCGGTCGATGCGGCGAGTCAAACCTGACCCCATCCCCGAAGATGTAATCGGCCGGATCTTCGATGCTGCCGTGCGGGGGCCATCCGGTGGGAATAGGCACACTTTCCGCTTTCTTACTGTGACAGATAAAGAGACTATGGCGAAAATAAAAACTATCTATCGTGATTCTTACTGGGAGCTGCAAGAAACGAGTTACGCCGGAGTGCAGGACAAAATGCGCGATGGTGACCCCAACGATCCGGGTGTGCAGCAGACAAAGCGCATCTCTAGTTCAGCTGAGCATTTCGTAGAGCATCTCGACGACCACCCAATGCTGATCTTTGTCTTTGGAAAAGAAAAAGGAGAATCAACGACGTTCCCTGTCCTCTGGAACCTCTGCTTAGCGGCTAGGGCAGAAGGGTTAGGAACATTCATTACTACATTGATGAAGTTACGCAAGAAAGATGTGGAAGATCTCTTGGAGATGCCGGAAGGCTTCTGGCACATGCACGCCATGATCCCTATCGGGTATCCGACTGGCCGGTGGGGGATGGCTAGCCGCCAACCAGCCCACGAATTTGTCTACTCAGAGAAATGGGATGAACCCGTTACATGGGAGGCCATACCAAATTGGGAAGAACCGGAAGAATACGGCCGAGATCACCAGTGAACGCAGGAACTTCACTCCTCCAATTCACACCAGAGACTTAATCCGCTAATTTCACTGTATGGATTTCAATATTCCCGAAAAAACCCAGAAGCTCCTCGATGATCTGGATGCCTTTATCGAAGATGTCATCAAGCCGATCGAGCAGGAAAACGACAACATCCGTTTCTTTGACCACCGCAGAGAAGACAGCCGCACCGATTGGGACCGCGATGGCCTACCAAACGCAGAATGGGAAGCCCTTCTCGTTCGGATGCGTCAAGAAGCAGACAAGGCAGGTTTCTGGCGCTACCACCTTCCCGAACGTTTCGGAGGTCAGCACGGAACCAACCTCGACATGGCGATCGTACGCGAACACCTCGCCCGCAAAGGATTGGGTTTACACAACGACCTGCAGAATGAGAGTTCCATAGTTGGAAACCTGGTCACTGTCCTGATGATGGAACGATTCGGTAGCGAAGCCCAGCAGGAACAGTGGATACCTAAAATGCTCAACGGAGAGGCGAGGATCGGTTTCGGGCTGACAGAACCCCTCCATGGCTCTGACGCCACATGGATGGAAACAACCGCGACACGCGACGGAGACGAATGGGTTATCACCGGTGAAAAATATTGGAACACGGGACTTCACCATGCCACCCATGACTACATTTTCGCACGAACATCAGGAGAGCCGGGTGAAGGCACTGGAATCACCTGCTTCATTGTCCCCACAGACTCTGCAGGGTTCAAAGTAGAAGAGTTCATGTGGACATTCAATATGCCGACCGACCACGCCCATGTCACCCTTGATCAGGTACGGGTCAACCATGCTGACATTCTCGGCGAAGAAGGCAAAGGGCTCCAGACAGCCCAATTGTTCGTCCACGAAAACCGGATACGGCAAGCAGCATCATCTTTAGGCGCCGGCCTCCACTGCATCGACACAGCTGTCGAATGGGCGTCCAACAGGGTAGTTTTTGGAAAACCGTTAGCGCAGAACCAGGCGATACAATTTCCGCTCGCCGAACTTTACACCGAAGCCGAAATGATCCGAGCGTTAATCTGGAAAACAGCGTGGCAACTTGATGAAGGCGTCGACCATATGGAAATAACCGACAAGGTCGCCATGTGCAACTACCGTGGGAACCGGTTCTGCTGTGACGCTGCGGACAGGGCGATGCAAACATGCGGCGGGCAAGGCTATGGAAGAAAACTTCCATTCGAACACATTTACCGTCATCATCGCCGCTACCGGATCACCGAAGGATCAGAAGAAATACAGATTCGAAAAGTCGCTGGAAAACTTTTTGGGTTTGCTGCCCGAGCAAAAGGGTAGATGGGTAATAAACTCCTTACGTCGGCGATTCCTTTCGGTTGCCGGTTCACAGAGAAGGGCAGCAATGAAAACATTTAGAACGCTCAGTGCACTGCTTGTACTTGTAATGATTTCAATTAGTTGTGGTGGGTCAGAAAGCTCAAATGAAACTGCTGCCCCTCAAGAAAATCAAAACCAAGAATCCCAAACCCCGGCCGCTGTCGAAGAATCGACGGTATCAGAGACAGCCGAAGAGCCGCCGGTATCAGAGACAGACGAAGAGCAAAAGATTGCATCTCCGCTAGCTTCTCTAGAACTTCAACAATTAATTCAGGTAGCTTTAGATGATTGGATAGCAGCCAACGGAGCCCCAGGATCCTCATTGGCGGTTCTTCTCCCAGACGGATCCGAAGTTCTCGTAGCTTCCGGAGTTCGAGACCTTCGAGCAGACGGCGCCGCGACGACGGAAGATTACTGGCGTATAGCGAGTATCAGTAAACCCATCACCTCCGCCGTCGTCCTGCGACTGGTGGAACAAGGACTTGTCGATGTTGATGCAACCGTAGCCACGTACCTTGGGGACGAATGGGCTACCGGCTACACACTCGGTGGAGTGGACTATGCGCCGCTCATCACTATTCGCCAGATCCTGGACCACACTGACGGCTTCAGAGAATACGCGTTCGACCCCGGCTTCTACCTTATGGTCAGTAACCGGCTTGATGTTTCCATGGACCCGCAGGAAGTGGTTGATTGGGCGTTCAGCGTCGGACCCGAGTACGTGCCGGGAACCGAGTACGCCTATAACACCGTCGGGCACATTGTCGCGGGGCTCGTCATCGAAGCGGTCACGGGTAAAACAGCCCACGAAGTAATGCGCGAACTCGTTTTCGACCCGGCAGGCGTCACAGAACTGTACTTAACTCCAGGTGAATGGCCACCAACGTATGTTCCCGCAATGTACGTCCAAGGAGAATTAGCTGGCCTCATTTCTCTGTTGCCCGGCCTCGCCCCATATTTGGACGCAGCCGAAGTAGGAGACCTCCTCGACCTCAGCGTCGGACCACAGGAAGTGCTTACCTCTGCCCCGTGGACTGGAGGAGGAATCGAAGCGCAAATGGGTG
>MPLU02001178.1_pt1 | contig 11642 bp, 9 predicted proteins | sample 1617381 | NCBI WGS metagenome assembly MPLU02 (sample SAMN05944801, study PRJNA350692) | marine metagenome | biome: marine; feature: ODZ; material: water; isolation source: 90 m water sample filtered on 0.2 um supor filter | place: Pacific Ocean | collected 2012-04-08 | depth 90m m | reverse complement strand
TTGCCACCGGAGGCAGTTTTGATAATGGACTGCCTTTTTCACTCTCGATGGGTTGCGGATCATGGGGCGGCAACAGTATCAGCGAAAATCTTAACTATCGGCATTATCTGAACATTGTTCGCATTGTACGTCCAATTCCTCCTCTTGAAACTAGTGATGAAGATATATTTGGAGAGTATTGGACCAAACACGGACGTTGAAATCACAAATAAAAACATCTAAACATAAAAACCTAAAATACTGATAATATGGATCTCACAGGCCACACGATTCGCAGTTTGGTTGATCAGCATGCAGAAAAAACTCCGGATCAGACCTACGTGATCTATCCAGACACAGGAATCAGCCATACCTGGAGGGAATTTCGAATACGAGTTCAATCAATGGCCCTATATCTGGAAAGCATGGAATTTCCGCCGAATGTTCCAGTGGCTGGTTTGCTCGGTAACGGACAAGCTGCAATGGAATTGTTTTTGGGCGGAATGTACGGTGGTTTTCATGTTCTGTTGGCAAATCCTCTAGCTGGAGCTGATATTCTGGCGTATGTTCTGGAACATTCTGAATCTACAAAACTTTTTGTGGATCAACAGCATCATAAATTAGCGCTGCAGGCGCTTTCTCAACTTACAGATAAACCTCAACTGATTCCACTTCAACCGGACAATGTTTCGGATTGGCAAAACAAAGTTGAAGACGGAAAATTTGACGCCCATACTGTGCCCAAAGGGGAAGATGCTGCACTCTTAATTTACACTTCCGGAACTACAGGAAAACCGAAAGGCGTAATTCACACTCATGAGAGTCTGCTTCACGGAGGTTGGAATACAATGATAGCGCACGAATTGACTCCGGCAGACAACAGTTTATGTGTGTTACCGCTTTGTCACATCAATGCTCAAGCAGTATCGGTGATGGGAACTTTAGTCAGCGGTTCCGGACTAGTCCTACCTGACCGTTTTCAGGTTTCAAAATTTTGGTCCTGGATAGTTGAAGAAAAATGCACATGGTTCAGCGTTGTGCCGACTATTCTTTCCTATTTGTTGAATGCAGAGGAAGACAAGCGGCTAAAATCTCAGCTGAACAAAGTACGCTTCGGACGCTCTGCTTCTGCAGCTCTGCCGCCTGCTCTCCACAAAGCATTTGAAGCCAGGTTTGGACTCAGCATAGTTGAAACGATGGGAATTACGGAGACCGCCGCACCAATGCTTTCAAATCCGCTTAATAAGGAATTGCACAAACTTGGTTCACCCGGAATTGCCTTCGGGAACGAAGTAAGAGTTGCGGACGCAGAAGGAAAGGTATCCTCCTCCGGAGAAGAAAGTGAGGTGCAGGTAAGCGGTCAAAATGTGATGCAGGGCTATCTTAAAAATCCGGAAGCTACTCGAGAAGCATTCACTCCGGATGGATGGTATCGTACCGGTGATCTTGGAAAAATGGATGAAGATGGTTTTGTTTTTATTACCGGACGCCTCAAGGAACTCATCATCAAAGGCGGTGAAAATATTGCACCACGGGAAATTGATGATGTGCTTTATCGGCATGCAGGAGTTCTGGAAGCCGCAGCATTTCCGCTTCCGGATGAACATTATGGACAAACGGTAGCTGCCGCCATTGCTCCACGTCCCGGAGAGATAGTTGCTGAGTCCGCATTACGTGAATTGTGTTCCGCCGCAATGGGTGACTACCGCGCGCCTTCACGCTACTTTTTCCTTATAGAACTACCAAAAGGTCCCTCAGGAAAAATTCAACGACTTAAGCTCACAGAACGTTTCGCAGAATCCTGCTAAAGCCATTTCAAGAGTTTACACTTATAATCCTGAACAACATACCAGGGCCGAAAAGATTGAATCTGAGTTTTGTAAAACACATGTTTAAGCTTAAACTGTGTTGTTGGAAAGCACTTATTTATTTGAAGAGGATGCCAGCGCAGGTTTGAATTCTTCTTTGCGAATTCCGTATTTACTGAGAAGTTTATGTAGTTGCCTGGTTGTGATACCTGCAGTCTCTGCTGCTCGGTTAACGCGCCCAAGATGCTTAGCCATCAATTCCTTGAGGTACTGCCTTTCTATGTTCTCCAGACTTTGACGGCGAACTTCTGCAAGAGGCTGAGTTATGTCCATGGCAATCTCTGCTGGATAATTCAGATCACTGAACAATTCCTGCGGAAAACTTTCAGCCCTGAGAGTTGAGGATGTTTCCAGAATGTAGGCACGTTCAATAACGTTTTCAAGTTCTCTGATATTACCCGGCCATGAGTATTCCTGAAGAGCCTTAACTACTAAAGGATCCGCATTCTGAATTTCTTTGAAATACAGTTTATTAAACCATTCAATCAGATAATTCACCCAATCCGGAATGTCTTCGGAACGTTGCTGAAGGGAAGGTATTTCAAGGGGAAAGACACTTAGACGATAATAAAGATCTTTGCGGAAAAGACCTTCATCACAAAGTTTCTGCAAGTCTGAATTAGAAGCGGCAATCACGCGAACATCTGCTTCAATCGGATGTTCACCGCCCACACGTTGAAAAATGCGGTCCTGTAGAACCTGCAGCAGTTTGATTTGCATGGTTCCGGAAATTGTATTTATCTCATCCAGAAATATAGTTCCTTTCTGAGCAGTATCGAAACGTCCGAGTTTACGTTTGGCCGCTCCTGTAAAGGCACCTTTTTCATACCCAAACAACTCACTCTCGGCCAGTGTATCCGGCAGCGCTCCGCAATGTACATGCACAAATGCTTCATCTTTGCGGCTGCTGTGCTGATGAATAAGTTTTGCAACTGTACCCTTGCCGACGCCGGTATCACCCAAAAGTAACACCGTTGTCTTTGTAGGAGCCACTGACTTGACCTTTTCAAAGGTCTGAAGCATTTTTAGGCTTCTTGTATGAACTTCTTTAATTACTTCCGGACTCCAGAAATCATCCTCTTCAGGATTCAATTCTGTCCGCGGAATCCTTTTTAGAATCGGCACAAACTCACACCCGCATTAGCTGATTATTTCGGTTTAAATCGCTGTTAGTGTTTCAAGAAACAACTTGTGAAAGAGCTTGATTTTCAGCAACTACCCAGCCCAGCCCCAGTGATTCCAACTTATTCAGGGACGGATGTCCTGTCTCCACATTCCAGTCGCATAAGCGGTAGTAATCCTCCAACGCTGCTTCCCACTCTTTTTCGTCGAGGACATAACCGTCTGATCTTCCACCTTCAAGAGGGCGTTTGAACATCTTTTTGGGCAATGTGTCTGATTCCCTGCCAATACCTTCACGGGAATTAAATGCACGCAGCATGTTGAGACGACGTTCACCGACTGCTAATATTTCTGTTATATCTGTATCCCAGCCTGTAACTGCATTGACTACCTCAACCAGGTTATCTGCGTCATAAAGTTGAAACGAGGCTCCAAAAATAAAAGCACAAACGGAGAGACTGTCAACTGCACTGCTTAAATGCTGAGTAACCATCGCAAAGCGCATCATTTCTTTATTTAGGGCTAATTTCTCCTGAGGATTTGTCAGGCCGATCTGTTCCATACGTTCAGGATAAGCCTTATAGCCAGCATCATGCTCACTTGACTCATGATCAGCACCAAATGGATTAGCCGCATAAATCACACTCAAACTGCGTTTCACCTGTGGCATATGCGCAGGTGCTTCCTGCCCTTTGCTGGTAATTAAATAATCTTCAGTACCGCGTCCAATAATTTCAGAGGCTTTCTGCGAACCCTCTGCCAGGATTTTTCCAAAGCCTTCCCGCTTGGCAATCATTTCTGTTATTTTAACCATGGCTTCCGCACTTCCATACTCCAGTTCAATTCCTCCTGTATCTTCGGCTGTTATTTTTCCTTCTGCCCAGCATTCCATAGCCCATGAGATTGTAGCACCGCATGAAATAGTATCCATTCCATACATGTTGCACAGAGCGTTTGCATGAATTATTGCATCCATGTTACTTATTCCACAATAACTACCAAACGTAGCAAGGGTTTCGTATTCAGGGCCACCGTATTTTGCTTCAGTTTTGAATGGCCCTTCGTCGATCTGGGAAACTCGTTTACATTTTATTGAACAGCTGAAACATGTATCTCTTCCAAAACGATTCTGCTCATCTTTTTCATGACCAAGAAGGTGTTCATTATAAAGTGTAATCCCATTAATTTCTTCATGTTTGTCAAAAGTTCCACTGTTGAAATTATAAGTAGGCAAACCACCACTCTTGTTTTGTGGAGAGGTTACTTCTGGAGTACCGTACTTCCCAAAACTATCCATACCAGTAGGCTCAAGATTAGTTTTAGCCAATTTTTGCAATTCCTTAAATTTTTCCGGATCAGCAATTGTTGGTTTCTGTTTACCACGGACAACAACTGCTTTGAGATTTTTTGAACCCATAACAGCACCCATACCAGTACGCCCGTTTGCTCTGTTACTCATACTGATAAGTGCAGCAAAACGAACTAAATTTTCACCTGCCGGTCCAATTTGAAGAACTTCAATACGCTTATCCTCCAATTCTTCTTTAAGCTTATCTTCAGCATCACCGGTAGTCATTCCCCATAGATGCCCGGCATCCTTCAATTCTGCTTCACCATGATGCATCCACAAATAAACTGGTTTGGGAGATTTTCCCTTGATAATTACTGCATCAAACCCAGAAAATTTCATCTCCGCCGGAAAATATCCTCCTCCCTGTGCATCTCCGATACAGCCTGTAAGCGGAGATTTTGCCACTGAAGTTAAACGGCTCTGCCCGGAAATCGGCGTTCCTGTTACTACTCCAGTGCACAGAGCGAGCACATTGTCAGGGCTCAAGGCTTCAACTCCTGCAGGTGTTTCTTTGAGGACGTAGTGCATTCCCATCGCACTTCCTCCCATATAAGTCCGATAAAATTGTTCCTCAGGTTCTTCGACCTTAATTTCGCTAGTTGTTAAGTTGACATGCAGAATTTTTCCTGTGTAACCGTAAGACATAAATTTTCTCCTTTAAATTTTGTAATTATAAATTAAACTTTATCCTCCACTGATTACAGTAAAGATAAGTACATCGTCTCCATCAGATAGGACATGTTCCAATCCCTTTTCCTCATCTCCATTTACTGCAACACTGACCCTTCGTTTTACTTTAAGATGGCTCAATAAATCAGCTATAGTAGATCCATCTTTAATAATCAAAACGGATTGCCCCTGTTCTGAGGCTGGAAGGTAATCCACCAATGACCCCATTAACTCAATATTAATTCTCACAAAATGACCCTAATAAAGTAGATTGATTTTGCCTGCCACCTACAAAGATTCAGTCATTGATTCCACCCATGCAAAGGTACTTTAATTCCAGGTAGTCTTCAATACCATATTTTGAACCTTCACGTCCTGTTCCGGACTCTTTCACTCCTCCGAAAGGAGCTACTTCAGTGGAGATAATGCCTTCATTGATACCAACGATACCATATTCGAGTCCTTCTGCTACCCTCCAAATTCTACCGATATCCCTGCTGTAAAAATATGCTGCTAAACCGAATTCAGTATCATTTGCCATCTCTATTGCTTCTTCTTCGGTCTCAAACTTGAAAACAGGTGCCATTGGCCCAAATGTTTCCTCTTTGGCAACCAACATATCTGTGGTAACTCCGGAGAGAACAGTAGGCTCGTAAAATGTACCACCAAGTTTATGGCGGTGTCCCCCTGTAAGCAATTTAGCCCCTTTTGACACTGCATCCTCAACATGACTTTCAATTTTTTTAACAGCCGCCTCGTTGATCAGTGGTCCTTGATTAGCTCCTTCTTCAAAACCATCCGCCACTTTTATATGTTTTGCGGCATCAGCGAGCATTTTCGTGAATTTATCATAGACCTTACTCTGAACCATAATCCTGTTTGCACATACACAGGTTTGCCCAGCATTACGGAATTTACTTGCCATTGCACCTGGTATCGCCTTTTCAAGATCAGCATCATCAAATACAATAAATGGAGCGTTACCGCCAAGTTCCAGTGCAAGTTTTTTCACTGTCCCAGAACACTGTTTCATCAGTAGCTTACCAACTCCTGTTGAACCAGTAAAACTCAATTTACGGACGATTGGATTCCCAGTAAATTCACTGCCTATTCCTACTGCGTCTCCAGTGACTGTACTCAGTATTCCCGCAGGAACACCTGCCCTCTCTGCCAATTCACAAAGAGCAAATGCCGAAAAAGGGGTGTCCGGTGCAGGTTTGATCACCATCGGACACCCTGCAGCCAATGCTGGGGCAGCTTTCCTTGTAATCATAGCGGCGGGAAAATTCCAGGGTGTAATAGCTACTGTAACTCCAATCGGCTGTTTGATCACAACAATCCGTTTATCTGTAGCATGTCCCGGAATTGTGTCACCATATAAACGCTTACCCTCTTCGCCAAACCATTCTATAAAACTAGCAGCATAGGCTATTTCTCCGCGTGACTCAGACAACGGTTTCCCCTGCTCAGCTGTCATCAAACGAGCGAGGTCTTCCTGATTTTCCATCATCAGTTCATACCAACGCCGCATTATCCCAGCCCGCTCTTTTGCGGTTTTAGATCGCCACATTGGCCAAGCCGCATTTGCCGCCTCAATCGCACGTTTTGCTTCCGTAGCTCCGCAGTTAGGCACAGTACCTAAAACTTCACCGGTAGAAGGATTGGTGATATCGGTAGTTTCACCGCTGTCAGCATCCGACCATTTACCGTTGATATAAACCTGTTGACGAAATAAACTGGCATCTTTCATTCCGATTGACTTTACACCTTTTTTCGCATCAGCTGCCATCAAATCCTCCTGTCGTTGAGTTTTTAAGATATTGTCCTAAATTGATTAAAGACTAAATTTTCGATTAAGTTATGAAATTGTCATCCGCATTTTTCTTACATATGTAGATGAAACGCAAGATAATTTATTCTTTGTGTTATCTTTTCAATGTTTATAATTTAAACAGAACAACTTAAAATTAACTAAATTTCTTTTAAGCTTAAAATAATGTTTGACATTTCCTCAGCTCGAGAGTAGACTGCGGTTAATTGAGCAATCAAAATTTTAGCTTTTAATTGGCAACCAAAAAATTAGTCACAGCAAATCATTCCAAGTATGTAAATGCGCCGTTTGAGCTGTACCAGTTTTAAAGAAAACCAGATATAAGCCATGAAAATAGTTTGTATAGGCGGTGGTCCGGGTGGACTCTATTTTGCCATTTCAATGAAACTGCGTAATCCGGAACATGAGATTACAGTTGTAGAACAAAATAAACCACATGACACATTCGGCTGGGGCATTGTTTTTTCTGATCAGACTCTGGAAAACCTCCAGCTCAATGATCCAGAAAGCGCGGAAACTATCCGTAAGAGTTTTGCCTATTGGGATGATATAGATGTTCACATTCATGGAAAAGTTATTCGTTCCGGGGGGCATGGATTTATCGGCATCGGTCGCCTACGTTTAATTACTATTCTTCAGGAGCGCGCAGAAGAGCTAGGCATCCAACAGGTTTTTGAAACTCAGGTTGAAAATTCTGGTAATTATGAAAATTACGAACTCGTCGTTGCGTCAGACGGTATCAATAGTAAAATCAGGACACAGCACAAAGCACATTTCCAACCGGATATAGACCTGCGCCGAAACAAGTTCATCTGGCTTGGAACTCACAAGCTATTTGAGGCATTCACTTTCATTTTCATCAAAACTGAGCACGGCTGGATCTGGGCCCATGCTTATCGCTTCGCGGAGGATTTAAGTACATTCATTGTAGAATGTGAACCTGAAACATGGAGTGCTCTTGGTTTCGAAGAGATGAGCAAAGAAGAAGCGATTGGCTTTTTGGAATCCTTATTTGTGGATTATCTTGATGCCAACCCTCTCATGGAAAATGCCAAACATCTGCGGGGTTCTTCAGTCTGGATGAATTTTCCCAGAGTTACCTGTAAACACTGGTATCATCAAAATATTGTACTTTTAGGTGACGCGGTACACACTGCTCATTTTTCTATTGGTTCTGGTACTAAACTGGCTTTTGAAGACGGCATCAGTCTGGCCGAAAGTATTCACCAAAACAGCAATTTAACAGACGCTTTTAAGAGTTATCAGGATGAACGTGAAATTGAAGTCCTACGTCTGCAGAATGCGGCGAGAAACAGTACAGCCTGGTTTGAAAATATACCCCGTTACACCAATTTTTCCACTACTCAGTTCACTTACAGTCTACTCACCAGAAGTCAGCGTGTCAGTCATGAAAATCTTCGTTTGCGTGACAAAATTTGGCTGGAAAGCATGGAATGTGAATTTGCGGAAAATGCAAGCGGAACTGTCGTTCAAACACCAATCTCACCTATGTTTACGCCTTTTTCATTGAGAAAAATGGAACTTGTGAACCGCGTTGCTGTTTCACCAATGGCCATGTACAGTGCGGAAGACGGAACAGTTTCGGATTTTCATCTGGTTCATTATGGTTCCCGTGCATTGGGTGGTGCGGGTTTAATATTTACTGAAATGACACATGTTTCGAAGGAAGCCCGTATCACGCCAGGGTGTACAGGTATGTACAAAGAAGAACACAGGCAAGGATGGAAAAGGATCGTAGATTTTGTGCATAAGCAAAGTCAGGCAAAACTTGCATTGCAACTAGGACACGCCGGACCCAAGGGTTCTACCAAAATCTTATGGGAAGGACAGGACACGGCACTTGAGGAAGGCTGGCCAATTGTCGGACCTTCTGCGGTTGCCTATAAAGACCAGATCCCGCATGTACTTACAAAACTGGAAATGAAGGAAATTCAAAACCAGTTTGTCAAGGCAGTTCAACTGGCTGACGAATGTGATTTTGATATGCTAGAATTCCACTGCGGACATGGTTATCTCTTTTCCTCTTTCATCACACCTCTTTCAAATAAGCGTACAGACGAATATGGCGGAAGTCTTGATAACAGAATGCGATATCCGCTGGAAGTTTTTCAGGCAATTCGTTCAGTCTGGCCGGAGCAAAAACCAATTTCAGTTAGAATTTCTGCTCACGACTGGGTTGAAGGCGGAGTTGATGACGAAGAAGCGGTCTTAATCGCCAAAATGTTCTACGAGGCAGGAGCAGACATTATTAACGTTTCTTCCGGGCAAACCAACATCAATGAAAAACCTGTTTTTGGACGTATGTTTCAAACACCTTTTTCTGATAGAATCCGTAACGAAGCTAAAGTACCGACAATTGCGGTAGGTGCCATCTTTGAAACTGATCATGTAAATTCCATCATTGCCGCCGGTAGAGCTGATTTATGCTGTCTGGCACGTCCGCATTTAAGCAATCCCTATTGGACTTTACACGCGGCTGCACGGCAGAATCATCTCGAACAGGCCTGGCCGGTTCAGTATCTAGCCGGAAAAAGACAACTTGAGGTCAACACCCAGCGTGCTTTACAAATGGACGCTATAATTTAATGGAAATGCTGAAAGACAAACACGTAGTAATTACCGGTGGTGGGAGTGGAATTGGAGCTTCAATCGCAGAAACACTGGCCAAATCCGGAGCAAAAACTACCATCATGGGACGGAATTATCAACGACTACAGGAAAAAGCTGAACAATTAGTTCAGGGATTTGCAGCAGAAGTTGATGTTACAGACGAGGAAAAAGTCAACACCGCTTTTCAAAAGGCAGTTCAACAGCATGGAGTAATTGATATCCTCATCAATAATGCAGGAAATGCCGTCTCAGTTCCATTTGGAAAAATGAAAGCTGAACAATGGAATGAAATGATTTCTCTTAATTTGACCGGTGTTTTTCATTGTACACAAGCCTGCCTGCCTGACATGATATCACAAAAATGGGGAAGGATCATAAATATTGCCAGTACAGCTGGTTTAAAAGCATATGCTTATGTCTCAGCATATTGTACTGCTAAACACGGCGTTATTGGACTGACACGTTCACTGGCTCTCGAAACCGCGAATGCCGGCATAACCGTGAATGCAATTTGTCCCGGTTACACTGATACTGCTATTACTGATAGCGCAATCGATAATATTAGTCTCAAAACAGGTCGCACAAAGACTGAAGCACGAGAAGAACTACTAAAACATAACCCTCAAAAACGCTTTATTCAGCCTGAGGAAATCGCAAATACAGTCCTCTGGCTCTGCCAGCAAGAAGCAGCTTCGGTCACAGGACAGGCCATTTCGATTTCAGGAGGGGAGGTAATGTCATGAAAAATAGCAGCAACTTCACATCGGGCAGTAGTCAGTTAGACAAAAAGCAGTTAATTCGGCTATGGTTGGGATTGTTGAAAAACACGGGTGAAATAGAACGCTATTTGCGTACCCAACTGCAGAAGAACTTTGCTTCAACTTTACCTCAGTTTGACCTCTTATCAGCCTTGAATCATGCGGAAAAACCGCTTAGTAAAACTGAACTATCTCAACAAATGATGGTGAGCAACGGAAATGTTACATGGCTGGTCAACCGCATGGTTAGTGAAGGCTTGATAACACACGTGCTATCAATTAAAGATCGCCGGGTAAAACTTGTTGAATTGACCCAAAAAGGGTCTGCTGATTTTCAAAAAATGGTTATTGAGCATGAAAAATGGCTAATCAATATTTTTAAAGGTTTAAAAACTGATGATTTGAATCTGCTGGTTAGTTCATTAAACCAGCTTAGAAAAGTTACAAAAAATAATACCCGCTCCAGATGATAAACTTTTATATTTGTTCATTTCATATAAGTGTTCCCTGAACAGAGTCGAAGTGATTTTCTGACTTGAATTAGACTTAGACTTCTATTAATCGGCCTCATAACTATAGATTTAGTTTTTGTGAAATTATTTGTAATAAAGGTGTTTAGTGCTTCCCTTAAATAATTACAAGATCAAGAATTGATCACCAGTTTGAAATGAATGAGTGAATTTTAAACTTTTTGATAACTATCAAGACAAAACAAGCAAATGAAATTATTACTTCCAGAAGGATGGATACAACCTAAAGGCTACTCCCAAGCAGTAATGGCAGAGGGCAAGCAAGTTTATATTTCCGGTCAAATTGGTTGGGATGAAGCTGCAACTTTTCACTCTGATGACTTTGCGGAACAAGCAGGTCAGGCCTTGCGTAATATTGTGAGCATCCTCGCTTCTGCCAATGCGGGCGCGGAACATATCACCAGAATGACCTGGTTTATAACTGATAAACAGGAATATTTGGACTCTTTGAAATCCTTGGGGAAAAAATATAGAGAAGAAGTTGGGCGCCATTTCCCGGCAATGTCAGTCGTTGAGGTTAAGAGCTTAATGGAAGACAGGGCAAAAGTAGAAATAGAAGCGACTGCAGTCATTCCATAAAGTGATCTGTTAGGTTATATCAACAGAAATTATTTGATTTGATTCGTGCTAAATGCAACGGTTTCAAATGTAGTTTCCTATCATATATTAATAATGTTTGTAGAAATATAATACGCACTGCAGATTAAATAACATTAATGATCTTGTAGCATAAAGATACATTTTATTGATATATAGCACGTAATAACTACTACTATTACATAATACACGTTGTAGATATATAACACAACAATGAGATAATCTTTATTTATTTCATAATCTTATAACTCAGACAAACCACTAGATGAGCTAATTCGATGCATGGTAAATCAAAAACAGTGTTAG
>MPLU02103667.1_pt1 | contig 11662 bp, 15 predicted proteins | sample 1617381 | NCBI WGS metagenome assembly MPLU02 (sample SAMN05944801, study PRJNA350692) | marine metagenome | biome: marine; feature: ODZ; material: water; isolation source: 90 m water sample filtered on 0.2 um supor filter | place: Pacific Ocean | collected 2012-04-08 | depth 90m m | reverse complement strand
TCTTCATTTACTATTGTAAATTTATATCCATTAATTTTTTCCGTTAAACGAATTTGACAACCTAGTCTTGAGTCGTCGTATCTATTTAATGCATAAGCGTCTAAAGTTGCATCTTCTTCTTCGTTTATTGGGTCTAAACTATTCCCATTTACACGAACATGGCATGTTGCACAATCGCAACATCCGCCACAAATACCAACTCCGTGATTTAAATTATTGCGAACAATACATGTTAATAATGTTTCGCCAATATTAAAATCAACGTCATTCGTTCTTCCGAGTTTATCTATTATTGTAATCATTTTTCCCTTAATATATCACATGTTATACAATGTAGTCCTTGGTCAAAAAACCATCTATGACGAAGAGGAACTGTAATAAGTTCGTGCCCTTCTTGTTCAATTTTCTTTTTTAAATCGCTATCGGTACCGACTGTTAAACTGAGATCAGGATTAATTGTTAACATATTTACATCGAAATGAGTTTCGTATGCTCTGCCAGTCCAATTACTAAAATTAGCATTAATTGTTTCTACTATTTCCTCAGGATTGTCTCCATCATAACCTGCTATATTCCAATTACCATCTGTTAATGAATGTATTGCATCTGACCATGTTATTGCATCCTTGTTACCTTTTGCATTCCAACCAAATTTATCACAATTAAAACCAAATTTATCACAATAAAGATGTGTCCAATTTGGGAATGTTCTGTTTAAGTCTTTTTCAGAAACACGTTGAGAATAAACTACTAATCCTTCTCTTAATGTTGCCATTGCGGCATCTACATGTCCTGATATATCTGTTTTAATGTATTTTGTATCTTTAGGAAAAACTGGTTCTAATACTTTAAATTCTTCATCTGTTATTTCATTGCCAATAACTAAAGTATCATTACATCTAAAAATACATGGTATATGCATATGTTGATATTGTGTATTATTAAACGATGTTATATCATTATCTATAATATCTTCAAGTAATGTTACCATTTCTGAAAGACCAATAACTACATCTTTATAAACTATTATTTCATTTCGTGGAGAAACCGGAATAGGTAAGGTGTTAAATTTAGGTGTTTTATTAAGCCAGTTTTCAACTTGTCGTTGATATTTGGCTCGCTGTTTTTCAAAATCAAATGGTCTTAGTACTTTAACACCTTGTTGTTCTAAAATGTGTTGGATGTTATTTAAATCTTCTTCTGTTTCCCATGCAATTTTCATTAGCCAAGGTTTTATGGCATCAAACTTACTATAATTTAAAGTTTCTTTTAATAAATCGGGTGGTATGAAATCTCCCAACATAACTATTTTGAGAGGATCCCAACCATTTTCCGAATATGCATGAATCATTTTTTTAACTTCTCTTGTAATGCCGTGCTTGTCGTAGTATACATAAATTCAGGATCGGATTTATGTATTCTTTTATATGCTTCTTGAACTGCTAATGTTGTTTCATGAAATCCAGATAAAATTAATTTTAGTTTGCCTGGATACACATTACAATCACCAACTGCAAATATACCCGGCGTACTTGATTGGAACTTTTCGGTATCAACAGGTATACGTTTATCCGGATCGTATATATCTTGTGGTATACCAGGGATAGTGTTAATGTCTGTAAGTAATCCAAAAAACATAAAAACTTTATCTGCTTTAAGAACTAAACGTTCACCTTTTCTATTTATTGTTACGTTTTTGCCGTCTATTTTTTCGGGTTTCCATCCAAAGAATTTTATAATATTATCTTCATTTTTAACTGCATCTACATTGGCAGGTACTGCTTTAAATTTATCTGATCTATGTACAAGTGTTAATCTACATTTACTATGTAGTTCTAGTGCCCAATCAATAGCAGAATCACCACCTCCAAAAATAACAACATCATCGCCTATAATTTCTTCAATATCTTTTACTGCAAAATTAACAAAGTTATTTGCTTCTGCTTTGGCAAGTCCGTGTACTTCCGGACGTCTTGCTATAAATTTTCCTGGACCTGATGCTAGGAAAATATTCCTAGTCATTAACGTTTCGCCATTTGATAATTCAATTGTATAATTTCCTATATCATGTCTTTTAACAAATTTTACATCTGTATTCAAATAATATGTTGGATCAAATGGTTTTATTTGTTCCTCTAATGCTTTAACATGTTCTTTAGCAGTTTGATAAGGAACACCCGGTATATCATATATTGGTTTTTCTGGATATAATTCTATGCATTGTCCTCCTACTTGACTTAGTGAGTCAACTAATGCACATTTTAAATTAAGTAAACCTGCTTCAAATACTGTAAAGAGTCCGACAGGCCCGGCTCCTACAATTACAATGTCAAAATTTTTCATGCTAAATGCTCCAAATCAATGTGTATATTCTTTTGAGTAAAATAATCATGTATCATATAAGTTTGTATATAAGATTCTTTAACTCCTGATTCATATTCTGGATTTTTTTCTATTTCTCTAATATCAATTGATTTTGATTGTTGAGTATACCATAATTCTGTAATATGGGAAAATCCAACTTCGCAAAAAAACTTGTTATAACGTGGACCATGAAACATATTAATTACATGTACATTATTATTAAATTCTTTTTTTAATGCCGGAATACAATCTTGTATTTGAATATTATTCAAAATTTCATCTGATCTAATATCAAAATTTGGAAAACAAATGTCTCTTACTATAAATTTATTTTCTGTAAAAATTTTAGTTCCTATATCATATACTGCTTTCCTATCAGGCCAGTTATATGTTAATTGCATTGGGAGGTCAGTGTGCTTTTCAGAATACTTCTCAAAATATATAATTAAATGATTAAGATAAGCATCTTGAAGAAGATTGTCTCCTAACGTCATAATGCTTTAAGTGAAAATTCAAGTGGCATATTATTAATACGAGAAATTTTTGTTGCTTCAATTACTTTCTGTTCTGCTATTTCGTAACTGTATGTGCCTAGAGCAACATTTTCTGTTTTTTTGCATTTCTCTGTTAACTGCATGCCAACAGTTTCTGGTATATTAAACACATGCTCCATGACTTTTAATAAAAAATCATCAGGTGTTGCTACACTATATTCTATGAGAACTGCATATTTGCTAGGAGGTAATTTCCTATCTTTGACTTCAACATCATTCATAATGTTATTTAATAGTTTTAAAGTGGGGGCTTCTCTCCATGCCCCCACTGAAAATATTAATTAACTAGTATAGGAATTTCCCGTGGTTTTTCTTCTTCTGGGAGTTCCTGTTCTAAATCAATAGCCAACATGCCATTTTTAAGAGTTGCATTCTTAACAATAACATGAGGTCCTAATCTAAAAGTTCGTTCAAAAGAACGATTAGCAATACCACGATGAACGAATTCTTGTTCTCCGTCTTTTGCTTCAATCTTACCTTTAACTGTAAGATTGCGTTCTTGTTGTGAAACTTTAATGTCATCTTCTCCGAAGCCTGCAATGGCCATCGAAATAACCCATTTACCATCATCAAATTGCTCGATGTTATAAGGTGGGTAACCTGTTGAGCTACCGGTATAGGTGTTAGAGAACTGTTCAAGATCTCTAAACATGCGATCCATACCAACTGTAAATGGTGTTAATGAAGTGATGAAATCAGTAAGATTTCCAGTGTGTAATCTAGTCATAATATTCTCCTATTTAAGCAAGATTAATTAAAATCGGAATACCCTACCATAGGCATATTCCTTGTTACTATTGTAACAAAAATATTTATGAAAGTCAATATCTCTTCTGATACTGTTCAATTAATTTTTGATTACGTTTTCTAATCCGTGCCTTAGCACGTTCTTTTTTAAGCCTACGTTTTTCGCCAGGCTTTGTAAAGTATTGTTTTTCTCTTAATACATTAAATGTATTTTCGTTGTTTACTAATCTTTTTAATTTTTTGATCGCTTTGTCTGGATGGCCTATTACTATTACTGTTATCATTCTGCGGTTATTATACAACTGTAACGGCCATGTGTCCTACTAATGGTTGAATCAAATTTGACATCTTCTAGTGCTTCCAACACCCTATCAAAAAATGATTTATAATCAAACAGAGCTCTTTCTCTGCCCTTAGTCTTTACAACGACTTTGACCTTACTGCCTTTATTTATAAAATCTTTTATTTTCCGGCACTTTGTTTCAAAATCATGTTGATCGATTGAAGGTCTGAAATCCATTTCCTTCAATTGTGTCATTTTTTGTTGCTTTTTTTGTTGTTTTTTAATCTTTTGTTGATCAAAATTAAATTTAGCATAATCTATAATTTTACATACAGGTGGGTTAGAATTTGGGTTAATACATACCAAATCCAATCCTGCATCCTCTGCTATATACAATGCTTTGCCTGGTGTAACTAATCCGTGGTTTGTTTTATCTTCGATTAGTCTTATTTGTTTAAAACGTAAACAATCCCTATTAGTTAAGTTATTCTTTTTAGGTGCTTGTTTAAAAACTTTAGGTCTTCTCAATTTTGCTCCTTTCTAGGTCGCGAAGTCCTCTGCTTTTTGCAAAGTATCTATATAATGTTCTATACTGTCAAAAATTTGACTTATACTACCAAACGATAATATTTTAGTAATAGTTTCATTATTTCCAATTAGTACTACAAACTTGTCAAGGAGATAAGGCGCAATCCAATATACATCCTTGTCCTTGAATTCTAAATCAAAAATTATTGTGTCGACATGGGCTAAGTTTAACAATAGCCAGTCGTAATTTTTTCCATCAAAAATATAAAATGTTAAATTACTTTCTAAATATAAAGATTCATATTCAGTAATGAGTTGTTCTGTAAATGATAGGTTATCACTTATAATGATAATTTTTTTACCAACTGAGGGGATTATAATGCTAGGTTCAGTAACTTGAATCGTTTCTGCCATATTATTTTGCTAATTGTGCCCGCTTATGCATTGCAGTTTTCAATTGGTTATAAACTGTATTTCTTGTTTCTTCATCCACTTTGTTTAATGCTTCTGCTATTTCTGGTTCTCTTAAAATATGTTCTACGTGGCGTTCGAGCTTATGTTCGTCTCGTTCATCTATACGCCATACAGGACCTTCTAATTTTGCTTTTTCTGCTTCCTTTTCTTCGAGCTCATCTAATTCTTCTAATATATCATCTAGTATTTCATCAGCAACTGATTCACCTTCACCTGACGGTGCTATTTCACCAGCATCTTCTTGTTTTTTTACTGCTTCAGCATGTATTGCATTTAAGTCTTCTTTAGGTGGCTCCGGTACTGGTTCAGGTATAACTTCAGGTTCTGGTTCATCTCTTTCTTCAATCTCTGGCATCTCTTCAATAATGTCAGGCACTTGATCAGATCTAACTTCTGTGCTACTGTCAGGCGTTGTTGGCCCGGGGAGTGGTCTATCTTCCATAATAGGTTGTTCAAATCCATCATCATATTCTTTCCTTCCTCTTGCCCAAACTATTGTCATATTTCCTGCAATTACAAGTAAAACGGCTAATGGATCAAAAACAAATATTAATGTTATTATAACACCTCTTACAGCAGAGTCAAGCATATTTCCTGCATCCTCGCCATAAATCATATCTGCAATATATTTTACCGGACCTACTTCTACTTCTAATTGTCTAAATTTACTTTCAAATTTTAATTTGTTAGTTCGTGCTTTGTCAGCAACTACTTGTTCTTTCTCAATAAATCCTTCTAATTGAGCAACTTTAGCATCTACATCTTCTGTTTTTAATTGTGCTTGTGTTCTTAACCCTGCTATTCTTGCATTGATTTCTTCTATTTGTGATGCATATTTTTTATCTACTTCTGCAAAGTCTTTACGTAATTGCTCATTTATTTTTCTAATCTTGTCTCTTGCTACCCATGAAACACCTCTATCTCTTTTACGTACTTCGTCTATTGCTATTTCTTTTTCAGACTTGCCTGTTTCATCATCTATTTTACCATCAGGTCTTTTATCTAATAATGCTAAATCAATTTTTGTACGTTCTGCATATTCTACTAATTTTTTATCTTGAACTGCTACTTGTTCGTCGGCTATTGTTTTAAACTGATCCTTTTCTTGTTTAATTCTTTCGTAAATTACATTTAATGCTTCTTGTTCAGTCTTAACTAAATTATCTACACGAAAGTTTTCACCGCGATTAAGTCGTCCAATTTCTTCATTCCATCGTATAATCTTTGATTTAGCCCTCACTAACTTTTCTTCATATACATCTATTTGTGCGATAGACTCTTCAGTCATAGCACTTTGTTCAAGATGGGCCTTTGAGAGGTAACCAAAAATACCCATAGAAGTTATGAGCATTAATACAATAACTGATATTAAAAGGTATGATCTTATTAATTTGGGGATTCTCGGCCAGTATTGATAAAGCCAACTTGCAGTAACAAGTTTACCTACTTCTAATACTGTGCCCATGATTGCGATGGACAAAGCCGCACCGCTGAAAATAGCCATTAGGCCTACTATTGAATAGTAGGCCGCCGTTGCTGATATACATAATGCCGTAAAAAGTACAAAAAGTGCAAAAATCATTTACTATGAAATAACCGTAACTGCAATGTTAGCATTACCTCCGCCTGCTTCGATATTTGTAATTGTATCGACAGCCGCCGCCGTAACACTTTCAACTTTGTGTTGATAACCTTTTCCAGTTCGAGCCGTTATATTTGCGTAGGTCAATCTGTTAGAAGTTCGAGCGGTTGCCATTCCGGTTGCCACTGCACGTTTAACTGCCGCAATATCAGTGAGGTATGCACTTCCATCCCAAAATTTTGGTTCGCCATTAAATTCTGCCGTAATATCTAAAGCAGAGGCTACACCATTGGTATGTGTTATAGTTGCTCCTGTTGCAAAATAACATTCAACTAGATTAGTACTACAAGAACCTAACTGCTCTATAATACTTCTCCATCGCATATTTCCACGTTCTACTGCGAGTTGTTTATTTTCTGTATCCATTGCAGTTCCTGCTTCTTGTAATTGCTGAGAACTTTGATGGAATACAGTACCTTCGTTAGCACTTGGTGCTGACATTCCTGATAAGGCGATTTTATATCTTCGATCTACTTTTCCGCCTTGATGTTGTAATTGTTTAATGTATCCGTCGTTCACGATCTATCTCCGAACTTTTGTATTATTTATCTGTTACACCTAAATGAGTTGTTGCAAATGGTTGGGTTACTAATAACTCATTTATGTTAACATAATTGTCAGTACCTTTTTCTTTTGCGAATAATGTGCCGAAACTTCTTCCTTGCTTACCTTTTTTGGAAAAAGCAATTTGGCACATTAAATCTTTACCCTCAAGTGTTTTAGTAAGGAAATCCTTACCGTCATCTATTTTATCTGGTAATATACTAACACCATACAGTTTTACTTTCTGAGTTATGCGAACATAAAATCCCAGATCTAAAACCATATCTAATTGGTCACCGTTTATTATTTTGTAAAATACAACTCTGTACTCGTACACTCATGGTCTCCTGTCCTAATATAATTACCAACTAATATATTTATTGATCCCACCTATAAAAAATATGGGTGTCAATTTGTACTGTTTTTGTTTTTCCTCTACCTTTTTTAGCCCACCTTGGTATATCAATATAATCAGCATGATAATGTGTGGCGCCTTCAGTAAAGTCAATAATCATCATTGATCGCTTTAAAAAATATTTTGTTAATGCAATTGAATAAACATATGACTTTTTATTTCTTGGTATGTCATCTTTACCATCACAATACCAGCTAAATTGACATCTGTCTCTTATTGGGTAATACGCATCTTTTTTTCTATTATACCTATGTTTGCCCTCATGCACTACTCCACAAATTGTATTTGGAAATCTTTTGTCTATCACACGATTCATAGTAACTAAAAGTACTGCAACTTTACCTGCTAAACTTTCATTACGAGCTTCATGATAGATATTCATTGCCATGCATTTTATTTCCTCTGGAGTATATGCTATAAATGTATTCCGATACCTAGGTTCGGAATGTTTCATGATTTGCGTTTCTGCTTTCGCAACTAGTCTTTTTTCTTGTTTTGCCATCAATGTCATACATCCTGTTCCGAGGATACAGATCAAGGTGGCTACACAAAGTTTTTTTAAACTCATATATAAAATCTCCTGATTTTTATTTACAATATAAGACAAGTTCATTCGAAGGAAAAACCCAGCCATGTCTTCATGACTCAGACTGGGTTGGTTTAGAGTTCCTTGTTACTTCTTGCTATATATACCCCATAATATCCAAAGGGCAATTAAGCCAACAAGTCCTTCACCGCCTAATGCTTTCACAAAACTGATTACATTTCCCAGGATGTCGAAAGGAAGGAATACTACGTTTGCTCCAAAAATAATTTGAAGTACTACACCTAACATTAAGATCGACAAACCAACTTCGGTTAGACTTCTGATCCATGCAGATACATTTTTGATAATATCCATTTACTTTTTCTCCTAAATAAAGGGTTGCTTCTGTTCCCAAGTGCAACCCTAAAAACTCGCTAAATTATGCGGCTAACGCCATTGCATAATTAGGACTATAATCTGCGTTATTTGCAGTTAAGTTTATTACAGTCTCTCCAATGCCTCAGGACGCTGTCGAAATCTAAGTCGCCCCCATCAACGGAATACAACATCTAAAATCCACACTAGCCCTCCGGACCCTAATAAAATTACAAAAGCCCAAAATAGGTTTTGATTACTCATTGTTGTACCCCCTTGGTGGAGGCGGGCGGGTTCGCACCGCCGTCCATACGTCATCAACAAAGTGTCGTTGACCGTGCTTATATTTACCTGAATTTCAGGTAGATTCCCCGGAATTACACCGAGGTTGATGAACCTCTATTAAGTAAGATTCATGCATTTCTAAAGTCTTTTTCCCAGTAAATTTCGTATACGGGGTAAATATAACCTCCACGTCATCTAACGTATCCATAGTAAAAAATACATTACGAAATTCTTCCCAGTTCCTGGTTTGTTTTGTTCCATGTTTTGTGATGCCTAATAATTTTCTAGCATGTTGACGTAATCTTTGTGGTGTTCCTGCATTATATCCGTTGTTATCACTAGCATTAATTCCGACATAAAAAATACCAAAACTTGGTGAAGATAACATATAAATGCCTCGAGAACGAATCTCTTTTGGAGAATCTTTTCTCGTTCTGACACTAAATGAATCGTTTTTAGGTATAAAATCCAGAATTTTTTTCAAAGGAAATTTATACTGCATAAACAGTATTATAACATATTTGAAACAAGAAAGTCAAGCGATTTTATATAACGTATAAGTCCAAGTTAATTCTTCGCCAATTTCAATATCTCGTTTTGCTCGAATATACCAGCCCGAACCATCTACTAAAGAATCCCAAAACTTTTCACAATTAGGATTATCTGAATGATTACCAAAAGCACCTAGTGGTGTACGTTTTGGTTGTGCATCAACAAAGAAATGAATTTGTCCTATCATTTTACCTTGAGGAATGTTTTTAGTAGCAAAAAGTCCAAGACCATGAATACCTGAGTCTTTTATTGTTACTCCGTCTGGAAGAGGTCTGTACATGTTATGCTTCTAGTAGTTTAAAGAATATACTCCATTTTACGGATTGTCCTGTTTCACCGTAAACCATAACTTTTAATTTGTGAGTGGTTGTATCAGCAATAATATCTGCATTCCAATGAGTTGCTGAATTTTGATATGTTGTTTTTGCATTTGTACCAACAATACTTAGTGTGCCACTTGTGTTATCTGCTACGCCTTCTACTTTAAACGCATTTTGTAATGTACCACTTACTTGTCGTCCTATAAAGCGAACATCAAAATACCATGCTTTATCAGTATCAGGTCCTATCTGAGCACTATCAAATAATACTTCTTCTCCAGTATTATTTGTTGATGTAAATGTAGCAGTATAAACCTGTCCTTCTGAATTCTGTGATGGTTTTAAAGTCCAAGGTGCTCCGGTTGGAATTTCTATGTAATCAGTTTGATCTACTAAACTTGCACCAGTACCTTGTTTAAGTCTTTTTAGTGTTACATCACCAGAAACATTGCTTTTAATTAAACTAATAGCACCCGATGTTCCGGTATCACTAAATGAATGAGTAACAGTTTTCCAGTCCGTAGATCGAAACTCAAGAACACTTGAGTCTGTATTATAACGTAAAGTACCGTTATTAGTTATTGTACGTTGTGCATCAGTTCCATTAGGAATAACTATACCACCTGTACCTGGTATCCATGTATTATCTGTAAGACCAATAGTTGGATTACCTGCAAGTCCATCGCCTTGCGAAACTGTAATTTCGTTTGATGTTCCGGTTAACGTTCTATATAAAGGAGTATCACCAGATCGTGCAAGCATACCCGAACCCGATGTAGTACTTAAATTTTCAATCCATGTTGTTGGTATAATGCTAGTTACTTGCCATGCACCATTAAGATATACATATAATGTCATGTTATCTTCACGTAATGCTAATGCACCTTCTAGTACTGTTAATGATTCTAAACCTGCTTGCGAAGAAACAACGATTACGTTTGCAGTCGAAGTACTAGAACTTCCACCGCTACTTGATCCACCGCCACTGCTTGAACCTCCACCTGGTGATGTAGATGCTCCGCTTTCTTCTCCACCTGCGGCAGTAGTTTCACCAATACTGCCTACTGCACCTGGTGCAGTTTGTGATATAACGGTTGTGCCTGATGTTGGTGTTGCTTCGCCGTGTAATGTAGTTGTTGAGTAGCCTGTTACATTACCACAATAATCATATATGGCTGTTTTGTTTTGTATTAGTGCATCGTAGTTATTACCTTTTTTAAGTAATGCAAGCATTTCTGGCTCTACAAGAACTTCAAAAATGTTATTAAACTCTTGTCCTGCCATGCCTGTACCTGCTATACCAGCAACAGGATAACCACCTAATTTGTCAAATGTTGCAGATAAATTATTAGCGACATTTGTTGCATCTTTTACTCCACCTTTAAATGAAGTACCAACACCTTGTGATCTAGGTAAACCTAATTGAGAACTACATTCACCTCCGTGTAAACTACTTCCACCGTTACTATATGCACCGTTTAATAATCCTTCTAAACTAACTAAACTTTCTAAATCACTAACGTTAGAATTAATACTTGCTATTAAACTTGATAAACTACCTGCGGCAAAACTACCATCTAATATATCCGATAAATTATCAGATATTGTTTTTAATGCACCGGAATTTAAACTAGAAAAATTAAATTTACCATCTAATCCTACACAAGCACACATATTGTCAGGACCAATTGCCCCAATAGCATTTATTATATCTGAACCTTTACCTAAAAAGGATCCAAATGCACCCTCAAGCATATTAGGAATACTTTTTGGATTTACAGGATCAGCACAAAAATTAATCATGCTACCAATCGCGGCAACTTCACTTACAACACCATTAAGGTTTTTAAGAACATTATCAATGCCTGTATGCTCATTAAATGAATCCATAGAATCACGTAATGATTCTAAAGCATCTTTTAATTCACCTTGTAATGGATTTTTTAATAGTTCGTCTAATGCAACCGTTAGACAAATTTGGAGGTTAGGTAAGAGTAAGCCTTGTCCTGCGAGCAAGGCACATATCATATCTTTTAAATTGTAACTATATTCGG
>MPLU02312775.1_pt1 | contig 11667 bp, 20 predicted proteins | sample 1617381 | NCBI WGS metagenome assembly MPLU02 (sample SAMN05944801, study PRJNA350692) | marine metagenome | biome: marine; feature: ODZ; material: water; isolation source: 90 m water sample filtered on 0.2 um supor filter | place: Pacific Ocean | collected 2012-04-08 | depth 90m m | reverse complement strand
GGAAGCCAACATAGCCTCCAACTCTTTTATCCTCAACAATCTTGTGATAGCTTGCTCGTCGGATTCAATCTCTGGATATAGCTCGCGCATCGCGTCTAACTGGGAGATGACCCCAAGATTTAGGCGAGACTCAAGTGATTTAGCTAATGAGTCCAACTCGGTAGGAGTCGGCATCAGTGCGCGATACATTATTGAATAGTCTCGTGGCGACTCTGGCAGATTGCTCCCGAGATAAAAGTTTGATAGTCGGGCCGCTGTTGATAGCAGACCTTGGTCGCCTATACGCAGGGACGGCTCTATCAGCTTCTGAGCGCGTCTTTGACCTTCCCTAGATACAACGATTGCATAACCGCTCTGGGCTGACTGGGTGACAGCCAGGTCGCTAGGATTCAATCCAGCGTAAACTGCCAGACCCTGCTCGTAAACCTTCAGGGCTTCAATGGAGGCGAGCGGGTCCATGGATGCTGCGAACTGACCGAGTGAACCACCACCTGGGCCTTGTGATTTGAACTTCAAGATACTTTTACGGTCGACTGTAACCACGTCAACAGCCTGCCCTCCTAGCGTTTTAGTGTGTCCGCCAGGCGACTCGAGGTCAATAATGTATCTCTGAGGGTAGGCCGCATTAGTGAACCCATCTCCCCAGTGCGTGAAAAGTGCCGCTAGGCGAAGGGCTCCAGCGGATATCTCAGAGCCTTGCGTCCAGTTGAATAGCTTAGAACCGACGCGATTATGATACAAAATATACGGCAGTATCGGCGCTCCAGATGTATCACGATACGGATATTCGCCTACCAACTCAGGGGCGAACTCCGCTGTAGCATCAATCCAGCCTTCCTTGCCTTGTTTCTCGATACGGAAAATAGGTTCGCTGCTGTCCCTAATGTCCCAGATTTCGCGCGTGATACCTCCATCCCTGGGCCGATATTCGGTAACCTTACCTGGCACATCTGGTCGGCCCTTCATAGCTTCAACCAACACAACATCTGGCGTGACTACACGGTAGGAAACCTCTGTGTCTGCGAGCCAATGACGAAAGTCTAATCTTACCAAGCACTCGCCCATAGCGAGGGCGTACAGACTCGTCTGCTGCATTTGAGCCCAAAGTTTGGGCGTGACTATTGAACCAAGGTCAACATCCTCCTCTTCAACTGATACCTCTGGCGGCTCAATATAGGCTACGTTTAGCTGCTGCCAAATAAGCAGAAAAGGATTGCGAGACAGGTCGGGATTGATTTCCAAATCGACCGCTATTTCCTTTGAAAACATGGCCTCTATTTCTTGCCTCACATCCTCGATATGAGAGCCTGTTAGCAGTCGGCGACGTAGCCCCTGTTCCTTCCAACGCGCCTTATCTTCATCGCTTTTCGGTTGCGCTGCTGCTGGTATTTTCATTTCAACCCCAATGACTTACGAATATTTGTATCAAGTACCTCGACCCTATCATTCATCTTTACGACTATCAAGCCTTCAACCATCGGCGCATCAACGCCAGGGGCTACTACTAGGATATCGCCTTTTGATACTTTATACCTCCGCCCTTCGATTTTTACACTCATCTCAACAGCCTTTTTTGTTTTAGCTTTCGGCATTTTATCTCCCTATAAAAGTAATTTTGACACATTATCTAACGAATCACCACCGAGCCAATGTTCACTAATATACGATACAGCATCGTATGGATGCTTGTAGTCGCTATTCTCGCCCCGCCAATGTCTCAGGCTGGAGATGAGTTTAGTGCAGGTTTGGTTTACACGGAAGCGACCATCGATACAAGCATTAGATAAAATCCGCGCTCGTGCTTTTATGCTTCCAGCGCCCTTGTATGGAACCCCTATTCTAAACGGTGGACGCTTGGTGCCTGCGACCGTGGCGAACCCGCGCTCTAATAGTTCATTGACACTGAAGCCGAGCCCTAAACGACCAGCTGAGTTTGAGTCTCCATAGGCAACTTCGATTTGGTGCAGATCGATACCCCAAGCCCTTATCATCTGAGCGACTATCTTAGCTTCGGCGGCGGGTGTATTACGCTCTGTTGATACATATTCATCAAGCACCCAGAGCCTGTCCCCATCCCAGCCTACGAGGTAACAAACGCTATTCCCTGGCCGCTCGCCATGGTCCCACCCCAGCCCGAGCTCGGTAACATTTTCGGGTATCTCGCTGAATACATTTTCCTCGCTAAACGCAATCCATCGCTCGGTAGTAATACCCTCCCAAGCGCCCTCGACTCTCTGCTTATATTCCCACGGCCCGTAGCCCCTTATCTGTCTCTCAATAGAGGCGAGCGAGCGGTGCGGACAGTTTTCATGTGATAACTTTATTCGGTGAACGTCCCAATCCTCAAGGGCGGGCTGGCCTGTCTCGGGGTTACCCTCAACGATGTCCCTAAGGTACTCGACGGGCCTGCCAATCGGAGTGAAGCCCATAAATATTGGAGCCTCATTCACCGCAGTTCGAGAACGTATCTCGCCAAAATGAATCTGCTTAGGTGTTTCATCTATGGCCAGCCAATCTATCGTGGCCCCAGCAAGGGCCATAACGGACTGCTCAGACCCCTTACCAACTATCAGTGACCCATTAGTCAGACGAATCATCATCGAGCCTCTATAGCGATAGCCACGGGCGGGGTCATAGGTACAGTTATCATCTACGGCTCCCAGCGGCTCTATTTCTTTCAGCTTCGCAGAAATGTTAGCCCAGCCGCTTCGCAGGTCGGCGCATAATATCCAACCGAGGCTGCCAGGTGGAGGGGTCTTACGATATGGGTGTTCACCCAAAGCATGGAACCAGCATTCAGCTGCCAGCACTCGTGTCTTACCGATTTGGTTACCGCCAATAAGTATTCTCAGCAGGTCTTGTGACTCATGAAATATCCGCTGCCCCTTGGACATCCCACCGTGTCCAGCGGGCGAGTGAATATAAGTATCAAGCGAACTGGTTCGGCTATTATTGAATACAGAAATCGTAGACAAATCGAACACTATTTGCCACTCCTATTCAGCGCGTCGAGTATCATGTCCTCGGGTAGCTCCGATATCTGGGCGACTATTAGCTCGCGGCCCTCTGGTGTTGAGGGGTCTACCATGTTGTTTGAGGACGTGTTTATTTCAACTGGTACGATGTCCCTACGGTAATCATGGCGGCGCTCTAATAACCAAGCGGCGGCCGTCCAGGTCCCCTCTTGAGCCGCTTTTTTGATACTCGCTAGGGCATGTGCGGCACTCTGAGCCTCGGCCCTTTTTAGGGAATCAAAAAACTCAATATATTCCTCACGCCCTGCACTCGCTCGCCCCTTCCATTGATGGAAGCATTGAACAGTAATCCCAGCATATTGACACGCCAGTTTTTGTGTCATTCCTAGCCGATACCCCTCCACTATTTTGGCGCATGTATCGTCGTTGAACTTCATTTCTTGAGCTCCTCTCGTATAATCATCGGCGTTGTATTATTCCATGATACACGATGATGCAGTCGTCTGTGTCCAGACCCCATTGAAATAATGCTCACATTCGAGGGCGAGAACATTACAGAATAAAAGGATTTGACGTAGGTGCCTGTATCTAAATAAAGCTCAGTCAACCCTCCCGATTGCTGTTGAGTATCGGATTGGTCAAGGCTCAAATAGTTTGTTGTGCCGTACAATACTCCACGGGTCGCATCAACAACATAAGTCGTAACATCATCATTCAAGATTGATACGAACTCCATTGGGTTATCGGTTGATACAACAAAGCTATTCATCACTTTTCGTTTAAGTATTATCGCCTTGGCTGCCGCTGATTCAGAGCCTCCGATATAGTCTCCACCCTGAGCCATAGCGATTGACCTGTATGGTGTCTCACGAATAAAGGTTACCATCGCTTCAAAAACATCATCGAGCCTCCGTACCTTGACGGCGCCATGATACGAACGGTCTGGATTGAATCGCCACCAAAATCCCGTATAGTCATCATCAAGCTGGATATAATGTGTCACTCCAAGCTCGCGAGCTATCTCTGGATTTGCATTTCGGGCATAAATAACGCTACGAGGGTCGTTGAAGTTATTTCCTTGGTCGAAGGTCTTCGCTACCTCAGACTTGCTAAACACATAAACTTCGTCGCCGTAGCGATTTATGTATTCAGTTAGGCTCTCATCTTTATCGTCAACCAAAAGGACTATTCTGCCACTATATCCATATTCCCTCAGCTTATTATATGTGCGAACGTTGTCTGGTCTGCCATGAGTCAGAATAAATGCACAAAAGTTATCCATTTTGTTCCTCAGTATTTATTGCTTCAAGACTACCCGTCAGCTTGATGTACCCTTGCTCAATAGCCTTATCAAAGTCAATAATAACGAGCGCAGAAGCCTCCATTAGCGACTGCACTTCAGGGTCTGCATGGGCATAAAACTCAGCGATTTTATCATACCTAAATACGGTATGCCTTCGAGCTGCTGATATCAGGAAATCCTTGGTTGAAAGGTCAATATCAGCGTTTTCAACTGCCTGAATGAGCTTATTTGTTTTATCAGAATCATATATTTCAGAGGCATTAGGGCACTCGCCTGTCGGCTCATATATTGGGGCTTTGACCTTACACGTATATTTATCAGACTCGTCATCGAGGTCAGGCATTTCCAGCAGGTCTGATAACTCCTCATCTGTAAAACCAAGACCTGATACATCAATGTCGTCGTCCCTGAGCTCCTCCAAGATGCTCGCTAACATACTCTCATCCCATTCAGCTATCTCGCCTATTCGGTTATCAGCGAGAGCCAATAACTTTGCGTCGGCTGGGTCTAAGTCCATAAAACGCACAGGAACAGTATCAAGACCCAAGCTTTGAGCAGCCAATAGCCTTGTATGGCCCGCAATCACCTCTCTATTCTCTGTTCGTGCGATGATAGGGCTAGCAAACCCAAAACGCTTTATGCTCGCTGCAACGGACTGTACGGCGGTTTCATTGTTCCTTGGGTTATCACTCCAAGGTGTTAGGGATTCGATATCGACCCATTCTGCCGCCGCTTCTATTTTTGTATTAGACATTTATTTTTTCCTTTCGTTTATTAGTTTGTACATTGGAAAAACGGCCTCAATTGACCGCTGCTCGTTTCTTATTTTCGTCCTACCCTTGCATGAGCGATACGCTGCCCTGAATGATGCACGATGTGCTGTCAGTGTTGATTCCTGCGCATTACATAGCGCGACCCAGCCGCCACAGGCTCCAATGCCTGCTTTGATTCTTACGTGTTTAGAGTCATCATCGTGATATCTCGTAGGCCTACGGCCCCTGCCACGGCGACGAATCAAGCTAATAGTTTCGGCCCAAGCCTCGTCAGAATCATCTATCTGCTCGAGCTGTTTCTCAGGGGTGAGAGCGATTAGCGCTCCAGCCGTTGGCCACCATTTCGCGTCAGGGCTTCGCATGTAGCTGATAACCGCTTGGGTTAGTACATCATCTGTCAGGTCAGCGAGCAATGTGTGCCAGAGAGTGACGGCTGCTTCCCTGTCCATGGTTGCCCACGTCTCGGGTGGTCTACACCCAGCCATCAATAGTGTAGCGAACATGGTTCGCACGGCTTGCTTTGAAAGTGTTTGTTTAGTCATTTATCTTTTCCTCGTATTCGGCCTCGAAGACCTGTTGTGGTTGGGGGGTGCTGAACGGTATCACGTTCGTGTCGTTTATGTCATCTAGAAATCCCTGGAGTAATGAGCTGGCAAACCCTTTTCCTGCGGCAGGAGCCTTTGTTGGCTCATTCAGAAAGTTGAAATATTGTTCGAACTTATCTTCATTCAGAATCGTATTGATGCTGTATCCACCCTCACGCAAAAACTGTGCTCGGCTGTGGTTTGAGGTCTGCCACCATTTGATAACATCGATAATGTTTGCCTCAGTGTAGCTATCCAACAAGACCTTCAGCATTTTTATCCTTTTCTTGTTGAGCTTCATTTTTCTACCGCCCTTGGCGTCGAGAATATGAGTCCAAAAATCGGTATATATATGATTTTGTTGTTTTGTTGTTTTGTTATATATAAGGCTCGACTTTGGTTTCTGTCGGGAACCTGTTTTTTTCCTGTTGGTCACCTCTTGTGGTTTCGGGGGTTTAGCTTTACTTTTCTGTTTATTTTCTGTCGGAAACCTGTCAGCCCTTTTTAGGTTACTTTTCCACTCATCTGAGCTCTGCAATAATTGGTAAACCTTATTAGGTTTCCAGCCCCATCTGGTAGCGAGTTTACCCCTTCCCATTGGTCGCTTCATAAAGCCCATACGAACTTGGTCGGCCTGATATCTAAGGTCCATTAGTGCCGCCATTCTAGGCCAGGGCTTGGTGAGTGAGGCGGCTATATCTGGCCACCATCGAATATTGATGTCTGTATATGGTTCTGTCATTCTGTCCCCTTATGGTTGATAGTTCATGTTTATTCGCTTCCTGAATCGCATAAGCCCCACGACATGCAACTGGGCTCCAGCTCATCTTCCCTGAAAAAGTTGAACTGTTTACCTCCAAAAGAGGTTTTAGACCATTGCACCATCTCGTCGATTGTGGTCATATCATCTCCAGAAGGGCCATTCTGACCGAAGAATGTCGGAAGGGCCCCGCTAAAGTGATTGCCCTTGCGCTTATACCTCTCAAGGGTCAACCTGCCTACATCGGCTTCAAGGTCGCGCACTAAATCGATACGATTCTGGTCTGTTTCAGCCATGAATCTGACCTCCGATTTCCTTGAAAAGATACACGGCCAACACCCAACGCGGTCAGCCCCTTTTAGGTATAAAGGATTGGGCGCTAACCCATGTCGGGTATGGATATCAATAACGTCTTGAGTTGACCAAGTGATAATAGGTCGCCAGACCATACAGTCGAGGCTGGTGGATATCTCACGCTCTGGCAATTTGGCCCTCGCTTTACTCTCGGCGGCCCGAATACCAACCGTGTTCACTGGCAATAATCCATCTTCGAGCATGGGTCTCAATAGTTTTTTGAGAGTCCTTATCTTCAGAAGGTCAGTACACCACCTCCGTTTTCTACTCGGAAACATACCTTTTCGTATCGTCAAACGAATAAATGCTGACTTATGACCAAGGCTGTCTTCATACTTGATAGCCAGAGCCTCCTGTTCGGGGTCTAGTTCTGGCATCGGTGGTTCTATCATTTCGATTGGGCCAATAGCCTGAGTCAAGGTCGTTCGTATATATTCGTAAACAAGCGGATTTTCCCAGCCTGTATCAAAGAAAACATTACGGCATTCAATCCCCTGTTCTTTTAGGTGTAGGGCCATAGCTGCGCTATCTTTACCGCCGCTAATAGATGCCAAATAAATCGTATCACTCATCTCGTTCCTCCTATGGTTGAAAAAAAGGCGGGCCTTTCACCCGCTCGCCCGTAGGGGTATCATGGTTTACTTGTCTAAAATGCCCTGGACCTTATCCATAAGCAAAGTTGTCTTTGCTTGGTCATCGGCTGCGATTGCTTCCAATGCTTCCTCAGACAAGGCTAAAACCGTAAATATATCGCTCATCGACATATTCGGATTGTTGTGCATTTGGCCCATCATTGAGACGACCCGCTTTTGGATTTCTGAGTGTTCGTTTTCCATTAGAAAGGAACCTCCTCAAAATCGGCTGCTGGCTTGGCTTCGGCAGTAAATGTATCACCACGAGGCCCTATAAACGTCGCCCTGTCGGCAGTCATCTCCAGATTGGAAACCTTTTCTCCGCTCTTGTTGACGTAGCTGTTTATGCGAACCTCGCCGACACATATAATCGTGCGACCCTTGGTGCCATGCTCACCGATAAACTCAGCGGTCTGACCAAAGCAGGTGACGCTATACCATTCGGTCGTCTTTTGCCAGCGACCATCGACCTTGCCACGGCCATTGACAGCGACTGAAAAGCTACACACTTTTTTGCCGTTGCTAGTGTCTCTGACCTGCGGGTCACGCCCCATGTTTCCTGCGATTACTGTTAGTGATAAACTCATATTCTCGTCCTCCTATAGACTCATTATTATTATTGCGCAGACCCAAAGAACAGGGACCAACGCTACGCCAGCGACCATCGCTTTTGTTTCTTGTCTCATCATCTCACCTCCATAATGGCGGGCAAGCCGCCGTCATCTGTTGGGCCATGTGGCAGCGGCTGATAATCAACCTCTAGCAGGGCGCAATCCTTACAATAACGCTCCGCATATCGGCCCTCGCCAAGTACGACGTGACCATCTGTTAGGACATCCCAACAGTCGGCGCACTCGCCAAAGTGACAGCGGTTACATAAACCACCGTTTAGCTCGAGCTCATCATCACAAGCTAGTTGCTCGCAATCGTTATCCTCACATTTACTTATTGACATTTTTCTTTTCCTTTCCCGTTATGGGCTGTGGTTGGGTTTTAGCGTCAGTCTCACCATAAAACTGGCGGCGATAATACTCGAAACACTTCGAGCACATATTGGATAATGGGTCTTTCAGAATCGAATCACCACATTCGTGACACATTTTCATGGGGCCTCCACAAAAGCTCGATATAGCTCGGGTCGATACTCCATTGGAATCATCAACGCGACCTTATGAACTACCACCCTGGGCGGGAGTCTATTTCCAGACTCCCACGCAGAAATGTTTGGTTGCTGGGTTCCAAGCTCCTGGGCCCAATCGTATTGATTGAAACCTAACTCGACCCGTAACTCCCTCATCAACTGGGCTATCATTTCGCACCTCCAGCTTCCCGAGCATAATCAGCCTTTTCATCATCTGTGGCAGTCTCTAGGAATCGATTCAGACCCTTGATTTCCTTCTCAGACATTGCGCTGGGCCTTTTACCCTTACGAACTTCGCACAAATAAGCGACTGTCTCATAGTCCCAACCCGCCTTGGTCCATTCAACCATCAAGCGTTTCCTATTTTCTTTGAAATAGTCAGACTGCGCTGGTTTTTTGGCCTTTTTATGTGCGTCTTGGGCTCCATTTCCGTCGTCGTCTTCGGCACTAAGCCCCAGCGCTGCCTGGGCGCAGTACCTGCGAAGGTACGTTATTCCGCTTCCAGCCCCCTGTGGGCCCCCGCCCTTGCCTTGGGGACACTTGGCTATTGATATCATCGCAGCCCCGCTCTTGTGCGATATGACGGTCGTTAGCTCCACCTGTGAGCCAGCGCAGTCATTAGGAAACTGCATAATCGCCAAACCATGCTTATTCATAGCTGGCTTTATGGTGTCCAAGACCACGCTGATATCCGCATATTTGCTCTTGAAAAATGGGTTATTAGCCCGCTTGACCGCTGGGTCTATCTCACTCTGGGCCAAAGCCAGAGCCTCGAATAGTGGTGCCATATCGCCGTAAAACGACAGGGTTATGGTTATATCTTCTGCTGTCAAAATTGATGATTCATTACTCATCTTTGCTTCCTTGTGATTGTGCCCGTGTGGGCGGGTTTACTTTTCTTGATTGGGGTGAGCATCCACTCGGCCATAGGGCTATCAACCAGGGCGGCGGTATCGAAGAAAACCATGCAGTACCCTTTACGAGTGCTACCTACTATTCCCATTCCCGTCTTATCAAGCCAGCCTAGTTGGATGGCCAGCGCCTTCATCGCTGCCACGTGATTGTCCGTAGCGTTCAGCGCATAGTCATATGGTACGACCTTCCTGAGTTGTCTTGATGTCTCCCACTGATTAGACGAAGCCCTTGCGACTATTCTCGTCCCTAGAGTGTCAGTAGGCCCAAGGTAGTGGGATTCTATCGATTGTCTAGGATAATATTTACCCATTGTAACCTCCCATAGCTTGCTCAAACAAGCCCGCATCCTTGGTTGTGATTGCCGTTGAAGCCCTATAGAGGTTCAGCGACAACTCTGTGAGATAAGCGAGGACGTTTTCGGGTGCGCCCATCGCTCGGCACCCGTCCCTGAAGTCCGAGACAGAGGTACCGAGGTCCAAATACACATGCGAACTATCTTTGCCATGAGCTACAAACATATAAGGTGGATTATCACCAATGTTTACCCATAGCCTGCCCATCCAGCTGTGTATTAGGTCATCATCATCGCGCTTGTCTACTTCGATTTGCGTTACTTTTATTTCCATTTTTCTTTCCTGTGGTTGTGAGCGATATTGCTCGTTTGGAGTCCCATACCAGCTAGCTGATACGGGGCTCCAACCGTGGAATACCACTATCTATTGGCATAAGCCTTGGCGACTGCATACTGCTCTTCAGCATTCAACTTGCCCCACCAATGGGCGGCTTTATCGTCGTTTGCTAAACTCAGGCGTTCGCTTGGGTCTTCACATGTACCTTCCGAGCCGTCTCCGCCGATTGGAGTGGGGTTTGACGCTTCGCTAAGGTGTTTCCATAGCTTGACGTATAGAACGTCCCCAGCGGGCCGCCCACCGTCAAGGTATCTTGTATAGGATAAACACTCAGCAACCTCATCAGCAGTCCAGTATTCCAAGCCCTCTGGGATTGCGAACCCTGGTTGCTTATTTCCAAGACCCCAGCACCATTTCGGCAGAACTTTGAAGCCACTACCCATTACTCGGTACGGCTTCCCGAGTAATATGAAGACATCCCCGACCATTGACGACCTTTTCCTCGTCCACTCGGTCAACCCGTGGTGCTTTACATCATCTGGCAACCCTCCCTGAGAGGCGACCCAAGCCGCCTCCAAGTAGACCATAATCCAGTTAGCAGGAGGGTCATCTTGTGAGACGATAGACATGGGAAGGACAACCTCGCCCGCCCTACCATAATCGGCTGGATAGTTGAAAAGGTCACCCTGTAGGCTCCCCATTCCACCCTCCCTAATCCTCGCTCGCCTGTTTACGTGAAATATCTCTACTGTTATTGTTTTGTTACTCATCTCATCTCCTGTGGTTGTGCCCTTGCGGGGCGGGTTTTATCTATCTATCCTAACTAAGATTTGCACAGCCCATCCAGCGTCGTCTGTGCCGTGGTATTCTTGCCAATCATCAAACATCACCTGACCCTTGGCAAGGTAGTATTCACTGGTCACGATCCCGTTCCAGGTATCTCGGACCGTAATGGATTCTGGAAACAAGGGAAAGGACGGCTTTACCTCTATTTCGCCAACCCTAACAGGTGTCCGCGAATACGAGGTTGGCCGATTTACCCATTGTATATTCAGTTCACTTATTATCATTTCATTCTCCGTGGTTGTGGCTAAATACAGCCGATTCAGCAAGCCTGATAGCATCATCGGCGAACAGTAAAAACTCCTCTAAAATCGAGCAGTCAGCGTTATCAAGCGGGTTGCCATCACGCCGCCTGAGCTCAGTCAAGCCGAGGGCCTCAATCGCGTTGATTACTACCTCCAGCTTCGAATCTATATCGTTATTTTTCATTTCATCTCCTGTGGTTGGAGCCCCCGTAGGGGCGGTTGTGTTTAGCTTTGCGAAAACGTCCATTTGCTGGCCAGTGCGTGGCTTCTGACGTCACCCGCTAGGTCTGCAATCCTGTCAAGTAGTGCGCTATCACCTAGCCTTAGTTGGCCTTCTTTTAGTAGCTTGCCCTCTACGTCTAACAGTTCAAGAGCTTTGATTGCTATCTCTAAATGGCTGTCCAATAGCTTCTTTTCACGAAGGTCGTTTCTGCCCTCATGAAATGCTGAAAGCTCGTCGCAGTCTACACTGCCCGATGGCAATAGGCCTCCAATGCACCTTGGCTCTCCATT
>MPLU02301789.1_pt1 | contig 11681 bp, 11 predicted proteins | sample 1617381 | NCBI WGS metagenome assembly MPLU02 (sample SAMN05944801, study PRJNA350692) | marine metagenome | biome: marine; feature: ODZ; material: water; isolation source: 90 m water sample filtered on 0.2 um supor filter | place: Pacific Ocean | collected 2012-04-08 | depth 90m m | reverse complement strand
CTGATTCTTAATCTTTTAGCCAAGTCGATGCATTTAGTAGTGTTGCCGCAAATATTGAAGTGTTAATACAAACTGGTATTTGATGAGCAGTTGCTGCTCAGATTGCAAGGTATAGAGGCTCATCACCTTCATGTCCAACGCCAATATCTCTGCTGCCATGGGGTACACCATCGCAGTGCATTGCCTCAAGATTGTTGTCGTTGAGATGGTTTAAATGATGAAGGCCGTAATGAAGGAAGGTTTTCGCACAGGGCCGTTGAACTTAGTAATAGGAGCCGCAAATACTTTGTCTGGTGTGGCCAAGTTCTAAGAACGATCACGTGCTTTTTTAGGGCGTTTAGAAAGCAACGTCGCGGACAAGACCTTGATGCCTTTTGCTTCACGCGCCGCGGCTTCTGCGTTGTCGAACTTTTCAGCCCACTTTGCAAAGGAGTTGCTGATGTCCAAGGTGCCGACGATGGTTTCGAGCACTGATCACTCTGTGGTGTAGGTACTGAGTTCAGTGCTGGTCCAGATATGGCCGCTGCTTTCAATCAGCTCCTTGTTGTCTTCCATCAGTTTTGTGGCTACGCCAGTAGCTGCCTGGTGGATCACCACCACCTTGCTGGGATCATCAGTGCTGACACCCCGATACAGCGGCGTCACGCCTGCCGTTGCATGCATGTTGCTCACGTCCTCGCTGTCGAAGATGGCAACCCACTGCGCGAATGGGACGCTCAGCTTGAAGGTGCAGACGGTGGTTTCCATGAGATAGCAAGCAACTGCTGGATTGTTTACTGAATTAGTTTTGCGCACTGTGTCGAGAGTTACTCGACAAGGCGCTAGGCGCTGGTGCTCTTCGCCGGTGGTGAGTAAGAACTTACCTTGAGTAGATCGGCAGTGATGGCTTTGAGCTACCACCGGCCAACACCACAAGCTTTTAAAACTAATGATTTTTCACAGGCATTGCGGCATGGACTGTCGTCCTGCTGCTTCTACCCGTCTTCGTCATTTTCTGGGCAACCGAATCACGCCATACCTGCATTAAGCGCGATCGCCCTGCTTGGCAGCAAATCGCTGATCGCTACAACTGCTCAGCCAATACGGCTTGGAGGTGGGCTATCGCTTGATTAGATCTTGAATAGTTTGCGGGAGCCAAGGTGGCAGGCCCCCCTAAGCCCTCAGCTCAGGGGTTTTCCTTTTGGACAATCAATCAGCGAAGCCCTTTTGAGTTTTTGCGATCACTTTGCGCTTACTTCGGTCGCTTGTCGGCTTTCTTGTCCCGACGGAGCCAGGCCGCTAAACCCGCACCACCAATGACACCGACTCCAACCAATAAATACAGCAATTCTTTCTGAACAAGGTTGTCTTCCATAGCTTTCAACGTGGCTCCTGTTGTCCTAGCTCTTTTAGGGGTGTCGAAGTAGTTGGAACACTTGCCCAGTTACTAGGAACCCTGTTTATAGCGGTGAGATTTGCATCAAAGTTACCCAGATCAAAGTTCTTGTTGATGAGCGTCATATTTCGCCGGGGGAAGTGCTGACCCAATTTGCTGCAAGGGATGAGGTTCAAGCTACAGCCAATACTGACGACAACGGTTGGCAGATCATCGTTGATGACTTCATCGAGAAGTGAGGTCAGGAGAATCGCGCCACCACTATGCGTGATCTTCGCACTCAAATGAGGTAGGTGCTTCAGAGCTTGGATAAGAAGCCTCGTCCTCAAAGTGGTGCTGAGCTGATGAAGGCATATGCCCGACAGCACTTCAAAAATCTCGCTCCTTGTGCCGCAACTGTTCTAGGGTCTTTGCCCTCGGAACCAGCATTACGTGGCCACAATGGTCACAGCCATGGCATGCCGATGCCTACCTACCAGCCAATGAATGATCTCAACACAGGGTGCTAAGCCATGCCTATGTACTTCAATGAACATGATTACCCTCACGAAAAATTCGTAAGTTACACCTGGGCATCCATATTCGCATGGGTATTTGGAATCTTTTTTGGTTTCATACTGTGCGATGGAAGATTATACTTTTTCACCTGTCTACAATGATCGTATGGTGGCAATTACCTTCGATATACTATCATTTATGGGGATTAATCTACACACCAATTAATACATATTTTGCGATGCTTGCTCCGCGCATTTGTCATGAGCGCTGGAAAAAATGCGGCTACCGAATTGCCGATGATAGCTACGCGCAAATACCTGATTGGTACATCACATTCCTGCGCTCTCTATACAAGCTACCTTCCCAGTGGCTTTTTTAGCCGTGACTGAATGCAGCCATGAGTTCAGAGCTATTGCTCAAAGAGCAGGAATTGACGTAATCCTTATTACGACTTAAATATACATAAACTCGCCAGGTAGTTGGCGTGTCATTTTATGGCGTGCAGCTAAGAAATAAAATGCTTTGCTTGTGCAGGGGCTGTGAGATTTTCGGTCTAACTGCACATCCGCAGCTGCCTTAAGTTGTCCTGAAGAGAGGTGTCTGCTGGAAGCTTTGCGATGAATGCCTTGAGTTGTTTTCCTGACATCAAGAGGAGCTTGGCTAATACTTCTATACCTAAATATTGCGCTGCTGTCTGTCTAGTGGAATCGATGGCAATATTCTGCTGTTTGGTTCAATAGGGCTAATGGAATCAGGTCTTATCAAGGAGAAAGAAAACCTTTGAATTTTAGATAGCCGCAGAAATCGTTTGAAAGCCTGTCAGCGTAATTTTCAAGTTGAACATTTGCCATCACCGAAATCCGCCATGCCGGTCCAAGAACTATTTCTACTGCAATCAATCCAAAGCACTGATGGACTTGTAAGATTCATTTGTTGATCGACACTACTATCCCTCGTGGTAACGGCGACTGCATATTGAGTTCATTTGATCTGCACATAGCTATATGTCGCCTTTGTGTTTGGGCTCCCGAATCCACCTGAAGTTTCTGTGCTTGCAAAGGCTATGGGTGCAAAAGTTCCTGTAAGAGTTAAGAGGGCACCTAAAAGCACAAAGCTGGTTTCACAGACTTTCGACATGGGGTGAATGAATTCACACTAATAATAGCTACATTGGCATTAAGAGACCCCGCTCTTGGCGGGTTGTATGTGTTGTTGCTGTTCGGCCTTGGCAATCGGTCATCAGGAGTCCGAGGACGCTAGAAAGCCTGAAAACCTGTATTGGACTTGAGGGCACATCCAACGCGGGTGCCCTCCCTAATGCCTTGAAGGTGTTGCCAAAAAGGTGAGAAAGAACCACCTCATTACCCTGAACGCAACAGAGCACTTCCTTGATGACTAGCCGAACTACTGTTCTTTCGATGTTGTCACGACTGGGACGTTGGTATTGCTTTCCCTAGAACACAAAGGAGCTGTGCGAGTGCAAAGGTATGGCGTGTAATCAATTCATTTAGGCAAAATCTAAACAACATCAGCATGCCATACCAAACAAAGCTTTGTTTCAGCCTGGCTGAGTATTTCCTCTCAGAATGTTATATAAACTCATTCGAAGGTGAAAAGAGATGGATGAGCAACAAGAGCGAGACTATTACGAGCAACAAAAGAACATACCAATAGTCACTCCTAATCTGTTCCGCACCTATAATCCTATCTGGACAATCGTATTAGCAAACTCAAGAAGCAAATCTGCCAAGTGGTTTGCAAGGTTGATTCTTATTTTTTACTTGGCACCATTTATAGGTGGAACTGCCATGGGTACATTGGGTTTGATAAATCTTTTCTCGCGCGAGTCGAGTAAGTATTCAACATCCAAATGATAAGCTCTTATCCAGAGAAAGGTCACATACAATTTAGGAGGGCTTGCAAGAGGCGTTTGACTTCGAGAGGGTGATATGCACTTTGAGAAGAGAAATCATTTTGCACCTTGCCTACAAGGAATAAGTAACCACACTTGGTCTCACAGATAACTACTGTTTTTGATTCTGAGAAGTTTGTGGAGCAGTACTGTCAGTGACCTATGGGTCGCTTTGGAAGGGTCTCAGTAGTGAGGAGGCGTTGATTCTTTGACTGGGAAGTAAGCACGGTCTTCCTCATCGGGGTCTTCGATTCTGAGGTACTCATCTACTTCGTCATAGGAATCATCATCAACGTCTCTTTCATAAGCAGTCATACCTAAACCTCCAGTTGACCTCAACTAGACGAACATTGCTCCATCAAATCTAATCGTGAGATGAGGAAGACATGTGCGATGGCTATTAGAGGAAGGGTCTGTGCTGTAGGGCTGATAAAGATGCTGCCAGGTTGGGAGAAGAGCAATATCAATGAACTATCCGTGCATCTAAAAGGTTGGCTATCTCAACGGCCACTTTGTCTGGGGGCGCAGTGCGAGTCAGTGGTGGTAGTGGGGGTGTGCGCTTCTAAGCTGGACTAATAGGTTTGACAGATGTTGGACAGTCTGTTGGACACCACCCTAAAACCCTTGTTATCCCCGTATATATGGCGACTCACGACATTTTCATGCCTGCTCTGAGCTCAACGATGACGGAGGGCAAGATCATTGAGTGGCTCAAGCAACCAGGCGACAAGGTGGGTCGCGGTGAGTCCGTTTTGGTGGTGGAGTCGGACAAAGCAGATATGGATGTGGAGTCATTTCAGGATGGCTACTTGGCTGCTGTGTTGATGCCGGCTGGTAGTACTTCCCCAGTGGGCGAAACGATTGGGTTGATTGTTGAAAGCGAGGCTGAAATTGCTGCTGTTCAGGCCAAGACGCCTACGGCACCAGCTGCTGAAGCGCCCCCTGCGAAGGCTTCAAAAGCCAAAAAAGAACCAGCCCCAGCCCCACTTGCGAGCTCTCCTGTTGCGCCGCAGCCTGTTCCCAGCGTTACTGCCGTTAGCAACGGACGCATCATTGCTTCACCACGAGCGAAAAAGCTCGCTGTGCAGATGGGTGTTGATCTAAACAAGCTGCGTGGTAGTGGACCTCATGGGCGCATACAGGCTGATGATGTACAGCAGGCCGCAGGTCAGCCGATAAGTGTGCCTCGAGTCGCAGAAGGTAGTGCCCCTGCGGCTGTTGTTTCTGCTACTACGTCAGGTGTTGCTAATGCTGCTTCTGCTCCGGCTGGCCAGAGCTTTGGAGCTTCCGGGGAAACAGCAGCTTTTAACAATCTTCAGCAAGCTGTTAACCGCAATATGGAGGCCAGTTTGGCCTTCCCCTGCTTCAGGGTCGGCTACACGATTACCACCGATAAGTTGGATGCTTTTTATAAGCAGGTGAAAGCCAAGGGCGTCACGATGACGGCCTTACTGGCCAAGGCTGTGGCTATGACGCTTGCTCGTCATCCCCAGGTAAATGCGGCTTATAGCTCTGATGGGATGGCGTATCCAGAGCAGGTGAATGTGGCTGTTGCTGTGGCAATGGATGATGGCGGCCTGATTACACCGGTGTTGCAGAACGCTGATCGCACTGACCTCTACGAGATGTCAAGGCAGTGGAGTGATCTAGTTAAGCGTTCCCGCAGTAAGCAGCTGCAACCTGAGGAATACAGCACCGGCAGCTTTACTCTTTCCAATCTGGGTATGTTCGGCGTAGATCGCTTTGATGCAATCCTGCCCCCCGGTACTGGAGCAATTTTGGCGGTAGCTGCATCACGGCCTTCCGTGGTAGCAGGAAAGGATGGCTCGATTGCAGTTAAGCGTCAGATGCAGGTGAACCTCACTGCAGACCACCGGGTGATCTATGGCGCTCATGCTGCTGCCTTCCTCAAGGATTTAGCTGAATTGATTGAGATCCGTCCGGAGAGTTTGGCGCTCTAAAACAGGACCCTTTAATGAGCACTGATGGATATGGATGACGCACGGGTTGAAAAATTGGTGGTTAGTGAACCTAGAACTTTTTGTACGACCTTTTGAACACCACTCGTAGAAGTAATACCTGACCAATGTTTGTAGATCCCAGAGATTCTCTACTCAGTTCTTACGACTATGTGCTGGATCCTGAGCGCATAGCTCAGACACCGGTAGAACCACGTCATGCGGCGCGGCTTTTAATTGCGCCGGCCTATGGCGCTGAGCTTGATACGTCTCGACATGCTGAGGTGTGGAACTTGCAGGAAGAGTTGCAAGCTGGCGATCTGCTCGTCATCAATGACACTCGTGTTCTCAAAGTTCGGCTGCGGGTGCGGCGTTCAGGCGGTGGCGTGGCCGAGTTGTTGGTGCTTGAGCCGCGCGGGGAGGGGCGTTGGTTGTGCTTGGCCAGGCCGGCCAAACGTCTGCGTCCAGGAGATCAAGTTTGGCTGGAGGCTTTGGAGCAGGAGCCCATCGCTTTGCAGGTAATTGGTAATGACCCTGATAGTGGGGGTCGGCTCGTGCAGTTTCCGCGCTGTTATGCAGATGCCGAGGCGATCGAGTCGTTGCTTGAGCGCTATGGCGAAGTTCCCTTGCCGCCTTATATCCAACGTCATGATCCAAGTGATGGCGAGCGCTATCAAACTCGTTATGCGGCCCGTCCCGGTGCTGCTGCAGCACCAACAGCTGGGCTGCATCTCAGTGATGAATTGTTGGAAGCCTTAGCGCAGCGGGGTGTGATGCAGGCAAGGGTGACTCTGCATGTTGGTCTGGGTACGTTTCGACCTGTTGAGACTGAAGACTTAACGCAGTTGGAGCTTCACAGCGAATGGGTGGAGGTGCGCGATGAGGTGGTTGAGGCGGTGATGGCCACTCGAGCTCGAGGTGGCCGGGTGATCGCTGTTGGCACCACCAGCGTTAGGGCTCTTGAAGGAGCAGTTTTGGCAGGTGGTGGAACTCTGAAGTCGTTTAGGGGGCCAGTGAACCTGGTGATCCGGCCTGGTTATCGCTTTGCTGTAGTCGATGGCTTGCTCACCAACTTTCACTTGCCCAAAAGCTCTCTCTTGCTGTTGGTGAGTGCATTACTTGGCCGTGAACGGTTACTGGCGCTCTATGCCGAGGCAATCGAGCACCAGTACCGTTTTTTCTCTTATGGCGATGCGATGTGGATCCCTCCGGATGCTGTATTGCCAGATGCGCGTTTTAGGCCGGTACTGGCTCTTGAATGATGCCTGTGGGCACAGTCTCAAACATCACTGAAGACAGGTAACGCTCAGCTAAATCAGGTAGCACTACCACGATGGTTTTACCAGCAAATTCTTGTTGTTCTGCCAGACGAATAGCTGCTGCTGCTGCGGCACCACTAGAGATACCTACTAATAGCCCTTCTTCTTCTGCTAAGCGCAGGGCCATGGCGATCGATTCGTCGTTGCTGACTTGTTCAACGCGGTCCACCAAAGAAAGGTCGAGGTTCTTGGGGATGAAGCCGGCGCCAATGCCCTGGATCTTGTGCGGACCAGGCTTGACCTCTTCTTTATTGAGGGTTTGGCTGATTACCGGGCTATGCGACGGTTCGACGGCTACTGAAAGGATGGTTTTGCCTTTTTCTTGCTTGATGTAGCGGGAGACGCCAGTGATTGTGCCGCCGGTGCCGACGCCTGAAACGAGAACGTCGATTCCCCCATCGCAGTCGCTCCAGATTTCTGGACCGGTTGTTTTGCAGTGAATATCGGGATTGGCTGGATTCTCAAATTGGCCGGGCATGAAATATTTCTGTGGATTGCTTTCAGCAATCTCCTTTGCCTTGGCAATTGCACCAGGCATGCCTTTGGCTGCCTCTGTGAGGATGAGTTCTGCACCAAGTACTGCCATCACCCGACGCCGCTCAAGCGACATTGATTCGGGCATGGTGAGGATGAGTTTGTAGCCGCGGGCAGCAGCAGTGAAGGCCAGAGCGATGCCGGTGTTGCCAGAGGTGGGCTCAATAATCGTCTTCTCTTTATTTAGAAGGCCACGCTTTTCGGCATCCCAGATCATGTTTGCGCCAATTCGGCATTTCACGCTGTAGGAGGGATTGCGGCCTTCAACCTTTGCCAGAACGGTTGCCTTGGCATTTTTAGTAACTGAGTGCAGTTTCACCAGCGGGGTGTTGCCGATTGCCTGGCTGTTGTCTTCGTAAATGCGGGACATGCTTGAGTTTGAATTGATCTAATAATTAGCTGGAATTTTGCTCTATTGGTTAAGACACTGATCTGTTGTGATGACCTTGAGATGGGATTTGGGGTTCAATCCGTCAACGCCATCTCAAAGCGGCGCCAAAGTGCATCGGGATCTTCCAGTCCAACCGATACACGCAGCAGATGGCTCGGCACCCCACAGGATTCTGCCCAGCTCAGTTCGTTGTAATGAGCAAGTAATACATAAGGGCAGGCCAACGTAAAGCTTGTGCCGAGGCTTGGACCTTTGCAGACCTGCAGTGCGTCGTAAACCCGTTTTGCTTGTGTTAATCCACCTAATAGTTCGAAAGAGAGCAGACAACCATGACCGGCCCCAGGGCGCATCAGGGCTTGGAAGTTTGCACATTTGCCTGGATGTAGCACGCGGGCAACGGCCGGATGATTGGCAAGTTTGTTTGCCAATGCCTCGCAGGCGTTGTTGAGTTGCGGCAGCCTTTGAGCTACATCTCGGCTGGCTTCCTCTAAGGCGATTGCATCAGCATCCGCTAGGGGAGCCAGGGCAGTAGAGAGCTCTTTGGATAGTGGCTCTCGCCAGCGGGAGTTGGGGCTTACCACTAGTGAGCCCGCCAGGATGTCACCACGACCAGCGAAGCTTTTAGTTAGAGAGCTAAATACCAGGTCTGCATAGGGCAAGACATCAATATTTAGTGGTGAGCCGATGGTGTCATCAGCGATTACGGGAATACCGCGAGCGTGAGCCAGGTTGGCTACAGCTGGCAGATCGACGCATTGCAGCATCGGGTTGCTGGGTAGCTCCACGATCACAGCGGCTGGTTGCTTGCGATCCAATTCAACGGCCAATAGTTTCGACTCTGTTGTGAGCAGAAGATCGCTGCCTCCAAACACCTCCTGGGGCAGCTTGAGCACATCTACATAGGGGAAGCCGAGTTGCAGGAAGGGTCTGCCTGGGCGCAGTGCTGTTATTGCTTCTAATGCTTTGGTGAGGGCAGCCATCCCGGAGGGATGTAGCTGCACTAGCTCTTGGTTGCAGCGATAGATCTCGGCAAGGCGTTGGCGCAGGGAATCCTGGGCGGTGACGCTGGCGTGAAGTGAGGGCGCAGGTTCCCGCTCGAGCGCGCTAGCGGCCTGGCGCGAGGAGGCGCCAAGACCGCTGTGTTGCCAGAAAGCTTTTGCAGCTGAGGCTGCTTTTGCATCGGTGATCAAGCATGGAAGTGAGCGCACTGTTTTGATGGCTGTGAATGCCATTGGCTCAATGCGTTGGCAGTGATGCTGGGCTCGTCCAGCGGCGGCGGCGGTGGGATATGGCCAGGCACTGCCATCTGCAGGGCCATGTTTCGCTAACGCCTGTTGGGCCACTTCTGCTACCAGTGGATTGAGCCCAAAGCGTGGGTAGATGGCCCTTAGGGCATTCAGACAGGCAGGTTCTTTTTCTTCATAGGCGATTACGTCTTGCCAGCGGGGTAGTGCTACCGATACGGCGTGAGGACTATCTGGCAGCGCTTGGCCGAGGTCATCAGCGTGCCAGCAGGGATTTTGCAGTAGGTCGCGCGGGCTCACTGCAATTGTTCGAGGGCATGATTCAGGTCAGCGCTGAGATCTGCCAGGTCTTCGCAGCCAACAGAGAAGCGCACCAAACCATCATCGATGCCTAGTTTTTGCTTCACTTGAGGATCAACGGAGGCATGGGTCATGGTGGCGGGATGGCAGATGAGGCTCTCAACACCGCCAAGGCTTTCGGCCATCGTGAAGTAGCGCAAGCTTTTGCAGAATGCGTAAGTCTGCGATTGGTCAGCGATAAGGCTGGCTGTGATAATTGCGCCGCCACCACTCATCTGCTTGCGAGCTACAGCCTGTTGGGGGTGGTCTGAACGGAATGGATAGCGCACCCAGTGCATGCGGGGATGATTGGCGAGTTGGTCTGCAAGAGCGGCAGCATTAGCGATTTGGCGTTCAAGCCTGAGTGGCAGGGTTTTAATGCCGCGAGTGATCAGCCAAGCGTCAAAGGGTGAGGGCTGTAAGCCAAGGGCTTTCTGGGCATAGGTCATGCGGCTGTGCCATTGCTTGTCTGCTGTGCAGACAACACCGCCGAGAGCATCGGAATGGCCGTTGATGTATTTGGTAGTGCTGGTGAGAGAGAGTGTTGCGCCCAGCTCTAAGGGGCGTTGCAGCACCGCCGTCGCGAAAGTGTTGTCTACCACTACTGGGATTTTTTCTGCTGCCGCGGCATCGCAAACTGCCGCCAGGTCGATCACTTTAAGTAGGGGGTTTGTTGGACTTTCCAGCCAGATCAGTGCGGGTTTTTGCTTCGCAATCGCGCTAATTGCATTTGGATCAGTGAAATCCAGCCAGGAAGTGCGCACTCCGAAGTGACTAAATACTTGCTCAAATAAACGCACCGTGCAGCCGTAGAGGTTCTCCTCACAGAGCACCAGATCCTGAGATTTAAGCGTGGAGGCAATCGCTGTGATTGCGCTCACTCCTGAAGCAAAGACGGTGGCGAATTGACAGCCTTCTACGTTTGCTAAGAGTGACTCGAGGATGCGGAAATTGGGGTTTCCTGAGCGGGTGTAGTCGAAGCCTTGGGGGTTGCCATGGGCAAAGGTAGAGCTGGCAAAAATGGGCGGCATCACAGTGCCGGTATCGGCTGCGAAGCTTTCGCCGTGATGGATGGCGCGGGTGCTGAGCCCCGGAACTTGATGTTGATCGGGTTGAGCTGAAGCCACGATCGAGAAGGGTCTACTAGCAGGCTAGAGAACGCTGTGAATCGGCCCTGTTTTGCAGGGGCCAATCAAGGCAAGCAGCATTTAACTTAACTGAATTCAAACTTTATATAAGTAGTAATGACTTTCTGTGGTGGAATGGAGTTTAGCCTATTGGATAAGTTTGTAGAAAGTTTGTATGGTCTTGTTGCTTGGTGGTTGTATGCATGCAGGCTGGAATAGTGAAGGCATGGCTTTCAAGCATCAACTTTTCTAAAGGGTAAACAATCAAGCGTCACCACTTGGAGTGGATTCCACTAATAAAGACTTGTCCGGGCGACAGAATCAGACGATACCTAATGCCTCTAAGTATTGGCTGCATCAGAGAGCCTTTCTTTGCCCAGTAATGATCATGAATCCTACTACAAACGTTACGATAGCGTTCAGGGCCATTTGTTGAAGGCTAGACTCACTAAAAAGTTCAGAAAACATAGTGGAAGATATTTTATTTTCTTATTTTAGGCCTGCGTCAAGGGCAGTAAGCGTTAAGAGTGTGCATACAGGTGTGCATGTATACTTGAGCGTTTTTCTGATGTTTTTGGGGTAAAGTCATTATTCGATACTATAGTGTGTAAGTTAAATGCTCGCATAATCAGGCTTTTACAAGTTATTGGCATCTTTACAATTGGCTGACTAGTTGGCGCAGGCTGTTTTGTTCTCGAAAAAGACAGTAGAAACACCGATTGCCTCTGTAACTAAGCTCGTTACAACACCTCTAGGTTCTGGATTTTAAAAAATAGATATGGAAGTTTTAATTAGTTGGATAGTAAGAGTGGCATTAACATTATTGATAGTCACTTGCGCAATGCGTTTAGTAAAAGGTTGAACTTGGCGAGAATTTACGTTACATTGCCAGCTTGAATGAAGGCTAACATCAAGTATTGATAAGTATACATCTATACAAGCTATAAATACGAGACTTTATCTCAAAATAATGGTTTTACATAG
>MPLU02210149.1_pt1 | contig 11694 bp, 12 predicted proteins | sample 1617381 | NCBI WGS metagenome assembly MPLU02 (sample SAMN05944801, study PRJNA350692) | marine metagenome | biome: marine; feature: ODZ; material: water; isolation source: 90 m water sample filtered on 0.2 um supor filter | place: Pacific Ocean | collected 2012-04-08 | depth 90m m | reverse complement strand
TGCTGAGGGAAGACAAATAGCAGGAGCTCATTATCCTTCAGACACAGAGTTTGGTTATAAACTTGGAGATAGATTATACGACATGGCCACATCAGGAATGGAGCCAGATTTAAAATTAGAATCTATACTTAAAGAAGAAGATGTTGAGTTATCAGTCGCTGATTATTTACCGAAATCAGCCACACATAGAACAGCTGTATATGAAGGTGCAGCTATAGTAGGTTTCATAGGCAAGTCTGTTATGACTAAAGATGAATGGTTGAAAGGGGGAGAAGGATCATTTAACATGGGTGATTGGTATAATAATCACTATCTTAAAAAGGGTGGTAGCCCACAAGCTTGGTTAGAGTTTTGTAAAGTATTGGGATCAGCTAAGTTATCTGGTGCCAAAGATTTTATTTGGGCTAGAATCAATAAGTATTATGACTTAGCACCAAAGTCATGGCAAACAAAAGCTTATAAGAATAATACAGCTGACGCTATAATTATTACAAAAGGAACAGGTGATCAATTACTTTCTGTTATGAAAAAATTAAATGATATGTCTGAAGCTGAACAAGCTAAACTTACTAAATCTAATTCTGATAATCTAATTACAGTTGAAGGTATATCATTCTATCAAGTATCATTAAAGAAAGCTATGGACGATGCTAGAATAGGTAAAGTGGGTCCATGGATTGTTGATCGAGCTGAATTAGGTGATAAAGGATACCACAAACCAGGTCAGATATTTGATAAAGCATCATTACAAGCAGAAGATTGGATCAATGAAGCAATATATGAAGGTTTCTTTAGTGATCTAAAAGATAAAGTTATAGACAAAGCTAAAAAGTTTGTTTCAAAAGTTAAAAAATTCTTAAATAAATTAACTAGAAATTTATATAAAAGAGCTCAAGTAATAGTAGATACTTTTATTAAGAGAGATAAAAGTGTAGTAGCCGCGACTAAAATAGTTGAGGGTCTAAAAAGTAGTGGTGCTGTAATATCAGAAGGTGTTTTACAAGAAAGAACAATGGTATTAAATCAGCCTACAGTTGATGCTATACAAGATTTCAAAAAGGGTTTTGGGTCTGGTAAACCATTTACATCACAATTAAAAGGTATGCAATCTTTAGTATCATCATTAAACAGTAAAAAGAACCCTACTAGAGCTAAAGATCCCATATTATTAACAGGCACTACATTTAAAAATTTAGATATAAGTAGTTCAGAACTAAAATCATTAGATGAATTGTATAAAATGAAAGTTGGTGATACAATTAAACTAGGTGAAGGGACACCGTTTAATACAGTAACTAAATTAACTTCTAATATGATTGGATTTGTTTACATAAATGGATTATTGAAATCTATAGAAAAAGATTATAAAAAATATGAAAGTGTTGATTCAGGTTTGTCAAACGCTATCATCGGATTAAGTGCAGAAGTAGAAGGTGAAGCTAAATTTGGTAACACAGCTATACCTGTTGTTATATGTTATGGTGGTCAATCTAAACCAATAAAATTAGGTAGTAGAAAAGATTTTGAGTCAAAGAAAAAAGAAAAATTAGCAAATATTAATTTGAAATATAATGATTACCCAATATTAGTTATAAGAATAAACAAATTACAACCACATAATTCAGTAAATTTATTTTTACTTAATAGTGTTGATGTAGTTGGAGATCATGCTGATCCAGCTTGGATGAATGTAGCGATAGCTACAAATTCAGGTTCAAAGTTTTCTACTAAAGTAGAATCAAATACAATAACAAAAACATACGAAAAGTAATGGAATTTTTAACAGAAGCGGCAGGTAAGAACTTACACTTAGAACATCTTGAAGATGAGATTCTAAATTTTGGTATTGCTGGTGGTCGTAGTTCTATAAACTTTCTTCAAGCATTAAGAGATATGTTTGCCAGTAGTTCAAAGTCTAAGTTAAATGTGACAGTCAAATGGGATGGTGCACCAGCTGTGTTCGCAGGACCGCATCCTGAAACGGGCAAGTTCTTTGTAGCTACAAAAAGTTTATTCAGGAAAAGAAAAGCAGACACGGCCTATTATCATACAGATGAAGATATTGATAATGATAAGAGTGGTGAACTAGCAGCTAAACTTAAAGTATCATTAGCAGAGTTTAGTAAACTTGGTATGAAAGAAATACTTCAAGGTGATTTAATGTTTACAGATGATGTAGACACTACAGACATTGATGGAGTATCACATTATACATTTCAACCAAATACGATTATGTATGCTGTTCCTGTTGATTCAAAGATTGGTAGAGAAATTAACAATGCTAAGATTGGTGTTGTGTGGCACACAACATATAAAGGCGACTCAGTAGAAAATTTAAAAGCAACTTTCGGTGCTAAGATACCAGGTAGTTCATCTAGTGTATGGCAAGATGATGCTAAATTTAAAGATGTATCTGGAAAAGCTAGCTTTACAGCAAAAGATACAATTGCAGTAACTAAAGTATTATCTAACGCTGGTAAAAAATTTCAAAGAATAAATTCAGGTAAGTTTAATGCATTTCTTAAATGGCAAGATACGCTTCCACCAGGAGTCGGGTTTAAAACTTATCTAAATACATATACAAGAGCTGGTAGAGCATTACCTGATTCGGGTAAAGTAATACAAATGTATTTTAAACACTTTAATGATTGGTGGGTAAAGAATAAAGGTGACACACCAACATCTAAACATAATATAAAAAGACATTTAGCTGAGATAAGAAAGGCGACAACAACATTAAAAGATGTAGTTGACTTTATCAAGTATATGGTAGAAGCTAAAACAATGATATTGAATCAACTTGATTCAGCTAAGGGTATAGCTAAGACCTTTGTTAAAACAGACAAAGGATTGAAAGTTGTCAATCCAGAAGGGTATGTCGCTATTGACCGAACAGGTGGAGCTGTTAAGATAGTAGATAAGTTAGAGTTTAGTTTTAACAATTTTACTGTAGCCAAAAATTGGGACAAGTAATGAGTATACAAAAAGATAGAGATAACTTTTTAAAATTAGCTGTCAAAGGTTTTGACAACATGGTAAAAGATGTAGCTAAGTTTAAAGATAAAAATTTATATAAGTTGGCCAAAAGAGCTAGTATAATTGCTAAGAGAGGTTATAAAGATTTTCAAAAATGGTTTGATACTTTAACATATCCAGATAAATTAGCATTAGCAGGTGAACTTGCTTGGTATACTAAACAAAAAGACAGGACTATAGAGAAGATGTTAGATTTCAAATTCGAAGAACTTGAATTAAAATCATTCAATCAACTAACAGAAGCAGCAACTAAAGGAGTTACATTTAGTTTTGGTAGATTCAACCCACCAACAGTTGGTCATGTTAAGTTAGCCGCAAAGATGAAAGCAGTTTCTAAAGGACATGATGTAAAAATATATACTTCTCATACAACAGGTGATGCAAAGAATCCTTTAACAAACGCACAGATTCGTAAGTTTATGAATCCTATGTTACCAAGAGGTATCAATGTATCTGATACAAAAGCTAGAACAGTTTTTGATGTGGTTGTAGATTTATATAATGATGGATATAAAATGATACAAATGGTTGTTGGGTCAGATAGAATTCAAGAATTTGATAAATTATTAAATAAATATAATGGTGTGAAAGCTAGACATGGGTATTATAATTTTAAATCAATTAAAGTAATATCAGCTGGGGAAAGAGATCCAGACGCAGAAGGAGCCGCTGGTATGTCAGCCTCTAAAATGAGACAATTTGTTCATGCAGGTCAAGAGAAAGAATTCTTAGCAGCACTACCTCGAGGATATAAACTCGGAAAACAATTATATAAAGCTGTGCAATCAGGAATGGGTATAACAGAAATGTTTCCAGACTTCATGTATGAGATATATGATCCGTCAGTTCATGAATGGGGTACAGAAGAAGGTAGAGAGTATGCACAAGACTTTACACCAGGTCAAAATATAGTAGACTATTCTAAATTAGATAGAAATAGAAATGAACAAGAATTACCAAAAAATGTATTAGCGTATAAAGAAAAGATGTATAAAGAACTCAAAAAAGAGAGAGATAAATTTAAAGAAAAGTATGGTAAACGACATGATGAAGTAATGCATGGAACAGCAATGCAAATGGCCAAGAGGAAATATGGATACGATTCTTAATTACAAAGAAGATGATTTAGTCTTAGATGAAGGGGTTAATGATCCTGGAATATTTAAGGCAATTGTACTAGCAGGTGGTCCTGGTAGTGGTAAGTCTTATATAGCAAAGAAGTTGGGATTAGGCACAATGGGTTTAAGAGTAGTCAATTCAGATGCATTTTTTACTATGATAATGAAAAAGAAAGGTCTTTCATTAAAGATGCCTGATAGTGAAACAGACGATAGAGAGGCGGCTAGAATGGCAGCTAAAGCTTTAACAAATAAACAATTAGATAATGTAATTGATGCTAGATTAGGTGTAATTGTTGATTCAACATCAGGAGATCAAAAAAAGACTGTAAATATAATAACTAAGTTAAAAGTAGTAGGTTATGATGTTAAAGTAATATTTATAGAAACAAGTTTAGAAACAGCACAAAAAAGAAATCAACAACGAGCAAGAACAATACCCCCTAATGTTGTAGAATTTTCTTGGAAGGGAGCTCAGAAAGTTAAACCAACATTAAAAAGAGCAGTAGGTACTTTAAATTATCACGAAATAGAAAATGAATTTGATGGAAAAGTAGATATATCTCTAGCAGGTAAATTAACAACATGGGCAAATAAAATTCCAATTAAAGGTCAATTATGGGTAGCAGCTGTTAAAAGAGGAATAGATTCTATGAAGACAGAAGACATAAATACCAGTATAATGAAAAAATATAGGGAGTATCAAGCATGACAATCGCATCAACTAATATAGGTTTTTCAACGATAGCAGCTGAGAAAGGAATAGGTAATAGTAATTTATCTTTAGCAACTTTGGCTGGTGGTCAAATGAAACTACCATTAGCTAATGATTCAAGTTCAACTAGTTCAGAGTATGGAACTTTTGATCAAGTTTGGTATTACGGTAGTAGCTACAGAAGTGGTTCTACAGTTACATCAGCACAAGGTCAAGGCGTAAATGGATTAAACGCAGCACCACATTCAATGAGTGAGTGGGTAGGATTCGATCCAAATACAGACGGATATTCTATAGCAGGTAGTGGTATTTACCCAGCAGTTTATACTTTTAGAACTGAAACTGATGATAGCTGTTTTATACGCAGTGGTTGTGCTAATGATATATATTGTCAAAAAGTGAGTGACTCAATTAGAATTTATGTTACAGAAGTTTCTGGCATCACCTGGTCCGGTGCTGCATATGGAAAGAATCATTCTAATACTAGTACTGCCCTTTCTGGAACAACAGAGATAGGAAGAATAACTGCAGGAACAGGTCAAGCACTTCCTACAACTTGTACTATGGACTATGATACTACAACTAATACAGCTACTGGTGGTTATCTTGGTGGTGGTACAATAGGAACAGTTGATACTGGTGCCACTTCTACTAATAACTTAGGTTCAACAAAAATAGGTTATAGAGTTCAATGTGGTGGATGGTCAGAGGCCGGACCAGGAACTTCAGGAATGGCTTTATTTGAAAATGGAATTCAATTTGAATTTGGTGGAATATCTGGAGTTACAGGAACAGCTACTGTTCAAGTCCAGTTGAATCAAGAAGCCCTTGCTACGCATCAGTCTGGAGGCTGGGAACAATGTTAAGTACTCATACAACATACGATTTTCAGAGAACTAGTGGTGGTGAAACTAATTCAATTACAATAACAATAGGTGTCTATAAAGGTGTGATACCAACAAAAACTATCTATGCAAGAACAACACCAGATCAAGATTCAGATTTTACAGCTATGGAAGCTGATGATTATTCATCACAAACACCAGAAGAAACAGATACATTTATTTGGACTATTCCAACAGAGTTAAAAACAACGGCACAACCTGTTGATAGAACGGGAGAAACTCCGGAAAGATATGGAGATTTTGAACTTAAATTTTCTAAGATAAAGATGATATTAGCAGACGATACTGAATTTACTAATACAAGAGACACATTATTTAACAAATATACTCAGTTTTATAAAAATAAAAATACATAAATACATTACAATAACGGAGAATAAAAACAATGTCATTTCCATGGAAACCAATAACAACTGAAGCCAATTTACACGCTTCAACTGTTTCTAACATCGGTAAAAGTCGTTATGTGAGATTACTTAACACAGGTGCCGTAGGCGCAGAACAACTTGTAACATTAGCTAACGCAGCTACTACTACTATAGGTACATTCACAATCGAAGGCCAACAAGAAGTAATCATACAAAAAGACCCAACAGATACATTAATCGGTAATGCAGCTGTAGAAGCTGTAGGTATCGCAATTAATAGCAATTAATATGTCTATAAAAACTACTATTTCAGATTTCAAAGATTTGCGTAAAGCTATCGAAGAAGTCACAAAGAACAAACCCGCTCAGACTCAATATGAGAGACAAGCTGAGAAAATGGGGTATATACAAGAAGCCGCCGATGAGAAAGATGATGTAAAAGATAGTGGTCTAAAAAAGAGAAAAGATCACGCTGGTGAAGAAGAAATTAAAAAGGCTTATCTCAATCTTGGTACAGAAGCTCAAGGTTCAGTCGAATATCAACGGGGTTTAATACAAAAAGAATTAGCTAAGATGGGTTATAAAACTTATTCTAAGTACGCGTTTGATAGTATATTCAAGTTCGAAAACAATTCAATGAGTTTAAAAGAAGTATCTATTGGTGAATCAGCCTTTGATGATATGAAAGATATCGTTAAAACTAAAGGCGCTAAGAAAATTGGTGGTGTCATGGTCGATATGTTTACTGCTAGTGTCATAACACAAGCGTATGATAAAGTAAACGATGCTAATAAGAAAAAGATGGAAAAGGCTAATGTTCAGACATTAGTTAAATTAGCTCAGAAAGTTATGGGTATGAAAGAAGAACTCAATCTAGACGAAGGTAAAATGAGTGATCTTCTTATAGACATTCAACAAGGGGCTACAGCTAAAGAGTTAGCGAGAGATTTCAAAATACCTTTAGCAACAGCTAAGAATTTCCTTAAAGACTATTACGGACAAAAGAAAGGTTCTAGAAGGGAAGATGTTCAAGAAGGTAAATATCTTAAATATTCAGATTTACTACTTAAAAAGTCCAGACTCATAGATAAAGAAGGTCCCAATTCACCTACAGTCAAAGCAATTAATAAAGAAATTGGTAAAGAGATGAAGAAACTTGGTATCCACGAAGAAAATCTTCAAGAAGGAACATGGGCAATACCAGATTCATATAAAAAACTATACAATTTACAAGTAGCTTTTTTACAGATGCCATCAAAACCAACTAAAGCTAATGCTAAGAGAATGGCTAAAAATATATACAGTATATTTGGTGATGATTCGTTCTTTGATGACTTACTAAGAGTAGAGTTAGGTAAAGAGGGAGCTGAAACAGACGATTTAAGAAATCTAATAGTCAAACATTTAGAACCTTGGGGTCTTAAATTTAAGAAAGGTTCTAAGTATCAAATTACACATGCACCACAGAAGTGGTTAGACAACATGACAGCTAATCCAGCTGATGAAGATGTTGATGAAACAGCAAAGAGAAGAAAATCTGGAGCTATTAAAAAGTCTGGTCATGGTGCTAAAAAGAAAGTAGTATTTAAAACAGATAAACAAGATAAGCTAATAAGTCTCCGTGTTTCTAAAGAAGAAAGACTAAAAGAAGAACAAGAACACGCTAAACAATCACCATTCAAATTAAAATCACAGCAATATCCACGAGCAATAGCCATAGATACAACAGGTTATGGTAAAAGACATGCTAGTATATCAGACATTACAGAAGCTTGTGATTCATTTGGAATGATTACAGATCAAGAATTACAAATAGAACAAATTCAAAAACAATTAGGTAAAAAAGGATTTATCAGTTATAATGATAGAGACTTAAAAGATGTATTCGAAGACCGAGAAACACAAAGAATGATATATGCGTTAGAGTCCTTGACAGAAGAACAAAAGCCTATAGAATATACTAAAGATCAAGTAGAAGATTCTTATATTATGAGTGAAGAAATTGAATTTGTAAAACCAGATGGTCAGAAGACAGCTGGACCAATTTTAAAAGTATGTGAGAATACATTTAATGTTAAAGATAAGTACACAGGAAAATCATTCACATACAAATTCATTAACGAGGGAAATAAGGTGAAAACATTTAGAGAAATAATAAGTGAGGGCAAATTCTCAGCCAAATTAATTAAACAAGCCGGTGGTATAGCCTTTGATAAAAGATATTACATGGGAAATATGACAGGAGCTATTAAAGCTATTGAGAAATTAAAGAAAGGATTATCAGATGATCCTAAAGTTAAGGATATGTTAAGAATTGCTAATGAAAGTTTTAACAATAAATTCTTTGAAGCTTTAACTAAAGAAGATCAAGAAGCATATGTCAAATTCTTTAAATCAGCATTGAAGAAATTCGGTGTGAATTCACCAGCAGAATTAGATGATGATAAGAAGAAAGAATTCTTTAACTACATTGATAAAAACTACAAAGGTAAGGACGAAAAACAAGAAGACACAAATCCTACAGAGAAACAAGTAGAAAAAGCTTTGAAAATAGACGGAAGACGAACAAATTTTCGCGAGAAAATGAGAAAGTTGGGTTACATCAAAGGACCGAGGTAATGATTTCAGAAGGTAGACGAGCCCCAGATTTGGGAATGCCTTCACAAGCAGGGAATAATCTCCTGTTTGCTTTAGTTTCAAAGGCTAAAACAGAAAAAGAATTACTTGGTATGATTGATAAGTTAGCACTCAAAATGGGTGGTAAATACAAAGATGCCAAGGATGAATTAATAACGAGAACAGCTGTTGATTACTTTAATAACAAAGGTAATAAAGGTGAACAAGATAAGGCTGATCGAAATGTATTTGTTCAATTTAAAAGTGCTGCCGACCTAAGTGGTGGTAGTGAAATTAAACTAGATGATAAGAGTAAGATGAAGGTTTCTAAGAAAGAAGCTGAAAAAGTACTCAAAAATCTGAATAAGTTAAAACCTGTTAAGCGTGGTGAAGTAACAAAAGCCATGAAAAAAGACAAAAAAAGTTTTGACAAGTTCTTTAAAATACTAAATAGATAGTATATTAAATAAATCTTTAGGAGATAAAGAAAATGCCATTATGGGGAGCAACAGACGCAGACGAGTCAAAGCCTAAACACTTGACTACTGCACAAAAGAAAGAAGTCTACGCTGCAGCAGGTGGTTGGACAGTGGAAGCAGGTTCTACAATGACTGGTAATGACAATACAAGTGCAACACCAGAAGTTTTAGTAGCCATAGGAGCATTGACAACATCATTAGGAACTGCAGATATAACTGAAATCGAATGGATTACAACAGCCGCTGATAAATCAGAAGGATTCTCACTTTCAGTAAGAGCCAGATTTAACGAAGCAGTTGATGTTGATACAGGAAGTGGAGTACCTTACTTAGCTATTACTAACGGAAACGAAGGTTCTGGTTCAGGTAGAGGACCACACAACTTGCCATACGCGAGTGGAACAGGTACTAATGAATTAGTATTTACATTAGCAATAGCAGCAGCTAACGCAGCTACAAACGCAAGTGATGTTCTAACTGTTGGAACTAACGCTATGAACTTGAACTCTGGTACAATTAAAGATGCCGGAACATCAAGTAATTCAACAATTACTAATAGTTCAGCGATTGGAACAGCAGCCGGTTCAATAACAGTATCAGCGTAATTAGGAATAAATTATGAAAAGTTTTAAGACTTATATCAAAGAAACGCATCATTCTGGAGGGATATCATCAGATATCCCCACAGATTTTTATAGATTAGATCAAGAGGATGTAAAAACTAGAGTTAACGCCTGGCTAGAGGGTGTTATGAGTCAGGAGTTCATGAATGTGGACGCTGCTCTAACTAACTTAGCTGGAAAAGTTCAACAACTAGGTCTTACATTTGATGTACAAACAGAAGCACCTGGTGATTCAGGTAGTCTATCATTACCAATTACTCAGTTTGGAGAAAAATTAGATCCAGCTGAAACTCATGTATTAGAACCAACAATACCTGAGAATTTGTCATTACAAATAGATTACGAAAGAATGCCACAAGGTGGATTTAGGGTAGCAGGAAAAATTCAATAACATTCGTAAGTTATATATACTTACATGATGGATATTTTTGAAGAACTAAACGAAGAAAACTTTACCTTATACGCGATTAGACATTATGATAATCCGCAGTGTACATCTACAGAAGAATTCTATGAAGACATCAGAAGATTTCGTTATCTTAAAAGACTTCTAAAAAGATACTACAACAACGGTGAATTAAGAGAGAGATTGATTCTCAATCATCTCATTGTACTGAATAATCTATTTGGCGTTGAAAACGCAATACGAATGTTAGAGTTTAAGCTCGATAAAGAGTATTGGCCAGTTCTTAAAACTTGTTTATTATATTTGGGGTATATAGATGAAGGTTGGAAACAAGAGATACCTTTAGATAAATCAGTAATAGAAAAGATGAGAGAATTATAAATGGCCACAAGAGCTTTAGACACCGTTATAACATTTAGAGTATTGAAACTCTTAACAACACCTTGGGACGAACAAGCAGCCTTTAAAGTCGGATTAATAGATGAGAAAGGTAAAAGAATCAAGGGTACAAAACCAAAAACCTCAGAAGAAAAAGATTCATACACACTTCTTCACAAATTAGTTTTTAACTTAAAAAGAATAATAGAGATGCTACCAGGTGGTAAGTCTAGATTAGCTAGATACGCTACAGCTTTATTCTTAATTAAAGAGTGTGCCGGATTGAAAGGTACAAAACTAGATAAAGAAGTATTTAAATACTTACAAGAATCAGGTCAATTAGAACAAGATTTACTAGAAGAATTCAGACCTGTAAACAAATTACAAAATGAAAGAACTTATACCTTAGTTCGTGAAATGCATATCAATGAAGACATGAATGCTGAACGAGGTGATACAATGATTCAAGCTGTCAGTAAGCCAGCTGGAAAAGTGTACGGAGTAAATGTATTCCGTATGTATAATGTTGATAAAAACTCAATGATGTACTGCTCAGGACATGATTTGAGATAGATTATAAAGAGAGGATATATTATGAATCTATTAGAACTTACACTAAACCAACCATTAGAACCCAAATCTGGGTGGGAATTATTCAAAGATAAAAAAGTAATCGTATTCGGATTACCTGGTGCTTTCACACCAACTTGTTCAAGTAAACAATTACCTGGATTTGAAACTATGTATGATCAATTCAGAGAAAAAGGAATTGATGAAATATATTGTGTTTCAGTCAATGACGGATTTGTTATGAGAGCATGGGCTAAAGAACACACTTGTGGAACTAAAGTTAGATGTATAGCTGACGGAAACGGTGAATTCACTAGAAGAATGGGTATGTTAGTCGAGAAGAACAATTTAGGATTCGGAATGAGGAGTTGGAGATACGCTGCTGTTATAAATAATGGTATAGTAGAACAAATGTTCGCCGAGGACGGTATTGAAGACAATCATGGAGAAGATCCATATGTCAATTCAACACCAGAAAAT
>MPLU02159758.1_pt1 | contig 11704 bp, 4 predicted proteins | sample 1617381 | NCBI WGS metagenome assembly MPLU02 (sample SAMN05944801, study PRJNA350692) | marine metagenome | biome: marine; feature: ODZ; material: water; isolation source: 90 m water sample filtered on 0.2 um supor filter | place: Pacific Ocean | collected 2012-04-08 | depth 90m m | reverse complement strand
TCTTGTTTCGTTACCTCCTGATCATTCTTATAATATTTTACCTTATTACTTTTAGTATCTTCTATTCTATAGATATCCTGTCCTGCTATAATAATAACTTTATGCCATACTTCTTTAGATTTAGATGCTGTACCCCCAATTGTCATTGTTATTTCTGTACTTCCAGTATAAGCTTGGGTATCTAAATATACCTTCTTACTAGAAATTTTATCCTTAATAAAATATGCATGATTTTGATCGTCAAAAGTCTTATTAGTACCATCATCTAATACCTTAAGCAATTCATACTTTGCTCTATTGAGAAGATCTATCCTAATCTGTTTCAAACCCTCATCACCTTTAGAAACTTTATAAGTACCAGTAGTTTCAGGTTTATCAAATCTATTGATTTCATTATTCTTATTAGTTTTACCAAGTAAAGGAACACTATTAATATAAACTTGCATCTCATCATCACAATGAGCCTTATACTTATATTCTCCAGGATATTCAAATTCCTTAAGATAATAAAAAGAATATTTAATGTCCCCATGATCTGTTCCAGGCACATTAGACATCTCAACTGGAGATACTGCCCAAGTATTCATAAATGATTCTTCAATATCATCAGTATCACTACCAATCAAAGAATCTGGATCTACTGTTTCATCCCATCTATAATGAAGTTCCCAAGTTAAAACATCCGCCCTAGTTTTATTCCATGATATTTGACGTTTTATCCTATTACGTTCTGCTTCTGCATTCCACTTCTTTGATCTAGCTTCATAAACTATAGTACCTGCTTGATTTTTAAATTGATGAGAACGACTTACTATATCATAATTAAGAGTCTTTACAACAACGTCAGCTTCTGCTACCTTTAACTGGGCTTCAAGTGTTTTCAAATGCTCTTTTATTGGTCTAGATAACCCAACAGTATCCATCCTTACTGCAGTAAACTTTCCTTGATCCGCAGTTACACGAATATCATCAACCCCACCTTTACTCCAGTTAACAATACCACCATATATGGTACTTGATTGTCCGTATGTGCCATCAGCGCGCTTTTTATGACGTTCTAAAAGTTTATCTTGTCCTTTATAATGCAACCCCATATTATCTTCTGCACTACTCAATCCCCCACCAAAAAGACCCTGAGTAAGGCTCCAATCTGGACCTCGACTAAGACTACTTTCAACTAGATATGTTACTCCAGGTTTTACATCCGTTATCTTCAATTTAGTTGTAGCTTTAGTTGTAGCTTTTTTATTAGATTCATTTTTAATTTCAAATATATGATTTCCATTTATTTCGCTAAAAGTATATTTAAAACTTTCTACAACCCTATAATCTCTATCAGTTTGATCTAAAGGGACGCCATAAGACAGTGATCTTGCCTTACTTGTTCCCGGTTTTTCTATATTTCCAACATTGGCCCATTTACCACCATAGTTCTTTCCAGGCCAATGACCCTGAACTTCAAATTTAACTTCAACAGTTTGTCCTTGATTAGTTTTTAATGGTTTCTTTTTACCTGGATTCCAAAGATTATGTTCCACCTCAAGTGCGGGAGGTGATTCTGAAGTGGGAACAGAAGAAGATATTCTTATAGGAATATCATCCCTAGTAGTAAACCAGTTATCTCTTTTTTTCTTTAAATAATCTTGATATTTTTTAATCTCTGCCCTAATAGGATCAAACTGAGCTCTGGTGGTAATGTCAACAATATGATCTTGATCAATATATAAATCGGGATTCCAATCACCCATTTCAATTTCGCCAGAAGCATCATATCTTTTCCCATAACCAGGATCATCATTTTCATAAACTACAAGATCCTCAATATAATCTTCCGATATCTCAACTCTCTCTTTAGATTTATCCTTCCCAAGTACTGCTTCTACAAGAGCACTAGATTCTCCCCCACATTGATATACAACCTGAACTTTAGGTGGATATTTGTACCCAAATCCGTTATATATCATATCAACTGCAAGGATTGATCCATCCCTACCTATAACAGGATTTCCTAAAGCACCGACTCCACCACCACCAATGAAGTTAATATATACATCACGTTTTCCGCTCCTTTTAAATTGAAGTTTACCTGCACACACATCTTGATATTGCGCTCCCATCTTTGTCACGGTTTCCTTAAAATCTCCACCCCACTCGTTAATGCTATTAGCAACGGAATTGTTTTTCTTTAGTGCTTTTTTGGTAATTGGGAATGTAAGGGAAGGCGATGCTGTTTTTTTTCTATTCCCTTTAATCTTTTTTAATTTGTTAACTGTTTCTTCTATTTTTTGTCTCTGAGTTTTAGTTAAAGAAGTTTTCTTTAATTCGTCCCCCAATTCTCTTAGTCTAGTTCTCAAAATATGATGTGAAGGAGATGAACTCACACCCAAATCAACATTCTTTAATAAATTAACATCATTAATATTCATATACCTAACATAATCCCTAGTCTCAAGGATAAACGTAGTTAGAGGATTATTTAAAGCATATTTATTAGCGTCATTTACACTAAGATCTCTAACGTATCCTCTATCAGGATCTATATATCCAACTCTAACACTATCGTTAGATTGTGATTCTGCAAAAAGACTAAAAGTAGGCATTTAATTTAATATGACTCTCTCATTTCCATGATAATATTTATACCTGTATTTTCCATAATGGTTATGTCTGGACATTTGAATGCTTCTCTCTCCAATCAATAGTAGGTGTTGATGGTCCTGGAGTGAAGAACTTATCGCGATTTGGAACATCTGGAATTGTACGATCCATAACATCTTCAGACAAACCTGTTATACCCTCTATTTCCTGGAAATTGGGTTTTTGATCCGAAGCATGTCCTTGCCCACCACTACCAAATGTATAATAATCTGTTTCCCCAGTATTTGCTTCTAAATCACAATCAAAAATCATGCAAAGCATCTTTGAAAAATTAAGTGCAGTACTTATATTACCATCAATACCAGCACTAAGAGAATCCATTATGCTTGTAATACTGTCTGTAAGTTCTCCTGCTGTAGCCATAGTTGTTGCTACGTCATTAAGGAATGTTTGAATACTGTCCAAAATGGTATCATTAGCATCATTAATTGCATCCTTTTGGGCATACATTACTCTACCAACTAGTTCTTCAGCTTTACACATCGGAATATTAGATACATCACATTCACCTTTATTATATTTGCCTCTACCTGCTTCGGCTTCTTCTCTTACAGTTTCAAGATCTGTATCATGCTTCAACATCTGATAAATCAAATCACACAAACTATCTATAATTTTATTATAAAGACAATGGATAGCTTTGGTGATTAATTCTTTCATATCACCCATCATATGTCTTAGGGTAGAAGGGCAGGCTGACACAGCCTGTGTTAATCCCTTATTGATCATCTTTAACACATACTCCATGATCTTATCCAGGAATATCTTAACAAATTTTGCAATAGTGCAAGCAATATTTTTAGTAAAACCATCCCTTTTTGCTTTACTAGTCATATCTACTATTTGAGATACCTGATCTGCATAATCATTTATAGAATCTATATAATCATTTATAACTCTACTATAATTATCAAGAGTAATCTGAATTCCTTTAAGAGCAGATTCTTCTATTTTAGTAGGTTCTACTATGGGGATTTTTTCTTTTCTTTTACGAGTTTGTTTTTTATCCTGTGCATTAAGTAAATGCATAGAATCTACGCCTTCTATTGTTGCTCCCCTTTTTGTTGCTCCATTTGAGGCCTTATAAGCATCCCTCCTGGAATCTAACATGTCTACTACATGTTGCAAAGCTTCACGAAAGATTTTTTCAGAACTTTGAGGATTTTTTACAGATTCTAATTTTTTCTTTTTTTCTAAAAAATCTTTTAGTTGTTGAGGACTAAATTTAATATTCTTTGTTTTAAGTCCTCCTTGAGCATCAAAAAACTTATTTCTTTCCTTCTTAGTACTTTCTCTTTCACCTTCTTTATCTGTTGGTTTCTCTGTTATGAGACATTCATCTGGAGCACTTTTCTTCTGATTTTTAACAGATTGAGAATCCTTAGCAGATCTTGACTTTTTACTTATTGATGATCCATCTATTGCTAGATTTCCTGGTTGATCATCACTAATACTCTTCCTCAAAGAAGAATCTACTTTATCTAAATCTGTTTGAACACTAGTTCCAAGTACACCCATAATAACAGGAACTTGTTCTTCTATCCCATCCAAAAAGAATCCAAAAACAAACATCCCCTGTTGGAGATTGGAACTTTGAGAACTAAAGTTTTGACCACTGCCTGCTGTGACAGGATACATTATCTGCGCCCAAGGCAATTTTTCACTGGGCAATTGGTCTTCATTTATATCATGAAGACCAATAATTCTTACTTTATATCTTTGACCATACCCAGGCGAATCTTGACGATTTTTAGTTTTCTGTGGAGATTGATTCCCTCTCCAATAAACGTCGTCAACTATCTGACCAACCCACCAACTAAAATGGGATCCTAAAAATCCTGGATTAAATGTTGAACCTTCCATTAGTCGTCGTAAATCCTACATTCTACTTCATCTGGATGAGCATCACAATACAACTCTAATGAGTTTGGATCATGATCAGTATCAGGATGATTTGATTGGTATTGTTCTAATGAATCCAATTCATCTTCTATATGCCTCTTCCTTTGAGGACTAATAGAATCTTCCAATTCATCCCTATCATCATTAATGTGTTGTTGTAATGTTCTGTCTGACATAACTACAAATAACCTCCAATATTAAGCATCTGGTTTTCCCTTTCTTTCGACAGAATCTCTTGACAAAATCATCTTTGTATAAGTTCCTTCGTTAGAAAGAAAGTGAGTTAAAGCTGATATAATATATAGACCACCATCTTGCTTGTTAAGTTTTTCTTTCTTTCCAACAATACTACCAGGAACATCTAAAAATACAGAATCTCCAGCATTTAACTTAAAGTTTCCGTCTATAGTAACAACACAATTGTTAGAAAATATTTGATTATATCTCATTGAAGATTGTGTTTTAACATCCAAAATTTCCATATCACTATCAGTTATAGAATTTTCAATTTGTTCCTCAGTATCTCCTGATGGTAAAGATCCATTAGTAACTATATGATACATCGTTCTAGAAAATGGTATCTGACCAAACTCAGGATTAAGTGTTGGGAGTTTCTTTCCTGCTGTCTTTGATTTGATTTGATCTGCTGTTATCTTTTTAACTTCATAAAATCCTGTAAATGGATTAAAAAAAATGTGACGGGTTCCATAGGCACCCATTCTTCTCTTAGACGCCAAATCAGATTGTTCTGATTTATCATAACTCAATACCTTAGTATCATATCTTGGAGGAAGATCTCCTGGAGTAACACTATTAGTAAAAATCATAGTCGCTTTAGGAGCATTTTTATCCCTATCAAACAATGAACTTATTGGTTTAAAATTAAATCCTTTTGATGTCTCAAAGAGAATATATCCTGGACCATATTCATCAGAAACAGCTCTTGAAGCCAACTTATCTATAGCTGTAAATGGAGTTTTATTAGTACATACCCAACTAGGAACTCCGTTAGTATCTTGGGAAGTATCTTCAACATTAACTTTTTTTTGTGTATTGAGATACTTCTCATTTGTTAAACACTTTTCCACCCATCCACTAATATCCCCCTCAATAGTCTCACAAACTGAAATAGATTTATTTACTATAAATTCCTTTGATACTAAAAGTAACTTAACCATAGTTTTCTGAGTATCATCATACATTGGGACAAGTTGTCTAACAAACATCTCAACTTCTCTATTATTAACTCCCTTTATAAAGTTTTTATTTTCATCACAAATTTTAAATACAATCTTTTCATCTCCCACAATTGGAAGTGTTTCTACTAATGATCCAGGCTTTCCAGAAACCTTTTCAGTAAATAAAACATCAGAATAAATCAATTCAACTTCTATTGTATTAGTCAAAATATTTTCACAGTATGAAAATTCATTAATACCCTGAGTAATGTCTACAGTAGTACTACCATCATTAGAATAAATAATGCATTTCTGAATACCGGTTATATTTTTTTTTGCCATTGTTATCTATTTCCTCCTACTATTTACCACCAAACCAATCACTTATAGTATAATCACTACCAGAACCAGAAGATGAAAATGAAGATACCGTTTCCATTGGAACAGGAACAGCTTTTTCAACTTCTTTAGTCATCAAATAAACTGTAGATCCTTGTGAAGGATCATCATAAGAAGCATAATTTTTTAATACTTCCAATGCTCCATCATAATCTGCCTTATTAAGAGCATCTAGGAATCCAGGACGATTATCTTCTAATGCTTTAGTAGAATCAATATCAAGAACAAATTCCCCAGCCAATAATTTTGAATGCATTTCACCCATTCCACCGACTTTACCACCTCTATGAAATTCTACGTGGAAGTGATTATCATGTCCACCATGTGGATCAGGACCACTCTTAGGACCTGTAGGTGAAAAACTTTCACCTCTTCCATGCAATACTTGTGGAAGAAAAGGCTCTTCATTTAACCCATACTTCTTCAAGAATCCAGCAATAGATGGCCATAATGTTTTCTGATCCTGTTTGTAGTTTTTCATTCGCGCACTATTGGCACCCAGATCTAAAGCTATACCGTCATGATGTCCTGTTCCTTCATGGCTTCCAACTACTCCACCATGATCACGATTCTCCATTCCACCCTCAGGGGCCCCCTTAGGATCACCAAAATCCCCCATAAGTGGGCCAAGTCCTGCACCAATTTTCTTTAGATAGAACCCCAAACCTGAAGCATAAACTTGCTTATCACTTCCTGGAGTTATTTGAGGAAAATCTTTCTTTAACCTTTGAGCTGCTTCACTCCCACTACCCTGATCAATACCAGATAAATCTGGAGATATAAACTGACCTGCAGCTTCTATGGATTTTTTCACATCAATCTTAGCCTGCTCTTGGGATAGATTTTTTATTTTATCAAAAACTTGTTGAGTTTCTATTCTTCTCTTTTTATCAGCAGGAACTCCTGCTCTTTCCCAGTTTTCTCTAAACCAGTCAGATGCAGCAAGAGGATCATCTTCGGGGAAATATGTTCCAGTTATAACTCCTTTTCTTTTGAGAGATTCACTACCTTTCAACTCTGTCATCAAATATCGGTAATTGTCATCATCAGTAGCAATTTTCCCTTTATCTCCTCCGTATGATTTCAAAAACTTATCAAGCCTATCCCCAGGAGCACTGTTTGTCCACTGTGCCCATCCATATCCAACACCAATTGTTCCAAGAGCAGGTGGTTTTTCTGGTGTGCCAAATGGTGATCCCTCTCTTTCACCAGGATTCATTCCAGCAGATTCATATAAGAAATTTCCAACAATTCCTGCTGCTTGTGCTGAACTAATCCCAAGATCTGCTATAAGTTTTTTTGCAACCGAGACACCTTTTGCAACACCATTTCCACTGCTGATTCCCCCAGTGCTTATTGCGCCACCAGCACCAGCAATAGCACCACCAGAACCACCACCTTCTTTATCCTTTATACTATCTTTTCCTAAAGATAGATCCATAGTCAACTTTGAAATCTGTTTACTAATTGTTGCTAAAGAAACTTCTTTAAACATTTTCGAAGTCCACTTAGCAATATCACCACCACCAGTCAAAATATCTACAATACCACTATCAACCAATCCACCTTGAGCAAATTTAGCACCAAGACCACCTAAAAGTTTTCCTTGATTTATTCCACTATTGATTAAAAGATTAATACCACGTCCAACATTAGAATAATCATCATTTGATGGTTTTTCACCTAAAAGAACTTTTGAAGTAACTGCAAGAATAGGACCAAAGAAATCAACTTTAGATAAATTCTTTCCAACTTCTAAAGATTTTTCATGTTTATTAATTGTCTGGGATGAAGGTCCCTCATCACCACCAATCCAGTTAAATACTTGACCTATTTTATCTTGAAAACTACCTTTAAAGATATTCATCATACTCATCTTAGCATCTCCACTAAGATCCTTACCAGGATTGAATCTTGTTTCGTTGGGAAGCTTACCTCTTCTTCTTTTTTTTCTAACTATTGGACGTTTTATATTTTTGGCTTTAATAGGTTTGATAGGTTTGAGGGGATTCCTCACATCCCCACCTTCAGCATGTTCTACAACAGGTGTTAATTCCTCTTCTTTTCTTCTCTTTGCTGCCGAACGACCCATCGGTTCCTTTGTTCCACCAGAAAGTTTCTCTGCTTCTTTATCAAACTCTTCTTGTTTTTCTGAGATTGCATCCAAATCTACATTACTTTGATCTATACCAATTGCAGGATTTCTGAGCCAAGGTCTCCCATCATTCTGAAGCATATCTCTACCAGTAGTAAACTGAGGGAAAGCAGTTGTTAATCCCTCTAAAATTCTATCTCCTGCCCATTCACCAAGAAATGCTCCAGCCATGCCTGTAATGAATCCAGGAGCACCACCAAAAGGAGCACCAACAGCAAATCCTGTAGCATATCCAACAAGTCCAGACAGCCCCTTTACAAATGCATTAACAGCTGATTCTCCCAGGATACCATAATCAAGAAGAGTCAGTATACTTGCGGCTACTGCATCTACACGACCAATCTTTGCTTTTTTAGCTGCGCCAAGAAATCCCTTAAATGCTTTAATTCCTTTACTTTTTCCAAGATTATTTAAAAGACTCTTAATAGATTTCGCTAAATTCTCAGGTTTTAAGTTCTTCAGATTTTTAAGTTTTTTGAGGTGTTTATTATCCTCAACCAACCCCACAATTTTTGGTTTTAATTGGTTCTTTACTAAATCCACCAGTTTCTTGGGATCCTTTGCAATCTCAAATACATTACCAATACTGTCTGCTATTTTCTTTCCATTTGACCAAGCACCTTTAACATAATCATCAAGGAATGGAAGATTTTTAGAAGCAAATGAATCAAGATTTTTTAAAATATTCTTAGGAAGATTCCAAATATTGTCAAACTGCTGTTTTCCAAAATTATATAGATTTTTACTTATATCACCCCATTTAATATTGGTTAAAGATTTAAATATTGATGTTCCTCTTTTTGATACGTCATCTACAACAGATGTTGATTTTTTTGCTATAAAATCTTTTGCTTTGCCCAGATTCGCTAAAGCATCATCACTAAATTGGTGAGCTGCCTGCGCAGCCGGACTTTTAAGAGCCGCTTGAAGAGTCGATTGAATACCCCTTTTACTCTTTTCAACAGCGACTAATACACCCCTAAGAATAGCAGTTGGCCTAGATCTCCTAATAAATCTTTGCCATTTAGCTATTTTGTCAGCCCATTCCCTCGCCCTTTTTATCTTAGCGATATTATTTGCTCTTCTGAATAATTCAGGATTTCTAAACCTTGATCCTATTCTTGATAACCTTCTAGTGATATGTTTAAACTGATTTCCAATACCCCTTCTAGGTTGAGGTCTTCCCCGGGGAACACCACCAGGGCCACCTCCCCCAACCATTGCTGCAATAAGAGCAGTATTTAGAACAAGTTCTAAAGCTTTAGTAAATTCCTTAAACTTTGCCTCAGCATCCTCACCAAATTTATCATCAACATATGCAGTAACATCTTTCTTTGCATCTATTGCCTTATCAACAATAGTCAATAGCCCATCAGCAATTTTTCCACCAATATCAATTACCCATTCACCAACAGTAGTTAAAGTACCTATAATAGGTTTTAATATTCCGACAAATGGTAATAATCTAGTAAGAGCCCAACCAAAGAAAACATTTTTAAGAAAATCCCAAAGTCCAAATCCAGGTACTTTTGGAAGTTTTAATTTCTTTGCTTTTTTATCTTCTTTTACATCTTCTACTTCCTTTTCTTTATCATCCCTTTTTTCTTGTGCAGATTCACCTTTTTCATCATCCAACTTCTTTTTATCAGCAGCAAGAGTTCCTTTTAAAAGCTTATGAATTTCAATTAACTTTACTTTAACTATAGAAATATCTTCATCATCAATTTGAGGACTATTGGATGAAGAAGATATACTACTATTACTAACAAACTTGGAAATATCCATACCTTTGGACTTCGCTATAAGCCCTCCAGTCTTTCTTGATGATGGTAAAAGTTTTTGAGTATTAATTGCCATTTCTTATGCTCCTATACCCATTCTAAGAGCTTTTTCCCTACTTATCCCATTAGTGGGAATATTAATAGATGCAGTTGATCCGCCAACAGAACTAGTTTGTCCTTGATCTGATGGATATAATCCCAAATCTATTATTTGAGGACTTGCACTTCCCCCAGCAACAGGAAGACCTGGAATTGGTTTTTTAAATGATTCATTAGATCTTACTACTGCAGATAAAGCAGGAGCTTTACCTTCCATAGCATCAGCAATCTTTAAATTAGATGATTTTTTAACACCACCTTGAACCAACATATCATTTACAAACTTAGAAGTTTCTTTTGATGGTCCTACTCCTATTTCCCCACCCCCTGATGGTTTTGTTTTTGGTGCTCCCATAACAAATATCTTATTCTCTGGATCCAGAGAATCTGCACGAATAAGTATTTCCTTTTGATCAGGGGTTCCAACAGTTTCAATCATCTTTCTGTTTGCCTTAGCCCATATCATCTTATTCTTATCTTCTGGACTTAGATTCTTAATTTCCTCAGATTCACCAGTCAAATAACCAAAATCCTTTTCATAATCCAAACCTAAGTTAAGAAATGTTGAAGGATTAAAAGACATATCTCCAGATGAAAGAAGAATATTTGCTAAATTTGATTCACTCTTCTTCTTTTTACCACCTTCACTTAAAGAAGGTTTTTTATCTTTTTTAGATTTGCCACCAAACATATTTACAATGAAATTTGCTGCTCCTCCAATGGGATCCGAAATAATATTTTGAACAGTTTGAGAAATATTACCTTTACTTTCCTTCCCTACAATACCATTTAACAATTGATTCAAAATACCAGAGAAACTGGATTTTGATTTAGATTCTGATTTGAGTTCTGGTGGTTTAATTTTTTCTACATTATTATCAAATCTATCATTTACACTAAGAAGTAAATTACTTCTACTTCCAGACAATCCTCCACTCATAATATCACCCAAACCACTAACAAAATTAGTTATAATATCACCAAATTCAGGTAATTTGTCTATAGATGTAGATGGTAACTGATAATTTTCTGGATGCTTCTTTTTCTTTTCATTTAAATCCGCATTTTCTGTTTTTTTATCTTCCATTCTTGGCATCGCACCACCACCAGAAGCATATACTGCATCACCAGATACTGTAGGTTTATTTGTTCCCCCTCCAGCAGCATTCATTGCTGCCATTGTTCCAGAACCAAACTTATTGACTGCCCCAGTAGACATAACAAATTCACCGCTAGTAAGCATTGCAGGAACTTTATCAATCCCACCAGGACCAGATACACCTCCACCTTCACTAAACTTTAGTATTGGGGATTCATATTCTGTTGGAGAATTTGATATCAAACCACCACCAGCAGCATATACTGCATCACCAGATACTGTAGGTTTATTTGTTCCCCCTCCAGCAGCATTCATTGCTGCCATTGTCCCTGCACCAAACTTATTAACAGCTCCTGTAGACATAACAAATTCACCGCTAGTAAGCATTGCAGGAACTTTATCAATCCCACCAGGACCAGATACACCTCCACCT
>MPLU02344416.1_pt1 | contig 11735 bp, 7 predicted proteins | sample 1617381 | NCBI WGS metagenome assembly MPLU02 (sample SAMN05944801, study PRJNA350692) | marine metagenome | biome: marine; feature: ODZ; material: water; isolation source: 90 m water sample filtered on 0.2 um supor filter | place: Pacific Ocean | collected 2012-04-08 | depth 90m m | reverse complement strand
TCGCTCCTGAATGAGACGCTGTCGATTAGGGGGTCGGTGGATTCGGACATCCTCAGTTTGACCACGAGGTCGGTGGAGTATTCCGTGTTGGTGCTCTCCAGCGGGTTCCTCAGTTGCAGGTATATGTCCCACCCATCGCCGGGGGCGAGGTTCGTCTTGTCTGGGAGGATTACCTGGATGGTTATCGTCCCTCCATGGCCCTCTCTGGACCCGCCGCCGTCATACGGGGTGGATGGCTCGAGGTCCCATGCTGAGTTGCAGGTGTCCACGGTTGCTGATGTTGCGGCTATGCCACTGCCCTGGTCCGCTAGGAGGCACATCCCCTGACCGCTGGAGGCGTCGATGTCGATGCTCATCCCCCAATGGACGAGGGGGTAGGAGATCGACGGCACCAACCTCTCTGGGAGATCGGCAGCGGAGTCATAGGGGTCCCTCTTCCCGTTCATTGCCAGGGTGAAGACCCTCTCCGCGTTCGATGAGTTCCCCCACGAGTTGATGTTGGTCCACGGGATCTCTATCTGGCGGCAGTTCGGGTCGGCATTACCCTCGCATGCCATATCTCCGGCCGAGTCGGCGCTGAGTTGGTACTCGTCGTCGGTCTGGGCCCTGACCACAACGATCTGCGTTGTGTCCTGCTGTGGGTCAACGTCTATTCCCACAGGCGTGCGAATCAGGGTGAAGTCCCCGGTCTCCCCTTGCCAGTGGTCTGATCCCAGTGTACTGAATGTGAACATGAATGAGCTGGTCTGTCCTACTCCCAGAGTTAGGCTTGTCGAGCCAATGTTGTTGGCTACGCCGAACCTGTCCATGGTCAGGTCGAGGTCGTCGGTCTCCCACTGCACGGTCAATTGCATCTCAGCGTTGCCCTTGTTCTCCATGACGAAGTGGGCCTCCCGGTCAACGCCGGGAACGATCGCAATCCTCTCCGGTGACTCGATCAGCTGCACGTCGAACACCGGGAGCACCTCGATTCGGATTACCTTCGAACCTGCGGGAACCCCGCCACCCATGGCGACCCTGTCTTGGAGTGGGACGCTCTGCACGGTTCCGTTGATCGTGACGGTAGATGGCCATGTTGGGAACGGGTCGGTGATGTTGACTGCCCTGAGTGTGATGTTGTGGGTCACGTATGCCTGGAGGATCTCTCCTCCGTTGTTCAGGTCGGGGAGTGTGATTGTCAGCATTACCTTGTGACTGTTCTCCGGCTCGATTGTGAATGAGGATTCGTTTACGGTGTAAGTCCAGTTCTTCGAGTTCCCGAAGTCTGCTGTCAGGTTGAGCGTCTCCATCAGGTTACCCCTGTTTATCATGGTCACCTCAATTTCAACAGAGTTCCCGGGGGCGGCCTCGAATTCGGATGTTCCGATGAAGTCTATTCGATGGTCGGGTGCTACTTGCACCCTCCATTCGCTGGTGCTAAGCAGGGTGCCGTTGTGGTGGGCTGTGATATTGAAGCTCTGGGTCACATCGGCCCTAGCGAGTGCGCTTGCCTTTGCATAGACCCTAACTATCCCCTGTGAACCTGGTGGCACCAGCTGGGTGGTGTTCCTCTCACAGGCCCCTGCCTCACTGAAGCAGACGTCGAGTTTGTCCCCATCTGAGACGTGCAGAGAGAGGTCGTAGGTGATGTTGGTATTCCCGGTGTTGTTTAGTACGGTGATTATTGTCTTCTGGCCCACTCGGTTGGTCTCCGAGAGGTCGGAGATCTCCGAGGATTCGATCACCGCCGTCGATTGGATGGGGTAGAACTCGGCTGATACGACCTCTGTTAGGCGAATCAAAGCGGGTGCGTACGCCAGCAGTTCTCCGGTTTCAGTAGAATTCGCATAGACCCAGATTTCGTGCACCTCATCGGCACTGGCTGAAGATGGTGGGATTGCTGTGACTATGACTTCGAACTGGTCTTGGAAGGCCCTTCCACCCGTTCCATTGTCGGGGAAGAGGTTGGTTCTGGACTGTAGCAAGTTGGCTGCTGAAGAGGCTAGGGAAATCGTCCAGTCTGTCTTTGATACATATCCCAACGTGAAGTTTGCAACGTCGTTGCCCGTGTTCTTGAGAGTCAGATTGGATACGATGGACGTGCCTGGATCTCCGACGGCCACGCCAGAAGAGATCATCTCTGCTGACCAGATTTCATGTATGTTCACCGAGACGGAAGCAGTTGCATTGCGGGAGATGGTGCCGGGGAATGTCCCCCAATCCGATGTGGCTTTGAATGAGAATGTTAGTGTGCCTGCTGATGGGTATGGGAACTCGGTAGGGTTGGGGTTGAACGCAAGTGCGACTTTACCGTATCCGACCTCCCCTGGCTCCAATTCCATTGTAGAGGGTGCCGCCGTCGCGGTCCATCTCTGTAGCTCAGCGGGGCTGGAGCCAGCCAGGGGGGTGTCCTGCACGAATGTCATGCCGTTTCCTGTGGATGGAGTAAGGGAGACTTGGGCTAGGGTGTCGTTGGAACCGAGGTTGTGCACGATGGTGACCTCAAAGTCAATCCAGCGATTGAAGTTCCCGGCTATGATATCGTCCACGGTGATGTCATTGGAGCCCCCTGTGACGGAGATGTCCAACTCGACGATGCTGTCGATCAGGAGAGTGGTCTGGTTCGTCGATGGCACCCCTCCCTCCATGGGTATCGCCTGTACGATGATATCGACCTGTTCTATCGATGACACCTTCCAAGACGGGTTCAGTGGCATCTCCAGATGTGGGGTCGAGATCGTGACTGGTATTGAACGGGTCTCGTTGGGCAGCAGGACGTCGGTGATTGTCACCGGGGAGTGGATGTTCCAGAACGGGATTGCCTCGGTTGCTCCGACGTCGATCTGGTACTGAGCGGGTGCTGTTCCGGTGTTCTTTAGGGTGTACCCGAGAGTCCTATCAGTTCCCGGGGTGAGGTTTGCGTAGTTCTCGCCCAATTGGTGGCTGTGGTTCTGGAATATCTCAGACGAGTAGGTCCCTCCGGCCATCACCATGGTAGTGGCCTCCAAGACATATCCCGCGGTTTGGCTTTGGATCGATACTGTAACCAACACCGAATCCCCGTTGGAGGCATCGGATGGGATGTCTACGTTGATTTGGATCGCCTCTGTGTCACCCGCTGCTACAGTTAGAGGGGAGGATGCGGGGTAGATTGTATCAGAGGCGTTGACCCAGTAATCGGTTGGTGCCGAGTTGTTCGACTGGAGGACCTCGAAGTCATCGCTTACCGTGCCAGAGTTCTGCAGGATGAAGTTCAGGACTGTCTGGGAGCCCGGGTCGACGTTTCTGTTGTTGGCTGGAAGCAGGGAAGCCCTCAGAGCCACGAAGTTCACTATCCTTGATTCGATGGTTACTGATTGCTGAGAGGTCCCGGCAATCAGCAGGCTGCCACCCAATGTGTAGTCTCCTTCCAGGTTAGAGCCATCGAAGGAGATGGTGATGTTCTGTGGGGTGGGTGGGCTTGCTAGGCTTCCGGGCAGTAGTTGCTCGGTGGAAGACGAGAGGGAAACGCTAGACCCCCCGAGAGAGGGGGTCAAGGTTAGCTGCGCCGTTACATCCACCGGCTGGTTCCCCGTATTCACCGCTGTGATGGCGCCCACCCACATGGCTCTAGCCAGGGATGCCCCGTCTGCTGGTAGGGAGTCTGCAATGTCTGCGGCATCTTCCACGGCAACCACGTTGACGTTGTTGAGAGACATCACATCGTTGCTAGAGTTTGAATCGGAAGATGATGATGCGACCTCCCAAGAGGCAGTGATTTGCATTCCTGAACCTATCACTGAGGAGGCGTCCCAATAGAGGATTTCGTTTGAGCCTGCACCGGGATTGAGTGTCACAGTTCTGTTGTCGACTAAAACCCCGTCGACCTTCAGAGTGACGTTCCCCTCCGCTACCGAACCGCCTATGTTCAGGACCCCTACCCTGATAATGTGGTTCTCGGGTGAGAGTGTGGGTACACCAGAGACAAGTACGGAGGGTGTGGTTACATGGAGATCTGTTACTGCAACGTCAGGATCTAGAGAGCGGCCGGAAGTCATCATCGAGACGTCTTCGTCTGGAGATGCGGGGATGCCTGCCAACATTGGGGACAGGAACATCAGGGCAACTAGAACCAGTGCCTTGCTAGCACTATTCGTGGCCCTTTGTGGATAAGATGCAAGGTTTGAGATGTCTTGTGTTCCCATTGCTTCCGCTCCCCTCCTCGTAGAGGAGACTAACCATCATTATGAAACAACCGGAGGAAATTGTCGTCTCTGTCGTTGGCAACGGGTTACGACCGATGTTATGAAAAGTCACTGCTCGCGTTCGGTGACGTGGCGGACGCTGTATCCATCATTATCATCGTGCTTATTCTACTAGCCACGTTCAACGGCTTATTCAGAATAATGCGTTCTCAGTCGAGGAGGACCATCCTTCCATCGACAAGAAGGAACGTCCCTGATGAAATACTAGCAGGAGCGGTTTCGAGAAGAAGTCGCGCTAGGGGGAGAGATAGGTCCGGATCCCCAACGGTTGCAGGCTCACTGGGCGAGGGGTCCGAGGCCATGGGGCCTGGAGTCCAAGAGGCTGAGATCTCAACAAAGGGTGCTACTGCTCTGGAGAAGAGGCTGGAGAGAGAGGGTGCAAAGAGAGGGTCTGTCCAAATTAGCCTGATGTGGGACAACTGGAATGACCTAGACCTCCACGTAATCACCCCCTCGGGAGAGCACATCTACCACGACAACAGAAATTCGAGTTGTGGAGGGGAGTTGGATGTAGACATGAACTTCAAACCGACATCAAAGTCCCCTGTTGAGAACATTGTTTGGACGAAGACCCCTCCTCCTGGAGTGTACAGAGTTGGAGTAAGGCACTACAAAATCCACACTAAGGGAATCTTCTCGTGGGTTCCGTTCCTATCGAGAATCCATAGAAAGAATTCCACTGATTTCACGGTCAGTCTGACCATTGGGGAGACAAAGCGCTTCTATGAAGCTTCAATGGTGAAGAGCAATGACTTGCAGTTCGTCGCGAAGTTCGCGATTGCAGGGCCCGATGGAGAGGTCCCAGAACTGATTTTGCCACAGGAAGAGGAGTCACAGGAGGACTTCACTGAAGCTAGAGACGTCGATGCCCTACGGAGGAGGGTTGGTACGGTGCAAGACGGCGTCTCGGTCAACCTAAGTTGGGAGGGGGCTGGTGACTTGGGCCTATCCGTTGTTGATTCAAGCGGCGACCAGGTGTCATTCTTCAGTCCCGAAGGAATGGGAGGGGGCTCCTTCGACATGAGTGACTTCGACCCGAAATCTGGAAGCAGGTCAATTACATGGGAGAACGCGCCCCCGACTGGAGCTTATTCCGTAATTGTCAGGAGTTTCGAAACAGAAGAGGGTGCTGGCGAAGTTGGCTTCAAAGTGGTTGTAAACAACCGAGGGGAGTCGGAGGAGTTCTCGGGCGTTGCTCAGCCAGATGGATCCCCTGTGGAAGTCGGTAGTTTCGAAGTCTAGTCTTCCCACAGCCCCTGGATGCTAAGTATCCTCCTCATCCACTGTAGTTTCTCTATTTTCATGCGTTCTTGCGTCTTACCTGACCACCGTCCGACGACGTCAGTCCTCGTTCCAAGCATCTTGATTCGGGTCTTGCTAACTCCAAGGGACGTGAGAATGCAAGCAGCTCGATCCCCATCGGTAAATCCTCCGGGATTGTACATTCCTGGAATTTTTTCAGATGTCTGGTGAGTAAGGATAAGATCTGGGGGATCCGCCCGTTCTTCTGCAAATTCCAGTAGTGATTCCCAGTCGCTCCGATTGTCCCCGTGTGCATGGAGGAAAAAGGGGACTGATCTTCTAACAGCCTCGATCGTCCCCTCACCCCCATCAGCATCGCTTACAATGAACGCCACCCTGGACCATGCCTTTTCGGATAGGGAGTCGGGAATCTCGGAAATCACCCCGGCTGCACCGTCGGCAGCAACAATCAGAGTTGGTTCAGATAGTATGCCCACCAGCTCTTCGGTCTCAATGGCAGCTCCGAGAATTGCTACTCCAGCACTTCTTATCACAATCCTCCTGAATAGTCTTGATAGTGAAACAGACCTATTGTGCCTAGCCCATTTCTCCTGGGTTGATTTCTCCACCCTCCGGATCATCGCCTGTGCGCTGTCTAAGTCATCGGACTCATCCCAGCCAAAATGCTCCCTCACATCTGCTTGCAAATCAATCAACGAAGGGATGGACGGTTCCAAGTGGGTGGGGCTTTGCGAGTATGTCATGCTCTCCAGTGGAAGGGCTCGGTAAGTATTGAAGAACCCTCGCGGAGCTCTGGTAGACGTGCCTATGCCCATCAGCGCCCCGGAAGTCGATGACGAGGGGTTGCTAGCACGCTATCCGTTCCTCCCTCAGGGAAGTGCTTACATCAGATCGATGCTGGATGAGAATGGCATCACCGTTGAGGACCTGATAGATGCTCCTTGGTTGGAGGACGTCAGGGTCAGAGGCATGTTGAGGCTTGTTGATTCTGTTCTTCAGCAGGAAGGGGAGGGGGCCTCATCAAGCATTGATATCTCGACAGATGTCGGGAAGATGACAGAAGCACTATCCTTCCTACATGCAATGCTGATAGTGTGCGCTTCTTTTGACGAGCGGTTACTTTCGAGATGGATAGAGGGGGAGTCTAGCAGGGCTGACCGGCTCCTGGGGATGGACTCTGACAACTTCGAATTGATTTCTTCCTCGTTCCTCTCAGGAATTGTAACCAGAGTCGATTCAAAGGGTTCGGAGGATTACTGGATCCCAATGGTGGATTTCATCGAGCTTAGTCCGAAGATTTCTGGAAAGTACTGGAGGTTGGTGAACAGACCAGTGAAGGAAGGATGGGTGTGTCTGGACGCTGGTGCGGGAGAATCAGGCCGAGGGAGGGCCTCACGACTAATCAAGGAGAGGATCAGGGAGAGCCTGAGGGAAAGTTGCGAGGAACGGATGGAAAGAATGGATGACGAGTTCGCTGCGAAGTTCGCCGATCCGGTCGAGAGGATTGTCGGCCTGCTCTCCGAGCGGGTCAAGGAGGAGATGCCCATGACGGCGGCAATTAGGGACGATTGGCCGCCCTGCTTCGAATCCGCGGTTTCGGAATTGAACCAAGGAGTGAACGTCAATCACGTTGGCCGTGTATTCCTCGCGGCCTTCTCACGTGCCATCGGTTTGCAGCAGGAACAGACCTGCAACTTCTTCGCAAATGCTCCAGACTACAATCCCGACACGACTGCCTACCAAGTGGGGCAGATTTACGAAAGGGAGTACACCCCTCATGGGTGCTCTGCTCTGAAGACCAATGCAAGGTGCCCAGTTCAAACCGGAGAGGACCGGTTATGCGACCAGGAATGGTTGACCCACCCGTTGAAGTACATCAGGGCCAAGCAGAGAAGGAGGTTCAATTCCGACAGGGACGAACCCATTGTTACTGATAGCGACTCAGTCAGCAGTTCTGCCAATTCCTCATAAGTGGGTGCTCTCCAACCATCCCCAAAGGGGACGGGGGGATGGTTCGAACACTAGTACTGACAATTGACAGAGATAACGATCTGGGTGTCAAATCTGGAATTAGGGGCCCTGTTGTTGGAAGGAAGTCATGTCTGACGGCTGCTCTGAGACTGGGCATAGCTGATCCAGAGGAGTCAGACACCAACGCGATTCTAGGGGCTCTACACCATCACGATAGGTTGGCCGAGGGAGCGGGTGCTAGCGACGAGGTTGAGATAGCGATTCTCACTGGCGACGTTCGTGTTGGACCTAGGAGCGATCGAGCCATTGCTAGTCAATTGGACGAAGTAATCCAGGACTTCCAGCCAGATGCAGCCGTGCTAGTGACCGACGGGGCGGATGACGAAGCTTCCCTTCCGATAGTGACTTCCAGAGTTAGGGTGGATACCGTGGAGAAGGTGATTGTGAGGCAATCCAAGGGGATCGAGGGGACCTACTACTACATTGTGAAGGCGATTGAGGACCCCCGGTTCCGTTCAAGATTGCTCGTTCCTCTTGCGGTTTTCCTAATCATAATCGGGCTGGGTCTGATTCTCCCGAACGGAATAGCGCTGATCGGTTCTCTTCCTCTGGTCATAGGCCTGTGGGTACTGGGAAAGGGGCTGGGTCTGGAGGCACAAATGGAGCGTGTGGCGATGGAGATGAGGGACAGTGCGACGGGTGGGCTTTTCTCATCATTGCTCTGGGGAATGTCGATAGTCAGTCTGTTCCTGGCTGTTGCAACAATTTGGGCTGGATGGAATGACCCGGTGCCCGAAGGGCAGACGTCATTCGAGCACCTCGTGGGGCTATTCGACGATGTCCTGCAGTGGTTCGTTGGAGGTGCGCTATCCTTCTTGCTGGCACTCGGTGTTCTGAGATGGAAGGAAGGGACTTTCACTGGACGGAGCGTTCTTCTGATTGGTCTCGCTGTTGTGATTTACACGTTCCTCGCAGCCACTATTGACGTGGTACTGACGATAACTTCAGGGCAACAGTATAGCCCAACATTCGATCAATTGGGTGATGATTGGGGAGTACCCATACTTTCTATGGTGATGTACTACCTTCTCCGAACGATAGTTCAGTCATTTTCCGAAGATGACGATATGGCCCAAGGGAACCGGTTCTGGGGAGTCTGATGGGAGAGGTAGAGGCATCTATTATCTGGAAGGGGGAATTGGTTAGGGGAGAGGCCCTACTAGCGGCAATTTCTCCAGACGACCCGGAGGATTTCAGTGTCGAACTGCGAAAGGATGGGGACCAGGCCCGTTTGAGAATAGTGGTTTCCTCCGAGGGACTAGGAAGGTCAAGGACGTCTGTAGATGACATTCTTGCTTGCTTGGCGGCCGCTGAGTCGGGTTTGGACTCACTGGGATAGATTGCTATCGAAAACTAGTACCCTTCAAGGAGGAGCCTCCATTCGAAAGCACGTGGGAAGCCTGCCGCACGATAGATCTCACCTGCTTGTCCATACAGGCGACTCTGGAGGCCCCACCGTTCTCTTCCGGGAGTCAATCGGGCGGTGGTTGGATGCCCACTTGTCCGACGACCGGGTATCGGACGAGGGGATTGGCGGAGTTGTGGATTCGGTGGCATTCTCCAAGGAAAAGGGGATTGTTTGCGGCAAAATCCCGATTGACATTCTGGTTGGGGACTTCTTCCCCAGTTGCAGCATCGATTGGTTCGTGAACGATGGAGATGCCATCTCCTCTGGCGATATGGTGCTGACCCTTAGGGGACCCTCTGCTAGTGTGCTTAGTTGCGAGAGGGTGCTGCTAAACATCCTAGGCAGACTGTCGGGTATTGCGACCCTGACTTCCGAGTGGGTGAGGGAGGCTGCCGGGGTTGGAGTCGCCTGCACAAGGAAGACATCGTGGGGTTTGTTGGACAAATGGGCGGTTCACGTTGGTGGTGGGCTCACGCATAGGCTTAGCAGGGGAGATGCGCTCATGATCAAGGAGAACGACATGGCGGCGAGGAACCCGGATATCGATCCTCTGGAATCCATACCTTCTGCGATTTCAGCTATCGAACTGGAAGCCGATGCGATGTTCACCGTTATAGAGGTGCAAGACTCTGGCCAAGCGATTATTGCTGCAAGGGCATGGTCAGAAAGTCAGAAGAGGAGGAATGGCGCAGAGCCAATTGTGATACTCCTAGACAACATGGGGCCATCAGAATGCAAAGGTGCAGACGAGAAGTTGGAGAGCCTTGGGCTTAGGGAATGGTGCATACTGGAAGGATCGGGAGGAGTCAAAAGAGAGGATCTGCCTACTTGGGCCCGCTTTTCGGGGGTTGACGTGGTCTCCTCGAGTGAGGTGAACATGAATTCCGGCACACTTGATTTTTCCATGCTGATTGGAGGAGTATGATGGTCGAGATTCCCGATAGCCACCCACGGAAAGGGTCCCTGCTTTCTCGTCAGAAGATTGTCGAGGGGAGCCTCAAGGGCCTTCTCGCGGACTCCGCGATGATAGCACATGGCAGGGGTGAGGCATTCGACTACCTGCTTGGGGAAGTGACCACCGAATCGGCCGAAACGGCAATCAGAGAGTCGGCGGCTCGTCTGAAGGCTGCCAATCATCCAGTCATCTCAGTCAATGGTAACACTGTTCTTCTAGCAGGAAAGAAGGCACTGAGGTTGGCTGCTGCTCTCGGATGCCCCATCGAAGTTAACCTCTACTACAGGACACCAGAGCGAGTCGCTGGTCTGCTGTCACTGATGGAGGAGCAGAGAGCATTGGTTTTGGATGAATCCGAACCGCCGGGATTCGGAGGAGACTGGCGAGAATCGGTAATGGGTGTGTCACTGCTGGGAGGTTCCCCGGACTTCAGAATAGAGGGATTGGAGGGGCCACGCTCACACTGCACCGAAGAGGGCATCGGAAGCGCCGATTCGATTCTGGTCCCCCTAGAGGATGGAGATCGGTGCGAGGCCCTGGTTAATCTGGGTAAGGAGGTCATAGTGATCGACCTAAACCCCCTCTCGAGGAGTTCGAAGATGGCGACCGTCACAATCGTGGATGAGGTCTCGAGGGCTTTCGAGGGAATTCTTTCTGAGGTCGTTTCCAATTCAAGCCGCGCCCCAACTGAATGGGACAATGCGTCTTCACTAAGGGACTCCCTAGTTGAGATAGCCGAGTTTCTCAGCAAGTCCTAGGTCTTGCTAACCCATCATCTCCCGGAGGATTTCTGAGCATCTCGATGAGATCGCCTTCCCTACTTCGGTCGTTGAGGCCTTTCCGCCTAAGTCGTATGTTACCGGACCCCCCTCTGACATGTGTTCTGAGATTGCACGCTCTAGAACATCAGCGCACATTGTAGCCTTCTCGTCATCATGGCGCAATCCTAGCGAGTCGAACATCAACTGCACTGATGAGATTGAGGCAATTGGATTCACTTTGTTCTGGCCAGCATATTTCGGACTGGAGCCGTGGACTGGTTCGAAGAGCATGTGGTTATCTCCAATATTAGCACTGGCCGCCATCCCCATCCCGCCCTGGAGGACGGAGGCTAGGTCGGTTGCTATGTCACCGAACATATTGGGAAGGACCACCACATCGAGGTCCTCGGGATTTCTGACAAGCCACATAGTGAATGCGTCGATGAAGGCTTCGTTGGTCTCCACTCCCTCAAACTCAGAAGAGACCTCTCGGAAAACCTCTCGGAAGAGCCTGCACCCCCTTGTCACGTTGCTCTTGTCCACGCAAGTTACCTTCTGGGTGGTGCCGAGTCTGGATTGGCGCCGCTTCGCTAGTTCGAATGAGTATCGAATGACGCGCTCGCTCCCCTTGCGAGAAATCGGCCTCACGTCCCATCCGACCTCTCCCTCCAATCCAGGGAAGCCATCGATGACCAAGGGGTCATCTCTTTCGTCGCCCCTTGCTGCCATTCCAGACCTTCTGAGGAGAGCGTGGTAAAGGCCCTCTGTGTTTTCTCGGACCATCACGATATCGACCAATTCGTGGTTCCACACGTCAGAGAATGTTCCGTGGACCTTGTGTTTCACTCCCTTGTATAGCTTGACTGGGCGCACATTTGCATAGAGGTCCAGTGCGGATCTGAGTCCCAATAGTGCCTGCCCACCTGCAATATCCCCATTTGGCAGTGTCGCGCCTGGCCAACCAACCGCGCCCACAGCGATGGCATCCGACTCATCGCGACAGACTTCGAAAGATCCAGATGGCCATTCTTCTCCGGTATCGAGATAGTGCTGTCCCCCGCAAGGAATCTCGGTAATTTCGAGGGAGATTACCC
>MPLU02089816.1_pt1 | contig 11738 bp, 9 predicted proteins | sample 1617381 | NCBI WGS metagenome assembly MPLU02 (sample SAMN05944801, study PRJNA350692) | marine metagenome | biome: marine; feature: ODZ; material: water; isolation source: 90 m water sample filtered on 0.2 um supor filter | place: Pacific Ocean | collected 2012-04-08 | depth 90m m | reverse complement strand
GCTGTACATGAGGATTGTCCCGCAAGTGGCCGCTGTCAGAATGGCGACGGCCTGAAAAGTGATGACCCGGCGATACCGGTGCACATCGGTTGCCAAAAGCAGCAGCAGCCCGCCGTACAGGGCGCACATGGCGGACATGCCACGCACGAGGTACTCGACGATGGGCTCGCCGGGAAGTTCGCCAAGGCCAATGGCGGTGTGACCGGACTGTGCCCAGGCGATTGGCATCAGCATCGGGGCAATCGCCAGCACGCAGGCGACGCCTGCACCGCGCAAAATCCACACCAACAGTTTTTCGGCAGTTTCCGGTTTCATTTCATCGCTTAGCTAAGTGGGATTCTAACAACGTTTGGACAGCAGTGCAAAGGGCATTGACCCGCGTCGCCATTGGTAAATCGGACGGCGCCTCGAGCGTGTACGAAAGGCGGGTTTTTTTCAGCACGATGTAAAACGCCTCGGGCCAAAGCGACCGCGCTTCAGGGGAGACGACTGGCTTGAGGATGCCGCCGCTGGCCGGTCGATCGTCGATGCGCTCGGAACAGTCAATCGGGCAGGTCCTGCCAACTGCATCGATGACATCCTCCGACACGGCGGGCAAGTTGTCGGGGTTCAGTTCGTAAAGGTAGAAGCCCATGGCCTCCCAGTCCTCGTGCAGACAGATACCAAAATCAAACGTAGGTAGACTGTCGATCCATTCGGTGTGCGACTGCACTTCGCTTGTCTTGATGTAGCGATAGTCGCGGTTGAGATCGATGCCGGCTTGGTTTTCACGGGTGTTGCCCCGGAAGCCGGTCGGGTTGAGGCAGGGACAAGCGAACAGGCTTACGCCGCTTGGCCAGGTGTTGGCCTCGATCAACCCGAGCATGGCCAGTGGCCCGGCCGGTTCGTCGCCGTGGATGCCGGTGGAAATGTAAACGGCCAGTCGCGGTTCCGGGGCCAGTCGCTGCAAACCGTACAGCTTCAGGTCGCCGGTGTTCGGGAAATTTTCGACCGACCAGCCGCGCGCCTTGGCTGCGGCGAGCGCCCGCTGCAGCACGTCATCGATGTCGATGGTGTCGCCGCCGTATCCGCCGATGTTCCTTCCGAGCGGCTCAGTCATTTGCCGGATGATCTAGGTGGTTGCAGCAGCCTCGGCAGGTTGGTCGTCACAACCACAACGGCTGCCACAGCCTCCATCGGCGGAAACTTGGTCGGCAAAATCGTTGTCCCAGTCCGGATCGAGCCCGAGATCGCGCAGCATCTGCAGATCCTTCTCGACCGGCTGGTTAAGCGTGGTGAGATAGTTGCCGACCATCAGCGCACTCGCGCCGGCGGTGAACATCATGCTCTGCATGTCGCGCAGGTTCACCGTGCGGCCGCCGGCGATCATGATTTCTTTGCGCGGCAGGATGAATCGGAACACGGCAATTGTCTTGAGAATCTCCATCGGCGGCAGCGGCTCCTGATTCTCTAGCGGCGTGCCCTCGATTGGGTTGAGGATATTTATCGGCACTACGTTGGCATTGATCTCACGCAACTGTATTGCCAGGTCCACACGATCCTCGCGTTCCTCACCCATGCCGATTATGCCGCCGGAACAAATCTTGATGCCGGCAGTTTTCAAAAACTGAATCGTCTTGAGCCGATCTTCGAACGTGTGCGTTGTGCAGTGCTCGGGGAAAAAACGGCGCGAGCTCTCGAGGTTGTGGCCGTAGCAGGAGAGACCGGCGTCTTTCAATCGGTCGGCAACGGCTTGGCTTTCGATCAAGCCCAGCGAGGCGTCTGGGCGCGACTTGCCGTTCTCCTTCATCTCGCGAATGCGGTCGCACACCTCGTCGAGCATCGGGCCCTCCTTGAGTCCTCGCCAGGCGGCGACCAGCCCAACGGCGGTGACATTGTTGGCCTTGGCCTCGGACATCGCCTCCGCCACCGGCTCGGGTTCGATGAACCCGTAGCGCGGCGACTCGGTCTGGTAGGCGGCGGACTGGGCGCAGAACGAGCAGTTCTCCGAGCAGGCACCGGCCTTGGCGTTGACGATCGAGCAGAGATGAATCTTGTTGCCCTTGAACTGTTCGCGGATGCGGTTGGACCACGCGAGCAGGTCCATGATGTCGGCGTTGTTCTCGATGCGGGCCAACTCGACCGCCTCGTCGCGGGAGATTTCTTCGCCGTCGAGAACCCGCCGGCCCAGCTCGGCAACACGTTCCCGAACCGGCATCTCTGTCGTTGAGTCAGCCAAAGTCATGCTCATGCGACCCGCAATCTAGCCAAAATCAGGCGCTTGGCCAAGCGCAAGAGAGTTTCAAGTTTCAGGTCGATCAACAGTGAGGTTTGAAGCTTGGCTGCCTCTGGCTTACAACGGGGCGCCGCATGGAGACGGAACTTTTCAGCGCCGCGGGGGAGCCGGACTTGACCGGGTTGCTGAAGCGTTTCTTTGGCTACGAGTCGTTTCGGCCGCTGCAGGAGGAGGTGATGCGCGACGCACTCGCTGGGCACGATACATTTGTCCTGATGCCAACCGGCGGCGGCAAGTCGCTTTGTTACCAGTTGCCGGCCCTGGTCAAGGGCGGGCTGACAATCGTCGTCTCGCCGCTTATCGCGCTGATGAAGGATCAGGTTGACGCGCTGCATGAGGCCGGTGTATCAGCGACGTTCTTGAATTCCACGCTCGGTGCCGCGGAGGCGCGCCGCCGCCTGGCCGGCCTTTACAACGGCGAATACCGCCTGCTGTACGCCGCGCCGGAGCGGTTGATGCTGCCGGAAATGCTCGAGCGTTTGGTGGAGTGGCAGCCAGGGCTGATCGCGATCGACGAGGCGCACTGCATCAGCGAGTGGGGACACGACTTTCGCCCTGAGTACCGGCAGATCGCCGAGTTACGCGGGCGCTTTCCGGAGACGCCGTTAATGGCGCTGACCGCCACGGCGACCGAACGGGTTCGGGCGGACATAGTGTCGCAGTTGAAGCTGCGCGAGACAAGACGCTACGTCGCCAGCTTCAACCGGGCCAACCTCATGTATCGCGTCATACCGCGCAACCAGCCGCTGCGGCAGGTGCTGGACGTGGCCAGGCGGCACGACGGCGAGAGCGGCATTGTTTACTGCGGTAGCCGCGACGGCACCGAGCGGTTGGCCAACCGCCTGACCGATCAGGGGATCCGAGCGGTGCCGTATCACGCTGGGCTGGATGCCGGGACGCGTGCGAAAAATCAGGAGTCGTTCATCCGTGACGAGGTGCAGATCGTGTGCGCGACGATCGCGTTCGGGATGGGTATCGACAAACCGGACGTGCGCTTCGTGATTCATCACGATCTGCCGAAGAACATCGAGGGTTACTATCAGGAAACGGGCAGGGCAGGGCGCGACGGGCTGCCAGCGGACTGCGTGCTTTTGTTCAATGTCTCGGACGTGGCGAAGCAGATCGGGTTTATCGAAGAAAAAACAGACGAACATGAGCGCACTATTGCGCGGCAATTGCTGCAGCAGATGGTTCACTTCGCCGAGACGAGCGACTGCCGCCGCCGGTCGTTGCTGCATTATTTCAGCGAGGCCTTCACGGACAAAAACTGCGGTGCATGCGACAACTGCCTCGATCCGAAGGAGACATTCGACGGCACGGAGGCGGCGCAAAAGTTCCTCGCCTGCCTGTATCGGATTCGTGAGAAGTCCGGTTTCGGTTTTGGGTTGAACCACGTTGTGGAAGTGCTCACCGGCGCTGACACGGAGGCCATCCGCAAGTGGGGGCACGACCAGATTTCCACCCACGGCATTGGCGATGGATTTGGCCGCGATGAGTGGAAGGCAATTGGTCGCGAGTTGATGCGGCTTGGCTACGCGCGGCTCACACCGGGCCGCATGAGTGTCGTGGAACTGACTCAGGAAGGAAGCGATTGGCTGCGCAGCAAAGAGCCGCTGGGATTGACGCGCCCTGTCGTGCCCAAGCCAAAGAGTAGAGAGCGCCGGCTGCGCAGCGAGCGAGCCGGCGAGATTCAATGCGACGAGATGCTGTTCGAGCGGTTGCGCGAGATGCGGCAAGAGTTGGCGTCTGGTCGAGGTGTCCCAGCGTACATGATCTTCGGCGATGTAGCCCTGCGCGAAATGGCAAGGGATTGCCCGGTGACGATGGCATCGTTCGGGCTTATCAGCGGTGTCGGCGAAAAAAAGAAAGCCGAATACGGCAAGCTCTTCATCAGTGAAATCGCCGCCTACCTCGATGAAAAAGGGTAGGTGAGACTCTTCTTAAACGCAGAGCACAAAGCCGTGTGAGCAGTGCTTAAGGTCGTTTGTTTTCTAGAAACTACTCCCGTTTGGTGTCGATGGGAATAGCACTGGGTTATTTTTTCTTTTTGCCCCACGGCCATGGTTTGGCCAACGAGGCGACGGCCCAGCTTTCCCATCGGTCTGCCATCCGCTTGAGTCGCTTAGGTTGTTTTTCGGCGAGATTGTTCAACTCTGTGCGGTCGGCCTTGATGTCGTACAGTTCCCATGGGCCGGTCGCGCCCTTGGCGACGAGTTTCCATTTGCCGTCGCGCATGGCCCGGTTGCCTTCATGTTCCCAGTAGATTGGTTTTTTGCGTCCAATCTTTTTGCCGTTGAACGCAGGGGCGAGGGAAGTGCCCTGCATCGGGACGATTGCCGTGGCGCCGATTTTTTTCGGATAAGTCGCTTGGCCAAGATCAACGCAGGTGGCCATGAGGTCGATGAGATGGCCGGGTTGATTCTCGAGTTTCCCGTGGCGCTTGGCATCGATGCCGCTTGGCCAATGGGCGATCAGCGGCGAACTGATGCCGCCCTCGTGCACCCAATGTTTGTACTCGCGGAACGGCGTGTTGCTGGCGTTGGCCCAGGCCAGGCCGTAGCCGTGGTAGCTATCCGGACCACCGGCCATTACCTCGGTGCCCTGCCTGAGGACGCGACCGTCCCGTGTGCGCTTGGGGATCATGTCGGTTTGCAGTTCGCCCTTGGTCATAGGCTTGAGTTGCTCGGGGTCTTTGTCCTTGTATTGGATGCCCTGACGGCGGCCCATACCCTCGGCGCAGCCGCCGTTGTCGGCGAGAAACAGGATCAGAGTGTTGTCGTACTGGCCGGTTTCTTTGAGCGCGGTGACGACCTGGCCCATGCCCTGGTCGAGGCGATCGACCATTGCGGCGTAGGTTTCCATCAGGCGCAACTCCCAATCTTTGTTTTTGGCATCTGCCCACTTGGGCGCTTTGGGGTCGCGCGTCGTCAGTTTACACTGAGGATCGATGAGCCCCATCTTGAGTTGGCGCTCGTAGCGCGCGCGTCGCATGGCGTCCCAACCGGCGTCGTACTTGCCTTTGTACTTGGCGATGTCTTTTGGCAGCGCGTGCATTGGCCAGTGTGGCGCGGTGTAGGCGACATAAATGAAAAACGGCTGATCGCCCTTATGTTCGCGGATGTAGCGGGCGGCGTGGTCGCTGATGGCGTCGGTGTAATAATAGGTTCCCTTGGGCTGATAGCCTTCGTCGGTCAGCGGGGAGACCTGTGTGTTTTCCCGAGTGAGCGAGTTGGGGTCGAAAAAACTGCCGGCGCCGTGGATGGTGCCGTAGAAGCGGTCGAATCCGCGTTGCCGAGGCCAGTTGTCCCTGGGGCCGCCGGGCTGGATTTTAGGGGTGACGTGCCACTTGCCGGCCATGTACGTCGAATAGCCGGCAGTCTTCATCACCTCTGCGATGGTGCGGACATTTTTGTTCAGATCACCCTTGTAACCTGGCAGGTTGCGTGGGTTCATCATGTGGCCAACGCCGGCCTGGTGCGCGTAGGTGCCGGACAGCAAGGTGGCGCGGGTGGGGCAGCAGCGGCCGGTGTTGTAAAACTGCGTAAACCGCACGCCGTTCTCGGCGAGTGTGTTGAGATTGGGCGTATTGATCTCGCCGCCGTAGCAACCGATGTCGCTCCAGCCCATGTCATCGGCCATGGCGATGATGATGTTGGGCCGCTTGGCCGCGAATGCCGAGGTGGCCAAGGCCAAGCCGAGAAGGCTGGCCGACCACCGGCGGACAGAAGTGGAAATAGTTTGCTTCGTCATATTGCTTGTTGGATGGCGGGAACTGTACCGAACACGCTCCCCGCTGTCGAGCTATGCTGGGCCAAGCGCGTCGGCTACTCGGTGCTCCAGTCGATTTTGACGCTGAGCTGTTTGCCGAAGCGGTTGTTGTAAAACACGCAGCCGTTTTGCGCGCCGAACTCGTGGACCATCTTGGTGATCTTAACGTCGTAGCAGCAGTACTCGGCGATCTCCATCATTTTGCCCTGCTTGAACCACTTCAGCGCCTGCAGGCCGTCGGCGGTTTTCTCCGCGCCGAACGTGGCGGAGGCGATCGAGTCGAGCTTGAGCCGGTGCGAAAGGATTCCCTGCAGATCCACCATCAGGTCGAGCGAGGGGAGCTGGCGCAAATCGAGCGCCGTGTAGCCGTGCAGCACCTCGTAGTCGAATCGAATGTGGTTGAAGCCGACGACAAGGTCGGCACGTTGCAGTTCCTCGATGAGGTCGTTCACCTCCGACTCCGCATAGATCGAGTACCCGCCGTTGCCGGTGCTGTACGTGACGCCGATACTCATGCCCATTTTGTTAATATGACCCCAGCCGCCGACGTCATCGGCGGAGTGCATAGTTTCGAGGTCGAAGTAAACGATATTTCTCACGGCAGCAATCGCTTGGCCAAGCGTAGCGCAACGAGGCAGCCAAACAAACAAAACTCGACGCTGGGCAGGTGGGGGCGTTCACTTGGGCCCGAGATGGGCGACGAAGGGGAAGCAAAACAGGGCGATGCGGCGGTGCTGCATGAGACGTCGTTGCGCTTGGCGGATACGGACAGTGTGTTCCCGGTTCACTGGAAGAGCGGCTCGCTGAAGTACGCCGATTTCAAGCTGATGGCCGAGGGTGGCACAGCCAAGCTCTTCACCTGCCGCGACGTCAATCTTCATCGTGAGGTCGTTTACAAGACGCTGCACCCGGAGATGCGCCAGTCTGAGGTCGAGACGCAGCGGTTCCTGCGCGAGGCGCGGGTGACGGCCAAGCTGCAGCACCCCGGCACGGTGCCGGTTTATGAAATGGGGCGCGACCGCAACGGCGACATGTTTTTCACCATGAAGCATGTGCGCGGTCGCAACCTGCGCGACATCCTTCTCGGCCTGCGCGACGCCGACGAGCGGTTGACGCAGTTCTTCCCGTTGCCGGTGCTGGTGGATTCGTTAATCCAAGTTTGCGAAACGGTCGCCTACGCGCATGACCGTGGCGTCATCCATCGTGACCTCAAGCCGGCGAACATTCTCGTGGGCGGCTTCGGCGAAGTCATCGTTCTCGACTGGGGCTTGGCCAAGGTCTGGGGCGAGCCGGATGTCGGCATCGAGGCGTTCCCTGCGAAGGCGAACCCGGTGCTGACGCCGGCCGGCCGGCGCTACGGCACGCCGCTTTACATGGCGCCGGAGTTGGCCCGGGGCGATGCGCAGATCGACGGGCGGGCGGACGTGTTCAGCCTTGGGAATATTTTGTTCGAGATGCTCACGCTTGATCAACTGCTCTCCGGCGAGACGGCGCGGGAAGTCGCCGACAACCTGCTCAACCAACCGTTGCCCAAGCCAAGCGAAGCCGCGCCGGACCGTGACATACCGCCTGGGCTCGAAATGATTTGCCGCAAGGCACTCGAGAAGGAAAAGCGCTATCGTTACCCCTCCGTGCAGGCGATGCTGGAGGCGTTGAGAGCTTACCGGCTCTCTGGCGACACGGCGTAGCGTTTGGCCAGGGCCGCTGCCGTGCCGAGGAACGTGAGGTTGAATCCCCCGAGGGTGAGAATGATTGTTTGTGGCGTCGGCGGCTCGGCGGTGTTGGCCAGCCAAGCCAACATTAACCCGTAGGCGACAGCGATCCCTACCAGCCAAGACATGGCGCGGTATCGCTCCTTGGCCAACAGCGCCGCCACGAAAACATTCGCCAACGCCAGCGGCAACATGCTCCAAGCGAAATACGGAATCAGAGGCGTGATCTCGGTGAGTATTTTTTTCTTTGCGGCCAACGCGGGGAAGTGGTCGGCGATGTCCGGCAGCAGCCAGGCGGCAAGAGTGCATCCAACTCCGGCTAACACGCCGAGGATGGCCGTGCCGAGGAACGCCTGAAAAAGCACTCTCGATTTCGTTCCGGCCGCTTCGCGCACGAGCTTGGGAAACATCACCGCTGCCAGTGGCCCGGTGAAAACCACCAGTCCGCGCCCGATCATCCCAGCCGCGCCGTAAGGGCCGGAGTCCATCTCGGGCAGGATGGCCCGCGCCGCGATCATGTCCGCGCTCAACATGAACTGTCCGGCGCCCAAGCCCAGCGTGAGCGGCACGATGCGCCCCAGCCAAGCTTTGGCGTCGAAGCTGCCCTGATCGGCTCCCGGTTGGGCAAGCCACGTTTGCCGACCGTGCCAACCGGCGAGCAGGCAAGCCGTGGTGAGGCCTATCAAAACACCGGTCGTCGCTCCCGCCGCCTGGCCGCCGAGCAACGCGACGATGATGCCGACGGCGGCAAATCGTCCCGCGCCGTTGGCTATCGCCGCACCGCCAAGCCACGCAAAGTTTTGTCGGCCCTGCAGGATGCCGAGTAGCACCGGCAGCCAAAGCTGCGGCAAGCCAAGCAGCAACGTCACGTAAAGCGCCGTCGGTTTTTTGATCTTCAACGACTCGAGAATGGCCTGTTGATTTAGTAGAACAATCGCCGCGATCGCCACCCAAACGCCGAAACAAATGAGGAGCAATTTGCGGGTGGACTTGGCCAAGTCGTGTCGCTGCTGCGGCTCGATGGCGGCAGCGGTTTGTTGTGCGAACACCGTTTGCAAACCAAGCGCGGGGATCATCATCAAGTTGAGAATCTGCAGCAGCGTTACGAACAGACCGTACTCCTCGCGACTCATCCAGCCGCCAAAAATATGCACTCCAAACATCAGTAAGCCGCTAACAAATGTGGCAATCACCATCCAGCTGCCCTGCCGGTAAAATGCGCTTTTGGAGTCAGCTTCGCTCATGAGACTATGGCTTCGAGTTGGTTAACGGCCCGGGCGCAGATTACCGGCCAATCCAGTTTGGCGGCGACGCGTCTGGCCAAGCGCTCCGACTCGGCCCGAGGCGGCGGGTTGTCGAGCAGGTCGATGACGTCATTTGCAAATTGTTCGCCGTCGAACGCAGAAAAATGCACGGACGGTTCGTCTCCAAAAAACGACTTCACGCCGGCCAACGGCGTGCTCACGACCGGCAGGCCAAGCGCGGCGTACTCGACGAGCTTGGCGACGAAGGCGCAGTGCGCACCGCTCGATGACTCGTACGGGATGATGCCGACGGTCGCTTGGCCGAGTCGCCCGGCGACTTCGCCGTATGGAATGAAGCCGGTGCATTCGAGCTTCGCCGATGGCGCGGCAGCGAGGACGCGTTTAGCCATTTTTTTGACGGCGTCGGTTTCGCGACCGATGAAAAGGAAATGCGTCTCTGGTTTGGCCAAGGCGATGTCGGTGATGGTGCGAACGGCGATCGGCCCAAGGTGATGTGTGTCGAACGAGCCGTGCATGGCGACAGTGAGAGGTGAGCGATGAGCGGTGAGCAGTTGGAAAAGTTCGGCGTCGTAGCCGTAGTGGATGGTTTGCAGTTGGTCGGGGTCGTAGCCGGTTTCGGCGAAGCGGCGGGAGAGCTCGTCGGAGACGGTGAGCACGGCGTCAGCATCGTGGCGCTTGGGCAGCGACAGTTCATACGCCATCAGCCGGCGCAGCACGAAGCGCGGCATCGCCCAAGCGGGCCACGACTCCATGAAGCCGGTCAGGAAATCGAGAAAGTTCATCACAACCGGCACGCCGAGATCGGCCTTGAGCCGACCGGCGGCAACGGCGCTGATGGCGTGCTGCGACAGGATGGCATCGAACGAAATGTCGCGTGCGGCGCGTCGGACGAGTCGGCGGAGCGCGCCGGGGTAGGCGAGGTACTTGAGCGAGCGCAGCCGGGTGTGGCGGTTCATTTCCCAGCCGGTGAACGGATGCACGGTGATGTCGAAACGTTTGGCCACGGCGTTGCGGTCGGGGAAGTCCGGGCAGAACAGATGCACCTCGTGGCTCCGCCGGGTGAGTTCGCCGACCAGATAAACAGCCTCGGCCGAGCCGCCGCCGCTGGGCGGGTAAAACGGTTCGTGCGTGAGCAGGGCCAATCTCATCGCGCGGGAGTGTGCCGCGAAATCATGGCAGCGACAAAAGGAATCGCGTCAGCATGTCGGTGCCGCGCTCGAGTTGCTCGAGGGTGATCCACTCGTCGGCCGTGTGCGCCTGCGCGATGTCGCCCGGTCCCCAGACGACGGTGGGGATTCCGGCGGCGGCGAGGTTGGCAGCGTCGCAGTAGTAGTCGACGCCAAGCGGTTTTCGTTGGCGGGCCGCGCGCATGAAGTCGCACACCCACGGCAGATTGGGGTCGGTCTCGAGCGCGGGACAGATGAAGTCCTTGACGTCGGCTAGCTTGGCCTTGAGGCCGCGCTTGGCCAAGGTGCCGAGGAGTTCGCGTCGGATTTCGGCGAGTGTTTCGCCGGGGAGAGTGCGGCGGTCGAGGTCGGCTTCGCAGAGGTCGGGGACGATGTTTGGTTGCGCGCCGCCACGGATGGTGCCGGTGTTGATCGTTGCGTGGCCAAGCAGCGGGTGGCGACGTTTGCGGAGTGATGCCGCGTAGTCAGTCTCGATGGCGACGATGCACTGGGCGAGGGAGTGGATGGCGTTGTGGCCCAGCTCGGGGCGTGCGCCGTGGGCGGCCTTGCCGGTAGCGCTGAGTCGCAGCCAGAGGTTGCCCTTGTGCGCGGTGACGACCTTGCAGCGGGTCGGCTCGCCGACGAGCGCGAGGTCGGATTTCATCCCCAGCTTGGCAAATGCGCGCGAGCCGGTCTGGTTGCATTCCTCGTCCATCAGGCCGACGAAAACGATCTCGGTTTCATTGGGACGCTTCTTGCGGCTGGCCACGTTTTCGAGCGCGTGGAACATGGCTGCGACGCTGCCTTTGGTGTCGCACGCGCCACGGCCGTGCAGCTTGTTGCCCTTTTTTGTGGGACGATAAATCTTCGGGTCATCGCCGCCGACGGTGTCGAGGTGTGGCGCGAGGATGATACGGTGCCGCGCTTGGCCGAGGGGCGAGAGGCGGACGATCAGGTTGTCGCTCCCCGTCGCGACCGGCTGGCGCTCAACATCGAGCCTGGCCTTGGCGGCGCGCTTGGCGAGGTAATCGGCGACTTTGGCTTCGCCGGCGCACGGGTCGCCCAGTGGCAGGAAAGCGGCATTGACGCTGGGCAGCGCGATCAGGTCGCGCAGGAGCTGGACAGCCTGGCTCACGGAAGGAGTTCTACCGTGACCCGGCGCGGTGGGCAATCTAGCGCTTGCCCAAGTCAGGTAATGATGTCGTGGGCGACGTTGCCGTGGACGTCGGTCAGCCGAAAGTCGCGGCCGGCGTATTTATAGGTCAACGCCTCGTGATCGAGTCCCAGCAGGTGAAGGATCGTCGCGTGCAGATCGTGGAAGTGCATGCGGTTTTCCACTGCAGCAACGCCGTGCTCGTCGGTCGCGCCGTAGGTCATGCCGCCTTTCACGCCGCCGCCGGCCATCCAGAAGCTGAAGCCGGTAGAGTTGTGGTCGCGCCCGTCGTTCTGCTTGATGTGTGGCGTGCGGCCAAACTCGCCGCCCCAGACGACGAGGGTCTCGTCGAGCAGTCCGCGTTCCTTTAGATCCCGCAGCAGGGCGGCCAACGGCTGG
>MPLU02222250.1_pt1 | contig 11740 bp, 8 predicted proteins | sample 1617381 | NCBI WGS metagenome assembly MPLU02 (sample SAMN05944801, study PRJNA350692) | marine metagenome | biome: marine; feature: ODZ; material: water; isolation source: 90 m water sample filtered on 0.2 um supor filter | place: Pacific Ocean | collected 2012-04-08 | depth 90m m | reverse complement strand
TCGTTGTATTTTGTGAAGTTGTCACAGAACCAGTGGGGGAAGCTGGTATTGATCCGTTTGACTGTCTCCCCGAACTCACGCCGGCTCAATGCAGCGCCGCCACAGCCAGAGTCGTTTGAGACGACAAGAGCGAACCGCTCGTCCTGTGCGCCGGCCCAAAGGGAGGTTTTGCCGAGGCGCGAGTGGCCCATGACTGCGACTTTTTTGGCGTTGATGTCGCGGTCGGTCTCGAGGTAGTCGAGGCAGCGGCTCAGTCCCCACGCCCAAGCGGAGATGCTGCCCCACTCGTCCGGCTTCGGCTTTGGGTAGAGGCGGTGTACGCCGTTGGCAAAGCTGTCGTCGTAGTCAGGATCAATGTCGCCATAGTAGATTGTGGCCAAGGCGTAGCCGCGCTCGAGGATTTTCTCGATGGCCCAGCGTGAGCGGCGTGACCCTCTGGAGCGCTTGTCGGCGCGATTGTTTTCGATGCCCCAATCCTTGTTGTTGCGAACCCAACTGCGGGTGATTGAGATACCAGGGTCGGGGTGGACGGTGTGGTTGCCGTCAAAGTTGATCGTGAGGAACGTCGGCACCGGGCCGTCGGTGTTTTTGGGCAGGTAAATTAACAGGTTAGCCTCGGGGGTAGCCTCCTTGCGGCTGAAGGTGATGAGCACCTCGCGGCGGATCGCTTGGCCGCCAAGCGCGGTGTCGTCGTTTTGGATGACCTTGAACTTGAGGCCGCTTGGCTTGGCTGGGCAGCTGCCATAAACGTGTTTTCGGAACAACTCGAGCACCTCTGGGCGGCGTTTCTCCGTCCAGTCTTTCGCCGATTCCACCGGGGTGCCGTCCTGCATGGTGAGCGAGTCGGGGAGTTCGTAACGTGGCACCTTGGCCTCGTCGTAGTTTGCGGCGGGCAGTGGGGAGTCGCTCATGGTTAGTCCGATCAGGGTGGCGATGCCCGGCAAAAACCGTTGGGTCGGCCAAAGGCTTGTCATGCGCGGTATACAAGCCAAGCGGCAGCGGAGAAGCAAGAACGGAGTGACAATCTTATTTTTTTGCCATCTAACGTTGTATTCACTTGACGGTTTACGTACTCAAACCGTAGACTTTTTGTTTAGGCGCTATACATGTTAGGCAGTTTTAAGAACCTGTTTTCCAACGATATTGGAATTGATCTAGGTACGGCAAACTCTCTCGTTTATGTTCGAGACAGAGGGATTGTTCTGCGTGAACCCTCTGTCGTCGCGATTGAGGCGGGCATGACCACCGTTTTGGCGGTGGGCGAAGAGGCGAAACGGATGCTCGGCCGAACGCCGGGCAATATCGTGGCCATCCGTCCAATGAAGGACGGGGTCATTGCCGATTTCGAGATCACCGAGGCGATGTTGCGGAACTTCATCCAGAAGGTTCACAATCGCAAACTGATCGCTCCAAGGGTGGTGGTGGCTGTGCCATCGGGAATCACCGAGGTGGAGAAACGGGCGGTGAAAGATTCCGCCATCCACGCTGGGGCGAGGGAGGTTTATCTGATAGAGCAGCCGATGGCCTCGGCGATCGGCGTGGGGCTGCCCGTACACGAGCCGACCGGCAACATGATTGTCGATATTGGCGGCGGCACCTGCGAGATTGCAATTATCTCGCTCGCAGGAATCGTATTCAGCCGCAGTTTGCGTGTTGGAGGTGATGAGTTTGACGACACGATCATGGCCTACATGAAGCGTGCCTACAATTTGATGATAGGCGAACGCACAGCAGAGGAAATCAAGATTACGATCGGTTCAGCGTATCCACTGGAAGAGGAACTTTCGATGGAGGTGAAGGGCAGGGACCTGAGTGCCGGCCTGCCTCGGATCATGACAGTTCGTTCCGAGGAAATTCGGGATGCGTTGAAGGAGCCGCTGAACAACATTCTTGAGTCCATCCGCTTGACGCTGGAAAGGTGCCCCCCCGAGCTTTCGGCCGATTTGGTCGACCGCGGCATTGTTGTCGCGGGTGGTGGTGCCCTCGTCAGGGGTATCGACCAATTGATCGCCGAGGAGACCGGCTTGCCGGTTCACATCGCTGACTCCCCATTGACGGCCGTGGCCGAGGGGACGGGTCGGGTGCTGCAGGAGTTGCAGTTCCTGCGGCGAGTGGCTTCCTCCAGCGGAGATTAAAGTGCGTTCGTCCCGTTGGGTGACGGGATGAAACGATTTTTTTACAAATCGCAGCAGACAGCGGTCGGGGCGGTGCTCCTGACAGTGTTTCTGCTGTTGGTGATGCCGGAGAGCGCCCGGGCGCGACTCAAGTCAGCCATCGGGGGGCTCTTTCTTCCGCTTGTCGGCATTAGCACCACCGGTCAGGTTGCGTTCGAGTCGATTGCCCAACTCGGGGCCACGAATTCCGAGCCATCACCCACGAACCAAGCATTTGGCCAAGCGCCGCCTTCTCTTTCCGTGCTCCAGGAAGAAGTCGACCGGCTTCGAAGTGTAAACAAGCATTTGAGCAAGTTGCTGGCGTTGGAACCGCTTATCCCGTGGGAAACCAAGCTGGTGCGAGTGGTCGGGCGAGACCCGTTCAACTGGTGGCGGAGGATTAGGATCAACCTTGGCAGCAACAAGGGGATTCGATCTAATCAACCGGTCATCTCCGCCAAGGGTGATTTGGTGGGGCGAGTTTCAGTGGTTGGACCCTTGACCTCTTGGGTGGTTTTGGTAGGTGATCCAAACTGCAGATTCTCGGCGCTGATCAAGGAGTCGCGAAGTCAGGGGGGCATTGTTTCACCACGGCAATTCAACTCAGATCTGAGAACAGTGGAATTGACCTACCTGCCAAACGATGTCGAGTTGCGACCGGGCCAGGCCGTGGTCACCAGCGGGTTGGGTGGAGGGTTTCCAAAGGAAATCCCGGTTGGCCAAGTGGTTGATTCATGGCTGTCGAAGGACGGCCTTTACGTGGAGGCACGAATCAAGCTACACGCCAACTTGAATCAACTCGAGACCGTGCGGGTGTTGACCCGATATTGAACAAGCACCGTGACGGGAAGAATCAACAAGACATTGGGGCTGCTCATCGGAGCGTATCTGCTCGTGTTTTTGCAGTCCCACTGGCAGGGGCCAAGGTTGTGGCTGGGTTTTCAGCCCGACCTGACCCCTGCGCTGCTGGTGTGCGCCGGGCTGACGCTGGGCGCCGGGCATGTGAGCACCTCAGCCATGCTGACCGGATTGTGGCTCGACAGCCTGTCGGCCAACCCGCTGGGGCTGAGCGTGCTGCCGTTGTTTATCGCCGGGTGGGCGGTTTTCACTTTTCGCGACTTGATAATGAGGGGTGAACTTGTGGCGCAATTTTACCTCGGAACCGCTGCGGGCGCTGCCGTGCCGCTGCTTCAGGTGTGGCTGTTGTGGCTGCTGGGTGCCGCTCCGTTGTTCGGGTGGGAGATGGGTGTCTGGTGGCTTATCAACGCGCTGTTTTGCGGCGTGGCAGTCCCGGTGTTTGCGAGATTGGCTAAGCTGTTGGATAGATGGTTTTCGCACCCGATGGATGACCAAAACCGTTGGCCCAACGAGAACCGCCAGATCGTGCGAGGGAAGCATTAGTCGAGACAGAAACCGTGTTTGTATTTGACCAGTTACGCAGTAAGGACATTCCGATCAGGGTGATGACGGCGTTCATCCTGTGCTGCATGTTGCTGTTGACGGTGAACCTCTGGCGGTTACAGGTGGCCTCCGGCGAGGATTACCGGGTTCAGCAGGAAAACCAATCGGTGCGAGCTGTGCGCCTCCCGGCGACACGGGGCCGCATCCTCGATTGTAACCAGAAACCGCTGGCCGTGAACCGGCTGCGGTTCGACGTGCACATGTACATCGACGAGTTGCGGCCGCTGTTTTACACCCACTATATGCGCTTGAAAAATGGGCGAAAGCTGCGGCGTGCCGAGCAGGATGAATTGGGCAGGACGGCTCGCTACCAGGTGGTCAGCAACCTGACCATGCAGGTAAGTCTGCGCCTTGGTCAACCGCTGGTTCTCGACGAGGAGAAATTTCACACCCATTATTACAAGCGCCGTTACACGCCGATGGCCGTAATGCAGGATCTTTCGCCGGGCCAAGTGGCGAGGTTCGTCGAGCAGATTCACGCGGTGCCGGGGGTGGACTTGTCCGTCAACCCGGTTCGGACCTACCCCAACGGCGACATGGCTTTTCACACGCTGGGGTATCTTCGTCGCGACGACGACCCGAACACCGGCGACGACATTCCGTTCCGATTCCGTTACCGGCTGCCGGACTATGTCGGCGTCGATGGGCTGGAGGGTGTATACGACGAACTGTTGCGCGGGGAGGCCGGGGCCAAGACGATTCGCGTCAACAACATCAGCTACCGCACGAGCGAGGAGGTCTGGGAATGGCCGGAGTCGGGCTACAATATGGTGCTTTCCATCGACCGCGACATCCAGTTGGCGGCTGAGGCAGCGCTTCAAGCCAATGGCCCAGAGACGCGGGGCGCCGTGGTGGTAATGGATCCGCGCACCGGAGACCTGTTGTCACTCGTGTCCATGCCTGGATTTGATTCCAATAAGTTCATTTCCGGGTTTTCGCGAGAAGAAATCACCCGATTGAATGACAGTCGGCTCAATCGCTGGCTCAACCGCGCCACCGGTAGTGGCGGGGTCTCTTACCCGCCCGGTTCCATTTTCAAGCTTATTTCCGCCGTGGCTTACCTTGAGGAGGGGTTGATCGATCCGGCTGAAAAAGTGTACAATCCGGGTTATTTTCGGGATTCAAAACTGTATCCCAACTACGAGTTGGACGATACCGCGCCGCCGGGCGACTACGATTTCATCCGTGCGTTCAAGCGATCGAGCAACACTTATTTCATTCATCACGCGTTGAAGCCCGACGGCCAAACCGACCAATGGAGGCAGGGCAAGCGAATCCTTCTTGACTGGGGGAACCGCTTTCGACTTGGCCAAAAGACGTTCGCCAGCTTGCCCGGCGACTTGCCCGGTCCCATTCGTGAGAGTGGCGGTTATTTTCCTGCCCGTGACAACAAGTTAAAGAAGATAAACCAATTCGGGGAGAAGGTCGGCTGGGCGGCGGGAGACGTGGGCAACCTCTGCATTGGCCAGGGCGAAATCACCGTGACCCCGCTGCAAATGGCGGTGATGACGTCGGCAGTGGCCAACGGCGGGAAGGTGTTGCAACCGCGCTTGGTCAAGCGCATTGACTCGCAGCGTGCCTTTGGGCAAGCGCAAAGCCGCATGATCCCGGTGAAGGTGGTGCTCGACGACTTGCACCTGAAGCCGGAGACCGTTGCCCTGATGCACAAGGCGATGCTGGCCGACGTCGCCGATCGCGACGGCAGCGGGCGCGCGGCGCGTGTGCCCGGCATGGCCATCGGCGGGAAGACTGGCACGGCGGAGAAGAAAGTGCCCACCGGGAAGTATGATCCCCGGAGTGGCGTGCGACTGTTCCGCACAGACCACGTAACCTGGTTTGTGTCGTTCGCGCCGGTGGAGTCACCGCGCTACGCCGTGGTGGTGATGGTGGAGAGCGGGGAGTCGGGAGGCACGACCTGCGCGCCGATTGCCGGGAGGATTTATCGCACTCTTCGCGACTTGAAACGCGAGCGGGACAAAGGAGAGTCAATCTTGGCCAAGCGCTGATGGAAACAGTACTGCTCCATATTCGGAAGTTGCGGGTCGATTGGCTCATGTTCGGCGCCGTGATCGGGTTGGTGCTGATTGGCGGGGCATTTGTCCTTAGCGCGGCAATTGATCAGTATGAGATCGAGCCTCTGCTGAATTCCTATTTTTTTCGGCAATTAGCCTTTTATGGGGTTGGACTTGGCGTGGCTGCGGTTTTCGTGGTGGTGGATTATCATCGCTTGGCCGGTTGGGCGCGGGCAGCCTACTGGATGACCCTGATCTTGCTGGTTTTGGTGCTGATTCCAGGCATTGGCGAGGTACGATACGGGGCGAGGCGTTGGCTCGATTTGGGGATTACCCTCATTCAGCCCTCGGAATTTGCGAAATTAGCGTTTATCTTTGCCTTGGCCGATTTTTTGACGCGGCCCAAGGAGGAGATGTTAATGCCGGGGGTGTTTCTAAAGGCCCTCGGGATGACTGCACTACCATCTATTTTGATATTAAAAGAGCCGGATTTGGGCTCATCGCTGGTATTTTTCCCGATCGGGATTGCGATGATGTTCGTGGCCGGTGTGCCGCTTCGCTTCCTGGGGAAGTTCCTCGGGGCATCGACGGTGGTAGTGCTGTTTGTCATAATCAACGCACTCTACTTTCCCGCAGACTGGCGAATCTCCCTGCAGGAATATCAGCGCCAACGGTTGTTGGTTTATTTTCACCAGGATTTTGCTCCGCCGAACGCCACCCCGGCGGAGCGCAAGGCCGCCCGTGCATTACAGCGAGAGCGCACGCACAACATACGGCAGGCCGAGATTTCGGTCGGCTCGGGAGGGCTGACAGGAAAAGGGTGGGGACGAGGGCCGCAAACCCGCTTGGGCTATCTGCCCAAGGGTGTGGCTCACAACGACTTCATCTTCTCCGTGATTGCGGAGGAGACAGGGTTTTTGGGCAGCATGGCAGTGCTGGCGTTATACACCGTCATTCTTTTAAAAGGGATGCAGATCGCAGCCTTGGCGAGGGATCGCCTGGGCAAACTGTTGGCAGTGGGAGTTGTGACTCTCATTTTTTGCCACGTTTTTGTGAACATCGGCATGCACCTGAGATTGATGCCGGTGACGGGGATACCGTTGCCACTATTGAGCTACGGCGGATCATCCGTCTTGAGCTCGCTGATCGCCATCGCTGTCCTGCAAAACATACAACTACACAGAAAGGCATATTAAATTATCATGGCAGCAAAGAAATCATTTGGCCGCAGCAAAAACAGGCGCGGCGTGAGATTCAAACCCCCCGGTGGATTGAACCGCAGGCCCGACCGCTCCAGTCTCAGCGCACGCGCGAATGTCGAGACGATTCAAACCCCGCAGGATGAACTCTTTAACACGCGGCAGCACGAAAACGAAATCGTGCGTGCCGAGAACAAGGCGCACGGTTTGCCGGCCGATGCTGACCTCGAGTCAGCTAAGGGGCAACGGCAACTTACCAACGACGCAGCGGATGGCGAGGTGTCGAGACAAGCCGAACCCTCAACGCCACCCAAACGGGGCAACACCGACTTTGAGCCGGTTGAACTGCCGGAAGAAGCGGCTGGCTCCATCAAGGAGAAGGTTGAGCGCACCGCGAAGAAATTCGTCAGCAAAGTCAAGGGCGTCTTCCGCCCCATTCAGCACACCCACAAGGAAATTCTGATCAACGCCGAGTCGCTTGAGACCCGCGTGGCGATAACCGTAAAGGGCAAACTCGAGAACCTGACCATCGAGCGCATGGACACCCTACGGATGGTTGGGAGCATTTATAAAGGCAGAATCCGCAACCTTGAGGATGGTCTCAAGGCGGCTTTCGTGGATATTGGTTTGGAGAAAAATGCCTTTCTTCACTACTGGGACATCATTCCCAGCCCGCTTGATTCCTCCTACGACGTGGTGGACCGGGGGAAACGCAAAAAGGAAAAGCCGAGAATAACCAACAAGGACATTCCGAGGAAATATCCGTCAGGCACGGAGTTGACCGTACAGGTGACCAAGGGGCCGATCGGAACCAAGGGGCCGCGGGTGACGACCAACGTCCTATTGCCGGGGCGCTATCTTGTCCTGTTGCCCAACTCGGAGCAGTCCGGTGTTTCCCGGAAGATCGAGAACCGGGAGGAGCGTGCACGACTGAAGAAAATTGTGCGCGAACTCGACATCCCCGAAGGCATGGGTGTCATTATTCGCACAGCGGGGCAGGGGCAGAGAAGGGCGTATTTCATCCGGGATCTCGCCATCTTGTTGGAGACTTGGAAGGAAATCACCGGTTTGGTCAAAAACCAGAAGGCCGGCACATGTGTTTTTGAGGAACCGGACTTGATCGAGCGCACAGTTCGCGACTTTTTGACTGAAGATGTGGAGCGAATTGTCGTCGACAATGCCGCCGAGGCTGAGCGGGTCAAAAAACTGATCAGCCGCATTTCCAAACGGGCGCTGGACAAGGTGCAGCGCTATTCCTACTCGGAGCCGATATTCGACCGGTTCGGGGTCACACGCCAGCTTGAGACAGCCTATACACGCCAAGTGATGCTACCCAGTGGTGGATACATCATCATCGACGAGACCGAGGCGCTGGTGGCGGTGGACGTGAACACCGGCAGCCATCGGTACAAGGGCAACAACAAGAAGGAAAAAGACAAGACGTTGCTTCAAGTGAACCTCGAGGCGGCCGAGGAGGTTTGCCGGCAACTCCGGCTGCGAAACATCGGCGGCCTGATCGTGCTGGATTTCATCGACATGAAACCGTCGCACGACCGGCGTGATGTGTTCAACCGCATGCGCGACGGCCTGCGCAAGGACAAGGCCAAGACCCACGTGTTGCCCATCTCCGACCTTGGACTGATGGAGATGACCCGCCAGCGCCAGTCCGAGAGCGTCCGCGATGCCGCCTACGGCGATTGTGAACACTGCAGTGGCCGCGGCAAGATCAAGAGCCCGTTGACGATGAGCGTGGACATCCAGCGCAAGCTCAGCGAGATCATTAAAAAACGCGACAAGCTCAAGCAACGCCGCGAGGAGGAGGCTGATTTCAAGCTGCGAGTGAACGTCCACACCGGTGTACTGGATCGCTTGCGCAACGAGGACGGGGACATCTTCATCGATATGGAGAAACGTTATCTGGTGAAAATTTCCTTCCGGGCTCAGGAGGGGTTACACCCGGAAGAGTTTGAGGTGTTCGACGCCATTACCAACAAGCGTTTGGCCAGGGAAGAGCGGTAGATTCCGGTTTTCCCGCAAGGCGTTCACCCTGCGGTGGACGCCTTTTTTGCGCATGCCAAGCGCTTTGGGGGTTACAGTTGGTTGATGGAAACCACCCGAACAACCTCCTCGAGACTGGTGATCCCGCGCTGGACCTTGGCCATCGCGTTCTGCCAAAGGGTGCTCATTCCCTGCTCGATCGCTATGTCGTGCAGCTTGCTGGTTCGCAGTTTCTCGATGACCCCTTCACGGACGGCCTCGCTCGAATTCAACAACTCAGTTGCCGCCACCCTGCCGAGATAGCCGGTCTGTGAACAGGCGTCACAGCCGGTGCCGGTGTGGAATTCATTCTCTTCCGCAAAGCCGTCTGGCAGCAGGGAAAGGTGCTCGGGGCTGGGTTGGGATTGGATTTTGCATCGGGGACAAATGGTGCGCAACAGGCGCAAGCCGAGCACCCCCGTGATACTGGAGGCCAACAGAAACGGCTCGATATCCATATTGATGAGCCGGGCAAAAACCCCCACCGTGCTGTCGCTGTGGATAGTGCTGAAAATCATGTGGCCAGTCAGGCCGGCTTGTACGGCGATGGCGGCGGTTTCCGGGTCGCGAATCTCTCCGATCATGATCGCCTCCGGGTCTTGGCGCATTAGTGAACGGAGCGCCATGGGGTAACTAAACCCGCGGGAGTTGCTGATTTGCGACTGGCTGATCATCGGGAGGTTGAATTCCACGGGGTCCTCCACCGTGCTTATGCTGATAGTGGGACCGTGGATTTCGACCAAGTGGCAGAGGGCAGAGTAGATTGCCGTTGTCTTACCCGAGCCGGTTGGGCCATTCAACAGGATGAGCCCGCTGGGTTGCTGAATGAGTTTCTTGAACCGTTCGAGAGTGTCCGGCTCGAAGCCGAGCGTCTCGAGATTAAAATTGCGGTTTTGGGGGTCGAACAGCCGGATGACAATTTTTTCCCCGCGAACGGTGGGGAAGATGGAGACTCGCAGTTCCACGTTGCCGAACTCGGCACTGGCTGGGACGCGGCCTTCCTGCGGCATCTCGGTCTCGTAGGTAACCAGATCAGCCATGACCTTGAGACGGCCCGCGATGCGGTCGAGAAACTCGTGCGGCAGGTGGGTGAGCTCACGCAGTATACCTGAGATGCGCAGGCGGATGGGAAGAGTGCTTTCCCACGGCTCGATATGAATATCACTCGCCTTGTCATGAACTGCGTCAAGGATGATGTTGTTTACGAGAACCGCGATGTCGATCTGGTCGAGCGACTTGGCGGAACGGATGTACGACGAGGTCAGATCCATGGCTGCGGGATTGGTAACCGCTCAAACTCACGCGGTCAGCTTCTTTTTGGCGCTCAGCCTCCGATGCGGCTCATCGTTCGGGTAGGCTGCACAAAGTCAGGCTCCCCGATCCGGTGGCCGGGTTCCTTCTTGAGAACGATCCGCTGCAACTCAGCCGCTAACTCAATGTCGTCGGCTTCACTCCGGAGTGCGGGCTTCAGGTCGTGCTCGCCGAGACTGAAAAGGCAGGTGCGAATTTTGCCGTCGGCAGTCAGACGGATGCGGTTGCAGTTACCGCAAAACGGCTGGCTGACCGGCGCTATGATCCCGATTTCGCCAGTGCCTTGCCCAAACGACCAGCGGGTGGATGTCTCGGAGAGGTTGCCAGCGGGGAGAGGGGAGAGGGGCATGTGTGAGTGGATTTGCTCGATGATTTCGCTACCGTAGACAACATGATCCCGTTGCCACGCTTGTCTTGTACCCAATGGCATGAACTCGATGAAGCGCATAACGACACTCTCATCGGCGGCAAATTGGGCCAAGCGCACGATCTCGTGGTCGTTGAGGCCGCGAATGATCACTGCGTTAAGCTTTACAGGGGCGAGGCCCAGCGACTTGGCCGAGCAGATCGACTCGAGCACTTCCGGTAACGCGTCACGCCCGGTGATTTTTTTGAAATTGTCGCGGTCAAGCGAGTCGAGACTGATCGTCACCCGCCCAAGTCCGGCATCCTTGAGGCGCTTGGCCAAGGCGGGGAAGCCGGTGCCATTGGTTGTCAATGACAGGTCGCGAATCGAGTCGATGGAGGCAATCTGTGAAACGAGATTCTCGACGCCCTTGCGAAGAAGTGGCTCGCCGCCGGTGATCCGAACCTTGTTTATCCCAAGTGAAGCCGCCACTCGGGTTATGCGGGTGATCTCTTCGAAGGTAAGGATTTGTGACAGTGGTTTCCAGGGGTAAATCGGATTACTGTTCGCGGGCCGAGTTTTGCTGGGGTCAAGTGTATTAGGTCGATAAAAGTTAGCCGCCTCCTCGGTTTCCGGCAGGCAGTAGACGCAGTGGAAATTGCAGCGATCCGTAATGCTAATCCGGAGATCGCGAATGATACGGTTGTGAGTGTCCTGAAGAACCCCGGGCCGGATCATGGGGTGGCCCCGTTGGTGGGCGAGTTTGTCTCGATCGGGACAATTTTGACTGTTCCATCACGGCGGACCTCGACGTTTAAGTCGGCATTGGTGGAGACTGTTTTGCGGTCATTCTTTTTGCTCATGCTCATAAGTTGCGATCCGCCTTTTTTGCGGGCACCCCCGTAGAAACCGCGACGAAGCCACTCGAGTTTCTTGGATGCCATGAGTTCAACCTGCAATTGCTGCACCTTCTTGCGCAGAACCAAAATATCCTGAAACTGCTTTTCCAGCTCAGCTTTCTCAGCGATCAGTTTTTTTTGTTCAATAAGCAAGTGGTCGCGATCCTCCTCGGTTGACTTAAGGCGTCGGCCGATGTCATCAATCTCCCGGTCCTTGTCCCCCTCGATGTCCTTGAGTTCTTGATCAATATCATTAACCCCAAACATAGAAGACGTAGCCTTAACAGCTGTACGCTGACTAATCGTCTTATCGATAGCAGCG
>MPLU02310687.1_pt1 | contig 11746 bp, 14 predicted proteins | sample 1617381 | NCBI WGS metagenome assembly MPLU02 (sample SAMN05944801, study PRJNA350692) | marine metagenome | biome: marine; feature: ODZ; material: water; isolation source: 90 m water sample filtered on 0.2 um supor filter | place: Pacific Ocean | collected 2012-04-08 | depth 90m m | reverse complement strand
TTCGGCGTTTTACTCGATGACCAAGAACCGTTTTGCGTCACCCTCGAACCCCCGCTCATTCTGCAAGAGGATGGCAAGACAACCCCGTGTATAAGTTGCATACCCGCCGGAATATATATTTCTTCCCGAGTTGATTCCCCGAGATTTGGCAATACGTTCGAGGTCAAAGATGTTGAAGGTGGCCACCGGACTCATATTCTCTTCCACAAGGGCAACGCGACGAAGGACACGCTTGGCTGTTTGCTGTTAGCCGAGGGCTTTGGATCTGCAGGGGTGGAGCGTAGCACCCAGGGGTATAACGAATTTATGGAGAGATTGAAAGATTGTGAGCATTTTATCCTGCAAATAACAGAGGCGTTTGAATGACAATCGTATTGTTTGTTATGGCTTTGGTGCTTGGCGCTGGATACTGCTGTTACCGGGAAGGGAAAGATGTTGAGGCGCTAGGTCACTACAAAAAGAATAATGGTCCTCCTAGTGTTTTGCACAAGTGAGTAATGATCCCGGTGCCAGACCCAAGGGAAGAATACCCAGTGCACTCACCTGGGGAAGGGAAAAAGAAACGGGTAAGGAAAAAGCAGCTAGACCCGTATTACGAATGTCGAACTTACGATAAGAACGGGCAATTGATGAAAGTAGAGTTGAGGCCACCACTGTATGGCGTATCGGAGTATCAGAAAATATTTTATAGCCGCGTGTTTTATAGCCGCATTCGTGGTGACGATGACAGCAATAGCCCAAGAAACACCGAGGGTGCCTGACTTTGAAGAAATGTTGTCTTGGGGCCCAGCGAGAGATAGGTCGATGGTGGTTGCATTTCCTGGTGTACGTTTTAAGTTTGAGATTTTGGGTTGGAGTGAGAGCGAAGCATGCAGGACGGTGGTTGAAGCAGAGCATGAAGAGTTGAAGTGGATAACGCATGTGGGTTATTTCACGCATGAGTATCGGACAAAAAACAAACCAGTAGCTTACCAATTACCGGGTGATCCAGCCTGGAGATGGGTGGGAAGGAAAACTTTTACGGAGAAATAAGATGCCACAAGGCCCAGGAACTTATGGAAGCAAGCGCGGACGACCGCCAGTGAAACGGAAACCAAGAAAAACAAACAAGCCACCCAGGAAGCCAAAACCGGGATATTAAACTATGAGCAAACTAACACCGAAGCAACAATCTTTTGTGGCGGAATATGCGGTAGACAAGAATGCTACTCAAGCTGCTATTCGCGCTGGGTACAGTGCTAAGACGGCTGATGTTCAAGGTCCACGACTGTTAGGGAATGTTAGGGTTCGTGAACAAATTGACAAGAAACTGGCGAAGCTCGAGGAAAAGGTTGGGCTTACGGCTGAACGCGTTATGCGTGAAGTGGCAGCAATCGCAACGTCTAACATCATGGACGGCATGCAATACGATGCTAATACAGGAGAGTTTAGTTTCAAGTCCCCGGACGAGATCCCGGAGGAGTTCTGGAAGGCAGCCTCGGAGGTGACTACTTACCAGTTGCCAGATGGGGGTGGTCTTGCGCTGAAATTGAAAATGCATCCGAAGCTCCAGGCTTTGAAGATGGAGTACGACCGGCACAACCTGGTTAAACCTGAAGGGGTGACAAACAATATTGCGAACATGCATGTAAACATTTTAGACATTAACGCGGCCCGAAGACGGGCTAACAGGGATGAGATAAAAGAATGACAGTAGCGACCACAGGTAAAACAGCAGCGGATCATCTTGTCGAGGACATTGCATCTTTCCATGATGACCCTTTGGGTTTTGTTAAGTACGTTTTCCCCTGGGGCGAAGGTGATTTGGAAGGGCAGACTGGACCAGATGCTTGGCAGGCAGAGTTATTGGAAGATGTTGGAAGGCATATTCGAGAAGGGGAAGGAAGAGCGTACCAAGCAGCTACGGCTAGTGGCCACGGTATTGGGAAGGGCGCTTTGACCGCCTGGTTACTCCTCCACCAGATGGCTTGTCGCAAGAACCTCAACGGCGTGGTCACGGCCAATACTAAACAGCAACTTGAAACGAAGACATGGAGAGAGCTTGCACTTTGGCACTCGAGATCCATCATTAAGTCGTGGTTTGAATGGACAGCTACCAAGTTCTATCACGTTAGTTCACCAGAAACCTGGTATGTGTCAGCGATTCCATGGAGCGAGAGAAACTCGGAAGCCTTCGCGGGTCAGCATGGGGAAGTTTTGGTTATTTACGATGAGGCATCCTCTATCCCAGACTGTATTTATGAAGTTTCGGAGGGTGCGATGACGACTCCCGGAGCGATGTGGTTTACCTTTGGCAACCCTACAAGGAACACTGGACGGTTCCGGGAATGTTTCGGCAAGTTTAAGCATCGATGGCATACCAAGCAGATAGACTCTCGCACTTGCAAAATGACGGACAAACGCAAGTTGGAGGAGTGGGTGACAGACTTTGGCGAAGAGTCCGATTTCGTGAAGGTCCGCATCAGAGGTTTATTTCCATCTGCTTCATCCATGCAGTTTATATCCGGCGACCTGGTGGCCGCTGCACAACAAAGAGAAGCTCAATGCTTTCTGGAAGAACCCTTGATTGTTGCCGTGGACGTTGCCCGATTTGGGGACGACCAAAGTGTTATTTCCTTTAGACGCGGACGCGATGCCAGGACCATTGATTGGCAGACTTACCGGGGCGTGGATACGATGCAGCTTGCATCCTATGTAGCTGAAGCAGTCAAAACTCATCAAGCCGATGCAGTTTTCGTAGACGGTGGAGGCGTTGGAGGTGGCGTGGTTGATAGGCTCCGACAATTACATGTCCAGGTAATAGAAGTCAATTTCGGATCCAAGGCAGAAGATGCCAGGTTCCAGAACAAACGGGCAGAGATGTGGGGCAATATGCGCGACTGGTTAGACGGTGGCGCAATACCTCGGGACCAGGAGCTAATCGATGATCTGATTGGTGTTGAGTACGGGTTCACGCCTACCAACAAGATCCAATTGGAAAAGAAAGAGGATATGAAAAAGCGTGGGCTGGCTTCCCCGGATTTAGGAGATGCCCTGGCACTGACATTTGCTTACCCGGTAGCACCGAAAGGCATGAACAAACACAGAAACGAGATGGCAACCAAACGCAGGAACTACGACCCTTTTGCGAGGAAACGATAATGTGTGTGGGCGGAGAATCACCTTTAAAGTTAGGCGACTGGACTGGCAAGCATACGACTGAAGGACGCCTAGAATACTTTAATAATTTAGGTGGCACTTCAACTGAGTACACAGTCGGCGTAAAAAACGACAAGATCAATAACGGGAAACTGACGCATATCCCCAGCATTTATAACGGGCGGGTTGTTAGTCAGCAAGAGGCTGAACAAATAATTATCAATAACGGTGGGAAAGATCCAGAAACAGGGCGCTTTATTACCCCAGGCGGAAACCCAGAGGAAAGGTCACGCAATATAAAAGTATTACCAGGTCGATATCAATCTCGGAATCGAGCGATAACTTAGAGCATGGAGACTCAACAATGTTAAACCTTTTAAATTTCTTAATGTGTGGCGGGGGTTCTCCACCACCTCCCGCTCCTTATGTTGCACCCCCTCCTCCTCCCGCTCCCAAGAAGCAACCGCTTCGGGAAGTGAAGCAGAGGCAAGGTGGAGTGCGTGGAGCAAGCGAAGCAAAGTCAGGGGCAATCGGTGCAGGAACGGGTGGCACTCTTTTGACTGGGCTCCAGGGCGTTGGCGATTCCCAATTATCAACCGGCAAGACAATGTTGGGAGGTTGATATGGGTATAGAAGTTGGGACCGCAATGCTTATCAGTAGCGCGATAGGTGCGGCTACAGCATTTGGGTCCGCTGCTATGGCGCCAAAGCCTAAAATGCCAGGGCCTATGCCAAAGTCAACGGTCCCGCAGGTATCTAAAGAGGCAGACAAGCAAACAGCAAACGCTATTAAGTCAGCAAAGCAAAGAAGTGGAGTAGCAACACCCAACACTCTCCTAACAGGAAGTCAGGGGATAGCCGACGAAGAACTCAATCTTGGGGGATCGCGGCTCATATAAGTGCATGGAGGCACGATGGCTGAATCATTACTGGAAGTTAAGAGAAAGTCTAAATATACACAACGGCTCGGTCGTTTAAAGCTTGAGCGTGAGAGTTACGTTACTCATTGGAAAGATTTGACCGATAACCTTTTACCCAGGTCTGGCAGATACTTTCTTGAGGACCGTAACCGGGGTGAAAGACGAAACCTCGATATCTACGACTCGACTGGAACCCGAGCTCTTGGAGTTCTTGCCGCAGGAATGATGGCTGGCATGAGTTCTCCTGCGCGTAAGTGGTTCACCCTGGCACTTGCTGACCGTGACCTAATGCAGTATCAACCCGTTAAGCTTTGGCTTGACGATGTGGTTGAAATCATCCGCGAGATATTCTCTCGATCTAATACTTACCGAGCTCTACATGGCTTGTATGAAGAAATGGCAACCTTTGGGACTGGGTGTTCCATGTTGTTTCGAGATCGAGAAGACCTAGTAAGGCTTTATCCCCAAACGGCAGGTGAGTATTACATTGGTCAGGATAACCGGTACGAAGTCGATACGATATACCGCGAGTTCCAAATGCAGGTCGGTGCAATGGTGCAAGAGTTTGGCCGTGAAAACGTAAGCCAGGCGACTGGCGCCTTGTATGATCGAGGCATCCGTGACGAATGGGCAACTATCATTCATGCGGTACAACCAAGAACTGAACGCAATCTTAACAAAATGGACAACCGCAACATGCCTTGGGAATCTGTATTCCTGGAGCGCGATGCGGATGAAGACCACTTCCTTCGTGAGTCTGGGTTTAAGATGTTCCCGGCACTGGTTCCTCGGTGGATAGTTAGAGGCGGAGATGTCTACGGATCAGATTGTCCTGGCATGACAGCGCTCGGAGATATCAAGCAACTTCAAGATGACCAGCTTAAAAAAGCCAAGGGCATCGACTACCAAACGGATCCACCTTTGCAGGTTCCTACCGCATTACGAGGTAGCGAAGATGTGTTGCCAGGTGGAATTAGTTATTACGACCCTGCCGCACCTACTGGCGGGATTCGATCTGCGTATGAAGTCCAGGTAAACCTGCAGCATCTACTTGAAGACATTGCGGATGTACGCGCAAGGATCAACTCCTCTTTCCATGTGGACCTGTTCCAGATGATTGCTCTTTCGGATCGTCGTCAGGTGACAGCCAGGGAAATAGAAGAACGGCATGAAGAGAAGCTTTTAGTCCTGGGCCCCGTGTTGGAACGTAACCAAAACGAATTGCTAGATCCTTTGATAGACAACACCTTTGCTATGGCTTTGGAGGAAGGATTGTTTCCACCGCCACCTGAAGAACTGCAAGGGCAACAAATAAACATTGAGTATGTATCGATGCTGGCACAAGCACAGAAAGCGGTCGGCATTGGGGCATTAGACAGAATTGTTGGGACAGTGGGTCAGATCGCTGCGGTTAAACCCGAAGCGCTCGACAAACTGGATGCGGACAAGATCATCGACGAGTACAGCGGGATTCTGGGTATACGCCCGGATCTCATTATAGCTAACGAGCAGGTTGCATTGGTGCGTGAACAACGTGCCCAGCAGCAAGCCCAAGCACAGCAACTCGCAAGCTTACCGGAGGCTGCCAATACGGCAAAGACTTTAAGTGAAACCCCGGTTGGTGAGGGCAACGCGTTGGAGCAAGTGGCTAATCAGTTTACTCAACTATGAATGATAGGAAGGCTAAGAAGCAGGAAGAAGGAAAATCTAAAAGAGATCAGCGCATGGATGACCTGCGACAAATACTGTCAACGGCATACGGGCGTAGATATATGGACGGGTTGCTTGAGTTCCATTGTGTGTTTTTAAGCATACCCGGAACAAACAACTCCGAGCGCGATAAGCGACTCGGGATGAGGGAAGCTGGTTTACGCATCATGTCTGAAATAGCTGAAGCGCGGCCAGACCTACTAAAGCTCAAACTGAGCGAATAAGGAGAGCAAAATGGCAGAACAAGAAGCGGTCGCAACGGAAGAAACCACAGCGGCAGAAACAACCGAAACCCCAGAAAGCCCGGAACAGGCAACGCCACAGGCGGGAGCGGAGCAGGAAGCAACAAAAGCTGGATACGAACCTTTTACCATCCCAGAAGGTTTCACGATGGATGAGGCGCAAACTTCAGACGTTAGCGCTGTTGCGAAAGAGTTCGGTCTGGATCAAGCCCAGGCACAAAAGATGGTTGATAAGCATTTCGACATTATCTCCAAGAACAACGACTTGGTCAGTGCAGCCCAGGAAACAAGAATGAAAGAGTGGGCAGGTCAAGCAATGGCGGATAAAGAGTTCGGAGGTGCCAATCTATCCGACAACATGGCGGGAGCGAGGAAAGCGATGAATAGCTTTTCACAACCTGCGGTGGATGCCGACGGCAAAGCAATACTTCACCAGGAAGGATCTTTAAAAGGACAACAAATGTCCGAGGTCGAAGTTCTTATGAACGAATCCGGGTGGGGCAATCATCCTGCAATGATTAGGGTGTTCCATCGTATCAACCAGGCTATGAGCGAAGACAGCTTTGTCCAGGGCGATATGAAGCCGCGAGAACAAAAGAAAACGGCGGCAGAAACGATGTACCCAAATATGAGTAAATAATTCTGGAATAGCGCAAGTTCTATCAAGGGCCAGGATGGCCCCACGTTGATAGGATGTCAGTTGGTAGAACTTTTCGACTGATAGAGCTTGTGGAAGTCCAGGTTTGAATTTGAAACCTTTTTTACAAGGACAACACAATGGCAACTTTATCAGTAGTCAACCCAACCCTCGCTGACGTTGCGAAAGCGACCGACCCCGATGGGAAGATAGCAACCATCGTTGAGATTCTTAACGAAACCAATGAAATCCTAGACGACATGGTCTGGAAAGAAGGAAACTTGCCGACGGGTCACCGTACCACGATCAGAGCAGGACTCCCCGCTCCGACCTGGAGAAAGTTATACGGCGGAGTTCAACCTAACAAAGCAACCAACGTGCAGGTCACAGATACGACTGGCATGCTGGAAGCTTATGCCGAGATTGATAAAGCCTTGGCAGATTTGAATGGCAACACCGCTGCGTTTCGTATGACTGAAGACCGAGCCCACATGGAAGGTATGAGTCAAGAGTTCAGCGATACCTTGTTTTATGGCAACGAAGGAACGGCGCCGGAAGAGTTTACCGGGTTCGCTCCACGTTTTAATGATAACTCTGGACCGGCTAACGCGGACAACATCATCTTAGGCGGTGGCTCTGGTGCAGATAACAACTCAATTTGGTTGATCTCCTGGGGAGAAGATACTGTTCACGGTATTTATCCTAAAGGTTCTAAGGCTGGCTTGCAGTTTAGCGACAAAGGTCAGGTAACCATTGAGGATGCTTCTGATGGATCCAACTCTGGGCGTATGGAAGCCTACCGATCTCATTACAGATGGGATTGTGGTCTTTCGGTTAGAGACTGGAGATATGTGGTTCGTATCTGCAACATCGATCAGTCTGCGTTGACCGGCGACAAGTCCGGCTCTTCTGCAGACATTACCGACTTGATGGCGCAAGCTATCGAGCTTCTGCCTAATGCTGCTAAAGGACGCCCTGCATTCTACATGAATCGCGGAGTACGTTCTGTACTGCGTCGGCAGATTGCCAACACAACCAATGTCAATCTTACGATGGACCAGGTTGGTGGCAAGCACGTTATGTCATTTGATGGCATTCCGGTTCGACGTTGTGACAGCTTGACCAGTGCAGAAGCAACCATTTCTTAAATGGTTATTAACTTAATACAAACTTCCTTTATAGGAGATACACCATGAGCTTAGTAGACGCACGGCTGGAATGCTCCAGCGCACAAGCATTAACTGCTTCTGCAGATTCAACAAATGTTATTGACTTGACTGGCACCGCTTTGCAAGTAGGCGCGGGTCGGCCTTTATACATGCACTTCAATGTCACCGTGGCAGCAGATTTCACCACGGGTGATGAAACGTATAGCTTTGGCGTAGCTACTGGAGCCGCTACCTCTTTAGGTACGGTCCTAGCATCTCGCGCAATTGTAGCGACTACGCTGGTGGCTGGCTACAATTTTTCGATAGCCGTCCCAAGTACCGGGGTGCTTCGTTACATTGGTGCTGAATACGTTTTGGCGGGGACATCGCCAACGATCACAGTAGACGCTTATCTATCGGATCAGGAATCGTATAGTTGGCAATCCTACGCTGACGCTATTTAAAGCGTTAGTGCTCCTGGCTCTGGTGAGGGGGTTCGCCCCCCTCGCTTGGGTTACACCTTTCTTTTAAGAGGGATATCAATGGGTATCAAAGTCAAAGCCATGCAAGCTGGTTACTACGGTGTCCAGCGGCGGCGAGTAGGTGATGTGTTTGAAATCGAAAGCGAAAAAGATCGAGGTCTTTGGATGGGAGATGTTGACGATCCTGTTATTAATAAGGAAGCAATGCCGTTCACATCCAACGTCCAGGGAACCAAAGCAGCGGGGAATATCCATGCGGCAGCTAAAGAAGCGTGGGAGGAACCGGTTGGAGAATCCAGACCTAAACCGGACAAGTCCCCGGTCCCGGAGAAAAAGAAGTCCCGTAGCAAAACAAGAAGATAAATAAATAGGAGTGGTAGATGGCTTCCGTAATAGACATATGTAACCTGGCGTTAGGCCATATTGGAGATGCTGCGGAAATAACAGCCATCTCTCCACCTGATGGATCATCCCAAGCGGCTCAATGCTCCAAGTATTACCCGATAGCTAGAGATGAATGTCTCTCGGATCATAACTGGGGGTTTGCTAAACGCAGACAATTGCTGGCAGCTATATCGGGCGACGCACCTTCCGGCTGGGAGTATTGGTTCACAATCCCCAATCCTTACTTAGTAGCCAGGCAAGTTGTAACTGAAGATTATGATACCCCGATCCGGTTTGAGATAGAGGGCCATGATACGCATGGAACTATCGTGTTATGCGATACCGAAGACGCGGAGCTTTGGTACACGACCCAGGTTACCGATACCACCAAATATCCGGCAGAGTTTATTCACGCATTGTCCTGGTTGTTAGCTTCTTATCTAGCTTTACCGATCACCAGGAACCCGGCAATTAAAAAATCATCCTTTGAGCAATACTTGCATGTTCTGGGCAAAGCAACGTCGATTGATGCAAACGCAGGCAAGCAGGGGAAAGTTGACCTGAACTTGAAGACATACGAACCGAGTGGCGTTAAAGCGAGGAACTAATGGCAAGAATACACCAACGCTCATTTGGCGGGGGCGAGATTGCCCCGGAGATGTTAGGGCGAATCGACCTAAACCACTATGTAACAGGGCTTGAAACCTGTTCCAACTTCTATCCCCTGCCGCATGGACCGGTGGTTAACCGGCCCGGCTTCCAATTCATCAAGGAAGTGAAGGACGGTGGGACAACCTGCCCACGGTTAATACCATTTATTTTTAATAACGAACAAGCCTATGCGTTGGAGTTCGGCAACCTTTATATGCGGGTGCATACCGAAGGTTCAACGGTTCTCAATGCAAGCAAAACTATATCTGGGGCTACGAAGGCAAACCCATGTGTGATAACCGCGACCTCGCATGGGTACACAAATGGCACCGAGATTTATATTGCCAGCGTGGTCGGCATGACTGAGCTCAACGGGCGTTACTTTAAAGTAAAAAGCGTTTCTACCCATACTTTTGAGCTCACCGATTTGCAGGACAACAATATAAACTCCTCGGCCTACACCACTTATGGATCTGCAGGGACGGCGTCGTCGGTGTTTGAGCTAACAACAACCTACGCGACGGCAGACCTTTTCAATCTTTCTTACGCGCAATCCGCTGATGTTTTGACAATTGTTCATCCCACTTATCCGCCCAGGGAAGTTACAAGAACTGGGGCTGCAAACTGGGCTATAGCGGACATTACATTTGCACCAAGCATAGCGGCCCCTGGCAGCGTGGCGGTGGCTGCTACAACCGGGTCAGGATCTACTACCTACAAGTATGTGGTCACGGCGCTGGATTCAGACATTTTGGAGGAGTCAGTTGCATCGTCCGAGGTTTCGGTGACCAACGACCTGGCAACATCTCCAAACAAGAACACAGTTAGTTGGGGGGCGGTTACTGGTGCTGTTCGCTATAACGTCTATAAGGACAATAACGGGGTTCATGGTTATATTGGCCAGACTCCAGATACGTCTTTTGTGGATGATAATATTGAGGCGGATGTTTTAACTTCTCCACCAGAAAACCAAACTCCTTTTGATGGTACAGATAAGTACCCATCGACCGTTTCTTACCACGACCAACGCAGAGTATTTGGCGCGACCAACAATAATCCTCAAACAACCTGGATGTCTAGGGCGGGATCTGGAGCTAACCTGTCAAAGTCTATCCCCTCCCAGGATAATGACGCGATCCAATTCTCCCTGGACTCCAGGCAGTTTAACCGGATCAAACATTTTATTCCGCTTGATGATTTGCTGTTATTTACAACAGCCGCCGAATGGAAACTCTTTACACAAAACTCGGATGCTTTAACACCCACAACTATAGCGACGAGACCACAGAGTTATGTGGGTTGTGGAGACAGGATGCCAATCCTTTCTGGCGATGCAGTCCTCTTTGTTGCCAACCAGGGCAGCCATGTTTATGACTTGAACTTTGATTTTAATTCCGGGGTGGCCGGTAAATATACACCCAGAGATATATCGATAGTGGCTCCGCATTTGTTTGATGGGTTTACGATTAGCGACTGGGACTATTCCAGCGTTCCTTATTCCATTGCATGGATGGTGAGAAGTGACGGCAAGCTCCTGGGGCTTACTTATTTGTCAGGGCAAAAGCCGGATATCCTCGGATGGCACCAGCATACGACTGACGGAAACTTTGAAAGCACCTGCGTTATCCCGGAGAACAATGGCGAAAAGATGCTTTACGTTGTTGTGCAGCGCCGAATCAATGGCGTGAACCGCAGATTTGTAGAGCGCATGCACTCCAGAATCTTTGAGGATGTAAGGGACGCCTTCCATGTGGATAGCGGTTTATCTTACGACGACCCTAAAACCATAACGGCTGCAACGCAAGCCAACCCGGTAGTGATTACGTCAGCTTCCCATGGGTTTACTAATGGCGATGTGGTGCAGATCACTGATGTTGCAGGACTTGGAACCGAAACAGGAATGACTGAGCTCAACGGCAATCGTTATACGGTAGCCAGCGCCACGACCAATACCTTTGCACTCCAGGATACGGCAGCCACTCCGGCTAATGTTGATGGCTCGGCTTATACCGCTTATGTGTCCGGGGGGAAAGTAAGAAAAGAAATTACCACGGTGACAGGACTGCATCACTTGATAGGAGAATCAGTAACAATTCTCGCGGATGGATCGGTGATGCCTAGCCAGACCGTAACCGCTGCGGGAGAGATTACCTTGTCTCAAGGTGCAGCTAGGATTCATATTGGCCTAGCGTTTACCAGTGACATGAGAACCTTGCCGATAGCTGTTGCCCAGGCAGAAGCCGCTGGACAAGGAAGGTTTAAGTCAGCGACCAAAGTATCTCTCCGGGTCAATAAAACCCGAGGCATTTTTGCTGGACCAGATGTTTCGCATTTGCGTGAGTACGCGCAAAGAACCAGTGAAGTTTATGGAGCTCCGACCAACATGGTATCCGACGAAATAGAAATCAGACTCGATTCAGCATGGTCGAGGGGT
>MPLU02048480.1_pt1 | contig 11755 bp, 8 predicted proteins | sample 1617381 | NCBI WGS metagenome assembly MPLU02 (sample SAMN05944801, study PRJNA350692) | marine metagenome | biome: marine; feature: ODZ; material: water; isolation source: 90 m water sample filtered on 0.2 um supor filter | place: Pacific Ocean | collected 2012-04-08 | depth 90m m | reverse complement strand
CGGCAAGACCCACAGGACGCGAGTTCATCGATGCGTCATCGGGAAACATCACGTGGTAACCGCGTTCAGTATCCAGGGGCAGACGGTCCATCACCGATCCTCCGATCCGGGTTGACCAGGCGCCAGCCGCGATCACGACATCCTTGAATACCCGCGCGCTTCCAGACAGATTCACACGAACCTGATCAAGTGCGACAGGCTCAATACTCTGGACACGGTCACGGACAACTTCGCCCCCGTCTTCGGCGAATCGTTTCACCAGTCTAGAGATTACTTGCTGAGGATCGCTCAGCTGAAATCCGTCGTTGTAAAGCACTCCACCCGCAAAGATCGGTGCAAGGGCTGGTTCCAAGTCATGAACCTCGCCCGCCCCGACTTCAGTAATGGACATCCCCTGATCACGCCGACGTGAGATGTCGCCTTGTGCGGCAGCACGCGTTCGAGCATCGGAGTAGAGATAAAGTGTGCCGTTGCGCCGAATCAGGTCCATTGCGCCTGCAGACTCAAAAAGCGTTAGGGAAGCATCTTCGACATGCCGAAGCAGTGCGCCCAGTGCCGAGATGGTTTGGTCTACCTGTTCACGGCGACAATGACGTAAAAACGAGAAGAGCCAGGGCAGAATCTTGAGGGCATATCCAGGTGAAATCGACAGAGGCCGCTCCGCTCCGAACATCAGCGTCGGCAACGATTTCAGGAGTTTGGGATGGTTGACGGGAATGCAGGCGTAGGGTGCGATGGCGGCGGCGTTGCCGTAACTTGTTTGACTGCCCGGTGGGTGTGGATCGACTAAGGTGACACTATGTCCGGCACGCTGCAGATACAGCGCACAGCAACTGCCGACCATTCCGGCCCCGATAACCAGTTTTTGCGTAGAGTCCATTTTTCGACCTTGAAGTATTAAAAAAGGGGCGGATGGTAGGCTGAGCGAATTTATTGTTTAAACTATTGTATTTCAACACGCCTGTGCCTATCTTTTAGCGCTTTGTGGATCTTACAGAAGAGAAATGATACTCGGGTGACTGTTTTATGAGGAGGAACTGAAATGAACAAGACTTTTATTCGCTGTGCGCTGGTATTGGCGACTTTCGCTTTGCCCGCTACCAGCTTGGCGCAGAACGTCAAGATTGGTTTTGTGACCACATTGACGACGGGTGCGGCAGTGATCGGCAATGACATGCGCGATGCCGTGAATCTCGCGGTCGAAGATCTCAACGGCAAGATGGGCGATCTCGACATCGAAGTAATCTTTGCCGATGACGGCTTCAAGCCGGAAACCGGCAAGCAGGTAACCGATAAACTGGTCAAGTCGGACGATGTTGATTTTGTGGCTGGATACATATGGTCTCATGTGTTGTTGGCTTCTCAGAAGTCGGTCCTGAGCGCAGAAAAATTTCTGATCAGTGCCAATGCCGGACCGTCACAACTTGCCGGGAAACTCTGTCATCGCGACTTCTTTTCCACCTCCTGGCAGAACGATCAGACCCCGATGGCCATGGGCGCAGTGCTTAGTCAAAAAGGGATTGGCAAGCTTTACGTTATGGCGCCCAACTATGCCGCCGGCAAAAACATGGTTGCTGGCGTCGAGCGCACTTTCAAGGGTGAGATTGTCGGCAAAGACCTGACCAAATGGGGTAAGGACGCGCAGTTGGACTTTTCGGCCGAACTCGCCAAAGCTAAAGCGTCCGGCGCGGAGGCAATTTTCGTCTTCTATCCTGGAAAGGCAGGAGGCGCTTTTATGAAGCAGTATGAGCAGGCCGGCTTGGCAGACAAGTTGCCGCTTTATACTGTTTTCACCGTCGACGCTATCTCGTTGCCCAAACTGCAGCAGGCGAATATGAAAGCAGTGCTGGGTTCGCTGACTACCGGATTTTGGGGCCCGGGACTCAAGACACCCCAGAACCAGCAATTCGTGTCTGGTTTCCGGGAGAAATATGGACGCTATCCCTCGTTTTATGCGGCACAGTCCTATGACAGTATCTTCCTTATCAATAGCGCTGTTGAGGCGGTCGGGGGTAATTTGCAGGATCGTGACGGAATGCGGGCGGCCATGGAGACTGCAGCGTTTCCTTCAGTGCGGGGCTCTTTTTCCTACGGCGCCAACCATTTTCCGATCCAGAATTTCTATCTTCTGGAGGTTGTTGCAGATGGTGACGGCAACTGGACGACCGAGATCCGTTCCACGGTTCTTGAGAATCATCAGGATACCTACGTAGCCGATTGCCGGCTCTAAAAAGAGAATATCTTCGGTCTGGTGTGTTGAGTCTCCAGCCACCGTGCTCCCGGCCCAAGATCGGGAGCACGGGGATATGCTCTGCGGCGCACTATCCGCTTTTCCCGGCGCATGACACCTTGAAGGCGCCCTGATCATGGACGGTGCGCTCATGCTGATCCAGATGCTCAATGGCCTTCAGTTGGGTGTGCTGCTGTTTTTGTTGGCTGCCGGACTGACGCTGGTTTTCGGCATCATGGATTTTATTAACCTCGCCCATGGTGCGTTCTATATGGTGGGCGCGTTTATCTGTGCCACGCTGGCGATTTGGTTTGATTCGTTTCTGATCGCGGTCCTTCTGGCGGTACCGATAACATTTGCGATCGGTGTAGTGGTGGAGCTGGGCGTCGCGCGCCAGTTATATCAGGCGGACCACCTGGAGCAGATTCTCGCGACCTTCGGACTGATACTTATTGCTGACACCCTCGTGCAGATGATCTGGGGTCCTGAAGGAATGACTTTTGCGCTTCCTGAGGTTCTCAATGGCCAGGTTCAGCTTCTTTACGGCGTTGAATTTCCGGTCTACCGGGTTTTAATCATATCGGTAGGCTTGCTGGTAGCTCTGGCACTTTACCTGGTGGTGAGTCATACCCGAACCGGCATGCTGATTCGGGCCGGAGCTTCCAACCGGCGGATGGTAGAGGCCCTCGGTGTCGATATCCGGATGTTGTTTACGCTGGTGTTCGCCGCTGGCGCTGCGATGGCGGGTCTTGCCGGATTGATGATTGCTCCGATTACCGAAGCCAGTATCGGTATGGGGAATGAGATCTTGATCGTGGCGTTTGTTGTGATCGTGATTGGCGGTATCGGCTCGGTACAGGGTGCATTTTTTGGCGCAATGCTTGTGGGGTTGATCGATACGCTTGGGAGAGCATTTCTGGACGACCTGTTGGGGCTGGTCTTGTCCCATCAGGCTGCGGAAACGTCGGCGCCGGCCATTTCAGCGATGCTGATCTATATCTTAATGGCCGTTATTTTGTATTTTCGCCCGCAAGGTCTTTTCGGGGTGCGCGCCTCATGACCCTGAGGTCCGGAGGATGGTTCGCCGGAGTAGCACTGCTGGGCGCGCTCCTGCTTCCGGTCTGGGTGGTCTATGCTAGGGAGCCTTTTGTGCTGGACGTGGTTACCCGACTGATGATCCTGGCGATCGCAGCGAGTAGCCTGAATCTGATTCTGGGTTACAGCGGAATGGTCAGCTTAGGACACGCCGTCTTTCTCGGGATAGGCGCTTATGCTGCCGGAATTCCTGCTTACTATGAACTGAACAATGGATGGCTGCAGTTGGCAGCGGCCTTGGGGGCATCCGGAATCTTCGCACTGCTGACGGGCCTCGTGTGCCTTCGCACCCGTGGGGCTTACTTCATCATGATTACGCTAGCCTTTGCCCAGATGATGTATTTCATCTTTGTCAGTATCGAAGAATACGGTGGCGATGATGGCCTGGTTATCTATTCGCGCAGCGAAATGGGATTTGGCGTCGATCTCAACGATAACGTACAGCTCTATTTCCTGGTGCTCTTCTGTCTTGCTGCGGTTTTGAGCTTCATGCGCCGCTTAACTCAGTCAGACTTTGGCCAGGTGATCAGAAGTATCAAGATCAACGAGGCACGCATGCAGGCACTTGGATTTGCAACCTTCCAGTATCGGTTGGTGTGCTACGTTATTTCAGGCATGGTCTGCGGCCTCGCGGGCTGGTTGCTGGGCAATTTCACTGGATTTATCAGTCCGGAAATGATGGATTGGACCCGCTCCGGTGAACTTATTGCCATGGTGCTTCTGGGCGGCGCTGCAACGGTAGTCGGACCGCTGCTCGGTGCCGGTGTCTTTATCGGGGTGGAGACATTGCTGCCAGAAATCACGGTGTATTGGCATCTGTACCTCGGTATTTTGTTGATCATCGTTGCTAAATTTGGCCGCGGTGGTTTACTCGGCTGGTGGTCGCAGTGGCGACAGGGTTCGCGCTGATGACCAATGTACTTGAAGCACAGTCGATCAACCGAACTTTCGGCGGCATCCATGCAGTCGTTGACGTCAGCCTTTGTCTCGTCAGCGGCGAGATCCGGGCAGTGATCGGACCCAACGGTGCGGGCAAGACTACTCTGGTGGGCCTTCTTGCAGGAAGCCTTAAGCCCGATAGTGGCGAGATCTGCCTGGCTCAGCAGGATGTGACCGACTTGTCGGTCCATGAGCGTGTCAAGCTCGGACTGGGGCGGACGTTTCAGATTACCAGCCTGTTCCCGGCGCTCTCAGTATTTGAGAACATCGCGATCGCGGTACAGGGGTGCCAGGGGCACTCATTCCGCTTCTGGCATCCCGCCAATCGTAAATCAGAGCTGATCGATCGGGCTCGCGAACTCGCTCAAGAAATGGGCCTTGCTGAGGATATAGATACCCGGGCTGAAGCGTTATCGCATGGCAAGCATCGGTTACTGGAACTCGCGATGGCGCTGGCAGCGAATCCGTCGGTATTGCTCCTGGATGAACCCGCTGCCGGGCTCGGAGTTGAGGAAACCCAGAACCTGATTTCGATACTTGAGCGCATTAAGGCAGATGCCGCTATTTTGCTGGTTGAGCATGATATGGATGTCGTTTTTTCGGTCGCCAACGAGATCACCGTAATGGTCGATGGCGGCATCATTGCGACGGGCAGTCCAGACGATATCCGGAACAACCAACACGCGCAGCGGGCCTACCTAGGCGAACCAGGGCCAGGGGATGCTTGAGGTACGTCATCTGACTGCTTTTTACGGAAACAGTCAGGCACTGTTCGATGTCCGACTCTCCATCGGCAGAGGAGAGATGGTAACCCTTCTTGGTCGCAACGGAATGGGAAAAACCACAACCGTGAACTGCATCATGGGCTTGCTGTCCTCGGCAGAAGGTGTCATAGAGTTCGACAATCGCAATCTCAAGGGTTGTGCCAGTCATCAGGTCGCACAATCAGGTATTGGGATTGTTCCAGAAGGGCGGGGGATTTTTCCTAACCTAACCGTGGATGAACAGTTACACGCCTTTGCGGCTGTACGGGACTCAGATCTAAAGACCTGGACCGCACAGGGTGTTCTTGAGTTGTTTCCGAATCTGGCGAAGCGTCGGAACAGTTTTGGCAACCAGCTATCCGGGGGTGAGCAGCAGATGCTCGCTATTGGCCGGGCACTTGTGACCAATCCGATTCTGTTGATCCTCGATGAGGCAACCGAAGGATTGGCGCCGCTGGTACGTCAGGAGATCTGGCGGTGTCTTGAACAGTTAAAGCGCGAAGGACTGTCGATCCTGGTGATCGACAAGAATTTTTCAGATCTTGCGCGAATTGCGGATCAACATTTCATTGTTGAGAAGGGGCGGACAGTTTGGTCTGGCAATTCAACCGCGTTGCGGGCAGATGCCTCGATCAGGACCCGTTATCTGGGTCTTTAATCCGAGTTGTTTAGCGTCGATTTCGAATACCAAATCAAGCTCGGCATGATGGTTCCTTGGTCCCGCGCATCGGGGCCGAAGCTATAATCCAAGCCATCGATAGGATCATGTGCCGGACGATATCGGGTAGATGTCGGGTAGATGTCGGGTAATAGTGGAGTGAATGGATGAAAAAATCCGTAGCGGTCGCGCTCGTGTTGCTACTCAGCGTGGCCCTCTGGATCGGATCGGGCTTCCTGTCTGATTCAAAGCCGCCTATGCCTGCAGAGACCGCCTCCACGGCCTCTGCAGGGCTTTTGCATCCGCCGTCTGTGCAGGTAGAGACCTTGCGGGCGGGCTCGGTTGCTCAGGTGTTGCAGCTGATGGGTGTGACGGCGCCCAGACGTCAGGTTCACGTGCCTGCTAGACCAAAGGCGCAATCGTTGCGCTAACGGTGAAAACCGGTGCCCGGGTCGATGAAGGGCAACTGCTGGCACGGATTGACATCGGTGACCGAAAAGCGCGATTGCGAGAGGCGCAGGCACTGTTGGCACAGCGTGAAGTTGAGTATCAGGCGGCAACCCAGCTTTCAAAGAAAAATCTGCAGTCAGCAACAGAGTTAACTCGCACCCAGACCTCGCTGGACTCGGCGCGGGCATCGCTAGCCGCTATCCGCCTGGATATACACAGGACTAAAGTGGTTGCGCCATTTGCGGGGGTCGTAGAGCAGCGCTTTGCTCAGATCGGTGATTATCTTGATGTGGGGCACAGCGTGTTCAGACTGCTGGATCTTTCAAAGATAAAAGTCCAGGGACAGATCGCTGAACGCGAGGTCTCACGTTTGCGCCTCGGTATGCCTGCAGACCTCACCCTCGTTGATGGACAGCGGCTCTCCGGAGAGGTCACCTTTATCTCGCGGGCGAGCGACAGCGCGACCCGCACCTTTCTCGTCGAAGTCACCGCAGGTAATCCGGATCTGTCGATCTCAGCAGGAATGACGGCGAAGATCACGCTCAGTCTCGGCGACCGGCGAGGCCATCGTCTCAGCCCAGCAGTACTGACACTGGACGATGAAGGTCAGGTTGGGGTTAAGATCATTGACGACAGCGCCACAGTGCGTTTTGTTCCCGTGGAGTTGATTGCTGACAGTCCTGAGGGAATGTGGCTGGGCGGTTTGCCTGAGACGGTCGAGTTGATCACTGTGGGCCATGAGTTTGTGTCAACGGGACAACGGGTCACCGTAAGTCGCGGTGTGCAGTAGCGCCCGCTGACGACGATGTCGATCATCGGTGCCGCATTTGGTTATTCGCGAACGGTCCTGGCCGTTCTGCTGTTCATCCTGATCGCCGGGTCGATCGCTTATCAGGATATTCCCAAAGAGTCTGAGCCCGACATCGACATTCCGATCATTTACGTGACGATGAGTCATGAAGGGATCTCGCCCGAGGACGCCGAGCGATTGCTGATTCGACCCATGGAGCAGGAACTCAAGTCGATCGAGGGCATCAAGGAGATGCGGTCCACGGGGTATGAAGGTGGTGCGAATGTGCTACTCGAGTTCGATGCGGGCTTTAATTCCGATGCAGCGCTGAGAGATGTCCGCGAGGGGGTTGATCTTGCCAAAGGAAATCTGCCGATGGCAACTGATGACCCTGAGGTGCACGAGGTCAACTTCAGCCTATTCCCGGTTGTTGTAGTCATCCTTTCTGGTGTTGCGCCTGATCGTGCACTGTACCGGCTTGCCCGGGAACTCAAGGATCAGATCGAGGGAATCGGCCAGGTCCTCGAGGTCAATATTGCGGGCAATCGCTCTGAAGTCGTAGAGGTGATTGTTGACCCGTTGAGGCTCGAGAGTTATGGACTAGATCCTGCACTGGCTGCGGCGACCGTGAAGAGTTCAAACATGTTGGTTGCGGCCGGTGTGCAGGACACTGGCAAGGGCCGGTTTTCGATTAAGGTTCCCGGACTCTTCGAGAGTATCCGAGATATCGCGGATCTACCGGTTTTGGTGGATGGCGATGCGGTGGTCTCAGTCCGAGATATTGCCGAGGTGCGCAGAACCTTTAGAGATCCAACGAGCCTCGCTCGGGTCAATGGGAAAACGGCCGTCGCACTTGAGGTGTCAAAACGTTCCGGAGAGAATGTCATTGAGACCATAGAGCAGGTCCGTGCAGTCGTTAACAACAAGCAGGCGCAGTGGCCCCAGACTCTGCGTGAGACGGTTAAAGTCAGTTACTCGCAGGATCGTTCGGATCAGATCCGGACAATGCTCAATGATTTACAGAACAGTGTCATCAGTGCAGTTATTCTGGTGATGGTCGTGGTGATCTCCGCTTTGGGGGTCCGCAGCGGGCTGTTGGTCGGTATTGCGATTCCCGGATCATTTCTGACAGCACTATTGACACTCTTTTTGCTCGATGTGTCTCTCAATATTGTGGTGCTGTTCAGTCTGATTCTGGCCGTGGGCATGCTGGTGGACGGCGCTATTGTAGTCGTCGAGTTTGCAGACCGTAAGCTGAGCGAAGGGCTGCCACGGCGTAGGGCTTACCTACAGGCCTCGAGGCGGATGGCGGCACCGATTATCGCGTCCACAGCGACGACCTTGGCAGCATTCCTGCCTCTGGTGTTCTGGCCTGGCGTGGTGGGGGAGTTCATGAAATTTCTCCCGATGACTGTGCTCATTACGCTTATTGCCTCATTACTGATGGCGCTTATTTTTGTTCCTACGGTCGGCTCCTTGATCGGAAAAAAGACCACTATCAGTGAGCGCGCACAGCGGGCCTTGCTTGCTGGTGAGCAGGGTGAGCTAGATAACGTCGATGGCTTCACCGGTCGCTATCTGTCTTTGCTGAAGGGCGCTGTTAAACGACCTGGCTCGGTGCTGATCTCAGCGGTCGGCATATTGATCGGCGTGTTCTTTCTCTACGGCGCCATCGGCCCAGGGGTTGAATTCTTTCCCGACGTAGAACCTGACAATGCCCAGATTCAGGTACGGGCACGGGGCAATCTTTCAATCTCGGAGCAGGACGAGATTATGCGCGCCGTCGAGCGACGTGTACTGGATGTGGGGGGAATCCGTACCTTCTATACCCATGTGGGCGCAGACAAGAACAATGAAGAAGCAGAAGATATTGTCGGGTCAGTGTCGCTCGAATTCGCTGACTGGCGTCTGCGCCCTCGGGTCAGCGAGATCTTCCAAACTCTGGACCGAAGATTGCAGGATTTGTCTGGCGTCATCATCGATCTTCGGAAAGAAGAAGGTGGACCTGCTGACGGGAAAGCCCTGCAGTTGCAGCTCTCTTCCATCTATCCGGAGTTACTCGATGATGCTGCGGCCAAAGTCAGGGCGCAGTTCGATGAGATGGCAGGCCTCAACAGTATTGAGGACTCCCGTCCGCTTCCCGGCATTGACTGGACGCTCGCCGTAGATCGCGCTCAGGCAGCGAAATACGGTATCGATATCAGCGGAATCGGCAACATGATCCAGATGACGACCGGGGGGTACAAGCTTGGCGAATATCGTCCGGATGACAGTGAGGGCGAGATCGATATCAGGGTACGTTTCCCAACGATCGACAGGACGGTGACCGGTCTTAACGCAGTCAGGATCAATACGGCGTCGGGCGCGGTTCCGGTGTCAAACTTCGTCAAGCGTGAGGCACGCCAAAAAACGGGTATGGTCAAACGCGTCGATGGCCTGCGTGTCATTACCGTAAAAGCAGACGTCGATGACGGCGTATTGGCGGATGACAAATTGCGTGAACTGCAGGGATGGCTCAAGCAGAGCCCTCTTGACTCCCGGATTCAGGTCGATTTCAAGGGCGAGGACGAAGAGCAGGCGAAAGCGCAGGCCTTTCTAGGCAAGGCGTTTCTCGTTGCACTGTTTCTGATGGCCTTGATATTGGTCACTCAGTTCAACAGTTTCTATCAGGCGGCACTGATTCTATTTGCGGTTGTTATGTCCACTGTAGGTGTGTTGATCGGTTTGATTGCGACGCAATCACCCTTTGGAATCGTTATGAACGGGATTGGGGTGATTGCCCTGGCTGGGATCGTAGTGAACAACAATATCGTACTGATCGATACCTATGCCCGCCTTCGGGAAACGGTCAAAGATCCAGTCGAGGCGGTTTTGCGCACAGGGGTACAGCGTCTGCGCCCTGTGTTGTTGACCACCGTCACCACAGTCTTAGGTCTGATGCCTATGGTGTTTGGCATCAATATCGATTTTTTCACCCGGGAGGTCACACAGGGGGCTCCGTCTACTCAATGGTGGACGCAACTGTCGACATCAATTGTGTTTGGTCTGAGTTTTGCCACCATTCTTACGCTGGTGGTTACCCCAAGCGCGCTGGTTCTGCAGGCAAACGTTTCGACATGGTGGGCGGGTCGGCGTCAGAAACAGATAGCACCCACCTGATCTGACAGCGACGAGTGCGCGCCGCTTAACGGGATTTGGCCCGAGCCCAGGAGTCCCGCAAGCCGACGGTGCGGTTGAAGACAGTGACCAACTCGGTACTGTCCTGGTCTACACAGAAGTAACCCAGCCGTTCAAACTGAAAGACGGTGCCGGGTTTTGCCTGCGCAAGGCTTGGTTCAACTTGAATATCATCAAGCGTGGTGAGCGACGTTGCGTTCAAGGTACTGTCCAGATCGTCCTCAGATGAGAACCGGGGTTCAGGGTCGGAAAACAAAGGCTCATAGAGTCTTGCTTGTGCCTTTATGCTGTGCCGGGCGGATACCCAGTGAATGGTACCTTTAACCTTGCGGCCGTCGGGCGCATTACCGCCACGGCTTTCAGGATCATAGGTGCAGCGGATCTCGGCAACGTTCCCCGATGCGTCGCGAACGACGTCTGTGCAGGTAACGAGATAAGCATAACGGAGCCTTACCTCCCGCCCGGGTGCGAGTCGAAAGAATTTCTTCGGCGGATCTTCGAGAAAGTCATCTTGTTCGATATAGAGTTCCCGACAAAAAGGCAGCGGACGTTCGCCCTGTGACTCATCTCCCGGGTGATTGAGAGCGGTCAGGTCTTCCTCCTGATCTTCAGGATAATTCTCGATCACCAGTTTCAGCGGCCGGGTTACCGCAAAAGCTCTCGGGGTGCCAGGATCAAGCGCTGCGCGGACACAGTTCTCAAGAACACTGAGTTCGACATTCTGCTGGTTGCGGGTGACACCGATACGCGTGCAAAAATCGACTAGAGCTTCCGGGGGATAACCTCTGCGCCGCATACCCGATAGCGTTGGCATGCGGGGATCATCCCAGCCGCTGACGACGTTCTGCTCAACAAGAATCGTGAGGAGTCGCTTGCTGACGACCGTGTATTCGAGAGACAGGCGGGAAAATTCTGTCTGGTAAGGCCGGCCCGGCGTAGTGACGTGTTCCAGCACCCAGTCATATAAGGCTCGGTTGTCCTCGAACTCGAGTGTACACAGTGAATGCGTGACACCTTCTATCGCATCTGACAAGGGATGAGTGAAATCGTACATTGGGTAGATACACCACCGATCACCGGTGTTGTGATGGGTCTGATAGCGGATTCGATATAGCGCAGGATCCCGAAGATGTAGATTGGGTGATGCCATATCGATACGGGCGCGAAGTACTCGGCTGCCTTCTGCAAACGCTCCGGCCCGCATATTTTCAAATAGTTCCCGGTTTTCTTCACGACTTCGATCACGAAAGGGGCTGTTGGTTCCGGGTGCCGTTAGGGTTCCCCGGGTGCTGCGGATTTCATCAGCACTGAGGTCACAGACGTAGGCGCTGCCTGAGTCAATTAACTCAATGGCAAATGCGTAGAGCTGCTCAAAGTAATCGGAGGCGTGATGTATCCGCCCTTCCCAGTCAAAGCCCAGCCAGCGGACATCAGACTTGATGGCCTCAACGAATTCAGGACTCTCGCGGTCAGGATTGGTGTCATCAAACCGCAGGGCACATCGACCCTCGAAGTCCCGTGCCAGGCCAAAGTTCAGACAAATTGATTTCGCATGCCCGATATGAAGGTAACCATTAGGTTCCGGAGGGAACCGCGTGGTAATTCCCTCTGGATAGCGCCTGGCTTCGAGGTCGGCAGCCACCAGCTGGCGG
>MPLU02089630.1_pt1 | contig 11761 bp, 9 predicted proteins | sample 1617381 | NCBI WGS metagenome assembly MPLU02 (sample SAMN05944801, study PRJNA350692) | marine metagenome | biome: marine; feature: ODZ; material: water; isolation source: 90 m water sample filtered on 0.2 um supor filter | place: Pacific Ocean | collected 2012-04-08 | depth 90m m | reverse complement strand
CTGTCATTTTTTCCTTTGAATCTACGTAGTTATTTGAAATAATATAAATAATTTTTTGTTTAATCACAGTGCTTATTGTTTGTCTGCAAAATGTTTTAGTGATAGAAATAACATGAAACTTGTTATTAAATCAATAATAATGCTAAATTGATTGTGCTTGATGCTTAAGTGATTTACAGTTTAAATGCCCATGCAGTGGATACAATTCGATACACTGCAGAAATGATTTTTGCTTTTTTGTGCGATAAAATGAATTTCTTTTTGAACGAAAGATGATTCACATATAACAGTTGTTTCTTCCATTACAATTAAGGTTGCAATTGAATAATATAAAAAAATTACTGACACTTTTACCTCTGTTTTACTTCATTGTTGGAGGAACTGTACAAGCTCAGCAAAAATCTTCATCAGCTGAGGAAACGGCGCAGTTGCTTAAACTTGTCACTTTAAAAACAGTTGACGGCAGGCAAATGGCGGAAGTTTCTCTTAAGCTGGTGCTGCAAATGGCCCTTGAGCGCAGTATTTTACTGCAGGCATCAAAACTGGGAAATGCTGCAGCACAACGTGCTGTGCTGGCTGCACAGGAAAGGAACACTCCCAGCGTGAGCACCAGTTTTGGATACGCTAAATCACCGTCTATTTCTGCTTCTACTACCTGTTCACCTTCAGAATTATGCGGGAGCAGCACAAGCAGCACGTCATTTTCTTCTGCTTATAGCCTAAAAACGGACAGTGGCCTCACTTACGGTCTCACTTATTCAGAACAAAGTAAAAAGTCTACAAGTCTCTCTCTTTTAGAAATGGGTGGTGATGTCAGTTCCGGAACTACAGGAGATCCACTAAGCAGTGTAAGTTTGACCAGCTCAGTGTCAATTCCTTTTTTTCAGGATTCTGGAACTGATTATAACGAGATACCTGTAAGGTTGGCGGAAATCAGTGTGACAACAGGCCAGCTGAATTCAAAGCAGACAGAATTGTCACTGCTGAAACAGGTGGCTTCTACTTATTGGGATTTAGTCGGAATTTTGGAAACAATTGAGGTCAAAAAGAAAGCGGTTGATCTTTCGGAAAAACTTTTACGTGACAATCAGGCACGTCTGGAAGCAGGACTTTTGAGTTCAACCGAAGTTAGAATTACTGAAACGCAATTGATGCGTAACCGTCAGAGTTTGCTCTCGTCCCGCTTAGATGCCCTGCGTATTGAAGACCAGGTTCGTGCTGCGCTTAATTTGAAAAATCTGCCGGTAGGATTGTATCCGGTGGATAGACCCGCAGCACAAGCTGCTGTGACAGAAAATCCGGCAGACTTGCTGGAAAAAATCTACGCAAATGATTCGCAGATTGGTTTGAAACAAGCTTCTCTGGAACAAAATCGTTATCAGCTAGAGCAGGAACTGAACAAACAGAAAACTAATCTTGATCTGAGCCTTTCCTATGTTTTAAATGGCTACAGCAAAAGTCAATTTGGCGGAATTGCAGATTTCAGCAAAAGCGATCTCCATGGAATGAACGTAACTTTAACCTGGAAAGTTCCACTGGGTGATCAAGTTACCATAGAAAATATTGAACGGAAACGTTTAGAACAGCAGCAGTTAAGTTTGCAAATTGAAGACCGCAAATCTCAACTGAACGTGAGTTTTCAGTCCCTGCTTCGTTCTTTGAGTTTAATCAAAAAGGAAAAACAGACTGCGGCTGCAGTGAGCAAACTTTCGAAGGATCAGTTGCGCAATGAAATAGAGCGCTTCAAGTTAGGAAAAAGCACGAGTTACCAAATTTCCCAATATCAACAGGATGTTGTGGAAGCGGAACAGCAGGAGATTCTAATCCGGATACGGCAAGAAAATATCAGGATTGAACTCCTGACTTTAACCGGAGAATTTGATGAAAAATATGAATTGAATCAACAGTGAAATATTAATACATGAATCTAATCTTGTGCGTACAAAAAAGAACCTTATAAAAAGCTGTGTTCATCTGTACATACGGATTCTAATTTAAAACTTAATCCAGGAGATAACGTGTTTAATCAACTAAAATATAGCAAAATCTTTTTTGGCATATTACTTTTTTTGCCTTTAAACGGAATAACGGCAACCCAGGCTGTTGAAATGTCAAGTGTATATAAAATACCAATTTCTCTTTCAGGACCAATTAATCCAGCAAAAATACTGAAGGTCCAAGCCAGTGGGGGTGGTCGGGTGGAAGTGGTGCATGTGAAAGAAAATCAGCATGTCAGCAAAGACCAGTTATTATTAACTCTCAATAATGACACACAGAAACGGCAGCTTAAACAGGCTGAGATTCAAATTAAATTGGCTGAGAGTCAACTTAAACAGGCTGAGAGTCAAATCAAATTGGCTGAGACTCAAATAGAAGTGAGCAGTAATAATGTCAAAGATCAGGAAGCAAATTTGAAAGACATTATGCGCAGGCTCAAAGATGAAGAGACATTATTTGAGCAGGGTTCGTCTACACGTTCACAAATGGACGTTCTGCAGTTGCAGTACAGTCGTGGAGAAATTGCTCTAAAAAATACCATACTTGGATTGGAAAATGCCACACTTGGATTGGAAAATGCCAACCTTGGGCTGGAAAATGCCACACTTGGATTGGAGCGATCCAAACATGATGTTGAACTGCGTGAAGATGCTCTTGAAGATACTTTGATCAAAGCAAAGATTGGAGGAATTATTACTGCTAAATCATTTGAAGAAGGAGAAGTTATCAGCGGAGGTGCTGTGCTTTTCCAAATCATCGACATCAAGCAGGTGGAAATCGAGGTTCAAATGGCAGAAGAAGATTTGCCTATGATAAGCGTCGGCCAAGCAGTCTTATTTACGACACCAAGTTATCGAGATGTAGAATTTACCGGAAAAATTGAACGCATCTCATGGACTGCAGATCCTGAAACAGGACGTTTCCCACTCTATGTAATAGCCACAAATCCGGGACTAAAATTAAGAGCAGGTATGAGTGCCAATGTTTATTTGTTGAAGAAAAAATAATTTTTATCCGGCTAACTGTTGCCGGATAATCGAGGTCAGAGTATGAACCCATTCCGGATGGTCATTTAGTGATGGGACCAGTTTCAGCTCTTCTCCTCCATATTTGCGGAAATGTTCTGCCGCGCGGATTCCGATCTCCTCTAATGTTTCCAAACAGTCTGAGACAAATGCAGGGCAAAAAACCACAACTCTCTTAACACCATTTTCTGCAAGTCTGGCCAGATGCTTTTCAGTGTCAGGTTTGATCCACTCCTCTCGTCCAAATCTTGACTGAAAACTTACAGACCATTTCTCTTCAGATAGATTGCATCGTTCAGCGATTAATTTTGCAGTATGGAAACACTGTGCGCTGTAGCAGTTACGATTCTCATTTACCAATTCGATACAGCATTCTTGATTATTTTTGCACCAGTTTCCGCTGGGGTCACTTTTTTCCAAATGTCTTATTGGAAGGCTATGGAAACTGAACAGCACATGATCAGGTTTATTTTCTATGAAAGGTGATCCAACTTTTGCCCACGCCTCTATAAAACGTGAATCTGAAAAAAAAGGTGGAATAATCTGCAACTGAGGCATATTCCAGTCATGCAAAATTTCTTTATAAAGATCTTCAACGGCAGAACCGTAAGTACTGGATGAATACTGTGGATACATCGGTAAAACGATAATCCTGTCACATTCTTCTTTGCGCAGACGTTCCACTGCACTTTTTATAGAAGGATTTCCGCATTGCATACCTAACTCAACGGGAATGTTCTCTTCAGAAAAATGTTCTGTGAGGGCATCTTTTAATTTCTGACTATAGACTAACAGCGGAGAACCGTCTTCCATCCAGATTTCTCGGTAGGCTTTTGCAGACTTCCGGGGTCGGAAAGGGAGTATAATCAGGTTAAGCAATAACCAGCGACCGACGGGATTTATATCCAAAACTCTATCAGAGGAAAGAAGTGCTCTTAAATATGCACGAACCTCAGGCGTACGCGGAGCGTCTGGTGTGCCGAGATTGATCAGTAAAATTCCGGTTCTGGACTTGTTGGCTGCTGTTTGCTCGTTGCTGTTTTGCAAATTATTATTCATGAATTATACTTACTGGTTTTGTGATAGGTCTGAATTCAGCACATTGCCTTCCGGCCTATAATTGCTGAATTAGCCTGTTGTTAAGTTGTGTAAAAAGCATTCTCATCAATATAGCCTTTTGTTAAATCACAACCCCAAACTGTTTCAGAAAAATTTCCGCTACCAACTACAATTTCTATAAAGATTTCCTGATTTTGGAGAAGCGCTGAAATCGCATCCAAATCAACTTCATCTGCATCGAGGCTTTCCGCATTAACAGTTAAAACCTGAGTGCCTTTTATAAAATGAATTGACAAATCCGCTAAAGGCACAGGATATTCAAAGACCTTTCCGACCGCCATCACAAAACGTCCCCAGTTAGGATCTGCGCCGTGAATTGCTGTTTTGACCAGTGGGGAGTTGATAATTGACTTAGCAATCTGCAAAGCCATTGGCTGGGATTCAGCGCCTGAAACTGTGAGTTCGATCAGCTTAGTAGCACCTTCGCCGTCACGGGCAATTTCTTTTGCTAACTGCATAGCACTGTTTGTAAAAGCTGCTTCAAATTTTTCAGTGTCTACTGGTCCTGCAAGTCCATTGGCCATGATGACTACAGTGTCACTTGTAGAAGTATCAGTATCAATTGAAATACGGTTGAAGGATTTATTAACAACTCGTCGGAGGATAGCCTGCAGTCCTTCAGAATTCAGTTGGGCATCGGTTACAAAAAAACTGAGCATGGTTGCCATGTTAGGTTCTACCATTCCTGCACCTTTTGCAACTCCAAGGATTGTTGCATTGCCAACGCTGCAGGAGCTCCATTTTGGATGTGAATCTGTAGTCATGATTGCACGTGCAAACTTTTCAATATGTTCCGGAGATGAAGCTAGATTTTCAGCAATTGATTTACAGCCTTCGTGAATTTTTTTGATAGGCAGCCGTTGGCCAATGACACCTGTTGAAGAGGGCAATACCAGCTCCGGAGCAATATTCAAAGCTTCTCCGGTCCAAAGGCACATTTTTTTTGCATCCTCAATTCCTGCCTTGCCGGTGGCGACATTCGCTGTTTTTGAATTAACCACAATTGCCTGCAGACGCCCATTTTCTATATTTTCTTTGCCTACAATTACAGGTGCTCCCGGAAGATTGTTGCGTGTAAAAACACCTGCTGCGGAACATTCGCACTCTGATGCAATTACGCCAAAATCTAATGTTTCGTCCTTAATTCCAAGATTTATACCCAGCCATGAAAATCCGCTAATACTTCTCAATGAAGGATAGTCCATTGCCATATTAAACTCCTTGTGTATAATTAATGTGATTGGCAGTCTCTAGTTTACGGTTAGAACTGCCAACCGTCAACAGTTAAGCGAAAACCTTATTTCCCTGTCTAATATGGCTGTCAGCATTCCCGAAGAGTTACGTGCATTTGGAATAACTTCCAAAGAGTTTGTAGAAAAAAAGAGAGGACTTGCTAAATCTGCAGAGACTGAAGTTAATGATAATGATGTCATTTGGGAGCTTTTTCAAGATCTAACAAAAAAGGCTCTCAGCTATGAAATGTTACAGATGCTCTTTTGGAACATGGCAATCTTTAAAGATAAACTTGGTCAGAATTCCTTTGAATACCAACAAAAATCACACAAATCACGTTTGCTGGATCTTGAGCAAAAAGGGAAAACTAAGGTTAAAATAAACGCCACCGGCTGTTCTGCTTCCTGCAGGAAACTGCACAACCTCGTCCTGCCGCTTGAAAAAGCATTACAAAATTTACCTGTACCAAATCCAAAGTGTGAAGCAACTTTATATTCTGCAAACACCTGGTGTACTTCCATTTATCTCGTTGCAAAAGAGAGTGAGAAGGAATCACCAAAATTACCACCAGCAGTAGAGAACGTCCCTGAACTTCCGCCCTTAGTAAAAAGTATCAATAACAATGCAAGTGACTCTGGCGACGAAACTGCCGAACGGCATTCTGAACAAACCGAAGATAATACGATGGGTTGGGCTATAGCAACATTAACATTGTGTCTTGGCCTCGGCTTGCTCTTTTTTTCACCCTGGGCAGGAGGGCTGCTTGTAGCGTGGAGCATTCCGTTTTTTCCTCCGCTGATGCTGCGTTTGCGTCGTTCTATACCTTTTTTAAAACACCGCTGGGAACGCTGGGGTTTGCTCGGAATTGGATTTCTGCTGGCACTGCTGCTGTTATTATTGACTCAGTTGGCTGACCGGGAAAAAAATACTTCCAGCACTAAAAGCGCAATTCCGCCTTACGAGGTGTTGTTGATTGAGGATCAAAGCAGTTCTACACGGTCACGTTTGCGGGTAAGTATTGTTGCTCCGGAAGCACTGACCGCTCGAGATCGTGCCCGTGTTGCGATGAATGCTGCTAAACAAATTCAAGCCAGCCAGGTATCGGATGATCCAGACAATCCGCAATATGAGTATGTTTCTGTAGTTTTAGAAGCAAGTACAAAAAGCGCCGGTCAAGGATATGCACTGGCAGAAGCGGAATACGCACCTGATGGACGTGGACAGCAGGGGATCATGAGTGAAGATCCTGATAATCAATGGAAATGGAATGTGAGCTCATCAAAAGCTCGTGTGAATCCTGACGACACCAATTCCCTGCAAAATGTGAAAGGGACACTCGAGACTTTTTTGAAGCAATAACTGGAAATGCCAATTTACAACTACCAGGCCTTTGATGGAGAAGGCACTTTACACAAAGGCACAAAGGATGCGGCAACAGAGACAGAGGTGCGTCAATATTTACGCAGCAAAGATCTTTTCCCTAAAGAAATCCGTACCAGTCGTTTTACAGGAGTAAAACTTCCCGGAGGTGAAAAGTCTACTAAAATAAAAATACCGAAATTATCTTTTCGGAAAGGTGTTTCCGGGAAAGCTCTCACTCAATTCACAAGACAGTTGGAAATTTTGCTTGACGCAGCTATTCCTTATGACAAAGCTTTTCAACTGATTATTCCACAGATTGGGGATTCCGGATTTCAAAGTATTCTTTCGGATGTACGCGGACGTGTGGTTGAAGGCGGATCACTTGCGGGAGCAATGGAAAGGTATCCTCATGTTTTTCCGACCATGTATGTCAGTATGGTACGCTCCGGAGAAAACGCAGGAAATCTGGGTTTAATAATGAGACGCCTTGCGGACTACTATGAATCGCAGGAACGTATGCTCTCCAAACTAAAGGGCGCGCTTATCTATCCTGCTTTCATGATGGTTTTTGGTTTGGCTGTTGTCATATTTATGGTCACGACGATCGTACCTAAAATCACTCGCATTTTTGAAAGTCAGGAAGAAGCACTGCCTTTGCCAACCCGTATTTTAATGGGAGTCAGCGATTTTGTGGTGGATCACTGGTTTCTGCTGTTGCTCATAACTTCAGGAATTGTGGTTGGAATCATCTCATTTTTCGGGAGCAGCCGCGGAAGTTTGTGGAAAGACAGGATTGAACTTGAACTGCCACTACTGAGTCGTTTGCGGATTAAAGTAATGGTTGCTCGTTACTGTCAGACATTAGGTACTTTGCTTAAAAGCGGAGTTGATTTAAAAACTGCTCTTGAAATTTCAAAACACGTTGTCGCCAATAAAATATTCATCAGCAAGTTGGATCAACTGATTACTGATGTTAACAACAAAGGTGTTCCTCTTTCCGCGGCTATGGCACGGATTGATTATTTCCCTGAATATGTCCGTCACGTCGTTTCAATCGGAGAAGAAGCCGCACGTGTGGATGAACTGCTGGAAAAAGTTGCTGACCGTATGCAGGAAGAAGTAAGCTCTCTGCTCGAGGCGCTGACAACACTCTTACAACCGGCCTTGATTATGATTCTCGGCGGAGCTGTAGGCTTTATCGCCCTCGCGGTTCTGCTGCCGATGCTCAATATGAGTCAGATTCTGCAATAGAAATTAAAAACAACTAAAAGTATGATATAACAAGTAATTCGTTAAGCTCCTTGTTCTTTATTATTTTTACTTTGCGTTTTTTTGTTACTCATTTGTTACTCATTTTGCTATTATAACAATCAATAATACACTAAATACAAGGAAATTATTTTACCTTACAGAGATATTAAAAAGAAAATTTTAACTAAGCTATTATGACATTGAAGAATTAACATGGAGACATTGGTACTATGAGGATACTAAGAGGAGAACTAGTTAGAATTAAAGTATTTGCCAGACCCTTTGCGCTGAACCGGTATTTCAAGAATAATCCAGAACCCAAGCTGCACATCGGATGCGGATCTAACTTGAAGGAAGGCTGGTTGAATGCTGATAAATTTAGTGCCAATGCAGATATTTACTTAAATGCACTAAGACGTATGCCTTTCAAAGCTAATACGTTCAAATTCATCCATATGGAGCATCTACTTGAGCATATTCCAATAGATAGAGTCCCGTTTTTTCTATCTGAATGTCTTCGTATCCTCAAACCTGGTGGATGCATAAGAATCATTGTTCCGGATCTGGATATCTACGTAAAAAAATACTACGAAGGAGAAAAGGAGTTTTTTCAGCCTATAATAGAGAAATTTAAGTGTAAAATTGAGCAAAATAAGGATCGGCTCGTGAACAAATACAAATACTGGCTTGTCAGAACTCCAGGTGCTGTTTTTATCTCAAGGGCGGTTCGCAGATTCTACCATCATAGTTGGATGTATGATTTTGAGACTTTGAGAGTTGCATTAGAAGAGGTGGGCTTTAAAAAAGCAACTAAGCAGCAGTTCCAGGAAAGTGAATTTGATGAATTTAAAACTATGGATAATCCCGATCGAGAGTACGAATCACTTTATGTCGATGCAGTTAAATAAGCTACGAAAATAGTTCTTACCAACCTAATGACAGTTTTGAGTCTTTAGTTTAATTCCCGATTTCAAATTAAACCAAAACACCGTCGATACTATAAATATTACACCAATCTTGGTAAATGCCTTCACAAAAGATAATTTCAAATCCTTTAAAAGATAAAGGCCTTGTCATCTCTGTGTTCTCGTTATTTATCTTCTCAACCTTTTCTATTGCGGGAATCGAGTTTTTTACTATTACATTGATGTCTTTTGCTCTCTGGCATTATTTCTCTACAGACAGCCTGGATAAGCCTCCATTGTGGTTGGTGGCACCTTTCTTCATTTGGTTGGCAGTAGCTTTACTGTCAGCTTTAGTGAATCCAAATATTTTAAGAACTCTATTAAATATGAAGGGAGAATATCGTCTCCTGCTTCCCTTAGCTTTGTTACCGGCTTTTTCAAAAGTCAGAATCAGGACACTGCTTAAAGTCTATGTGGTATTCGTCTGCATAATTTCGATCTATAGTATCATCCAGTTCAAGTTTGGCGTTGATTGGTTACGCCCGGACGGTAAAAAACTGATTACTCATTATATGAATCTTTTTCATGGTAAAGGCAACTTTTCCCATCACCTTACCTATGCCGGCTTCATGCTAATGAATGTTCCCTTTTTTTTCGCCTTGTTATTATTCGATAGGGACAAACAAAGATACTTGTGGGCAGCGGCATCGCTTTTCTCAGTATTAGGTGTATTGGTTTCATTAGGAAGAAGTTGCTGGGTCGGAACTATCGCAGGTTTATTTATTTTGATTCTAATATTACCTAAGAAAATTTCTTTCCCCATTTTGGGTTCTGGATTGATTTTAGGGATGGCTTTCATTTATGTTGCCAGTTCAGGCCTGATTCAAGACTATATTCAACCATCTAACGAACATTCTGTGTTTTTGAATCGAATAGCGAAAACATCAATAACCAACGATCGAGATCGGTTATACATGTGGGAAGCAGGTTGGCTTGGTTTTAAAGATAATCCCTGGATGGGGGTGGGAATGGGTAATGAAGATTATCGTTATGAACCATATAGAAAAATAGTGGCAGATAAGCATGGCGGACATACTTATTTAAACTCTGCTTCCGCTGGAGTGCACAATTTATATTTGCAGATTTTATTCTCAAACGGCGCAATAGGACTAACAGCTCATATTCTCTTGTTTGCAGCTGTTTTCATCTGGTGTGGTAAATGGATTCGGTATTCTACTCCAAATACTCGATTTGAAACCGGTTTATTATGGGGCACTGTTGGTGCTTCCACAGGCATATTGGTTGCGTCGGTTTTTGATAATTTCTTTTTTGATTCGGAGGTTCAAAATCTGAATATGATTCTATTCGGGCTGGCCATCTACGCCGGCTTGAAAATTCGTGAACAGCGGGCTTAATATTTCAGTCAATGATACTCAATAGCACTCATTATAATATGTGCGTCACGTTGTTTCAATCGGAGAAGAAGCCGCACGTGTGGATGAACTGCTGGAAAAAGTTGCTGACCGGATGCAGGAAGAAGTAAGCTCCCTGCTCGAGGCGCTGACAACACTCTTACAACCGGTCTTGATTATGGTTCTCGGTGGAGCAGTAGGCTTTATCGCCCTCGCGGTTCTGTTGCCGATGCTTAACATGAGCCAAATTCTGCAATAGGAATTTAAAACAAGGGTTTTTTGGATTCTGAAAAAAGAAAGACAGACTCAAAGTGAAGGTCACTGAGACAAATCTAATTCAGGCACGTGGGAGTTTGGTGTGGGAAGAAAACGGAGTAATTCATCGAGATACCTGTAATCTGCCCAAACTAAACCTATGGCGTGATCTATTTCCCCCAGAATTGGAGGAAAAACTTTTGGGGGCAGAAGCGAGAGAGAAAATTGAAATGGCCTTTCCTGCCGGAAGCCTTATTCCAGATCATGATCCGGCAAAGGTTTTCAAGGTATACTCCAGCCAATTTGATTTCAGCGAAGAGGATCCATTAATAGAACCAAAACTTGGCTTGTTTTACAGACTTGGATGTCTCACGGGAATGCATGGTGTCTTCCGTTCTGACCTCCGTCCCTTCCGAATCATCGATCGAGATGCCAATCAGATCTGGATTGACTGTAACCCTCCTCTGGCAGGCAGGGACCTGAAGCTGGAATTAGATTTGGAGACCATAAGTGCTTCCCAGCAAGAACGAGGGGGACAGTGCATCGATTTAGCTTCAAAACTGAGCGAAGGTGGTCCGGGAATGCAAGCTAGTATTAAAGGTATAAAAACAGAATTTGAATCAGGAACTCCCTATTCCCGTGAGGATGGGGACAATGATTTGAATTTCTATCAAAAACCCAGAATGCTGCCTCATCTGGACACACAAGCTCAGTCAGAATTGGAAGGACTTTATGGCCGACTATTGACAAAATCTAACCGCATACTGGATCTGATGAGCAGCTGGCAATCTCATCTTCCCCAAAATCTTGATACTTCAAAAGTCGTCGGTCTTGGCATGAACAGTGAGGAACTAAGTTTAAATCCAAGGCTTGATCAGAGCCTCGTCCATGATCTCAATCAAAAACCAGAACTACCTTTTGAAGACGAAAACTTCGACGCTGTGATATGCAGTCTTTCAATAGAATACCTGCTTCAACCCGTCAAGGTCTTACAGGAAGCACGAAGGATACTGGTTCCTGGAGGGCTGTTGTTGATAACTTTTTCCAACCGCTGGTTTCCTCCCAAAGTCATACGTATTTGGGCCGAGTTGCAGAAATTTGAAAGAACCGGAATGGTCATGCAGTGGCTGAAGGAGGTAAGCGGATTCCGATCCCTGGAAACCTCTTCTCTTCGCGAACTTCCGCGCCCGTGGGATGATCG
>MPLU02139344.1_pt1 | contig 11776 bp, 8 predicted proteins | sample 1617381 | NCBI WGS metagenome assembly MPLU02 (sample SAMN05944801, study PRJNA350692) | marine metagenome | biome: marine; feature: ODZ; material: water; isolation source: 90 m water sample filtered on 0.2 um supor filter | place: Pacific Ocean | collected 2012-04-08 | depth 90m m | reverse complement strand
CGAGAGGACCGGGAGGAACGCACCTCTGGTGTACCAGTTATCGTGCCAACGGTAAACGCTGGGTAGCCATGTGCGGAGTGGATAACCGCTGAAAGCATCTAAGTGGGAAGCTCACCTCAAGATGATTATTCCCATGGGGTAACCCAGTAAGGTCACGGGAAGAACACCCGTTGATAGGCTCTACGTGGAAGTCCAGTAATGGATGCAGCGGAGGAGTACTAATAGACCGAGGGCTTGACCAACATTTTGGTTTTTGCCTAAGAAACAAGTTTTATTTGATTCAGACGAATCTGCCTTGATCGCAAGAGAGAAGCAGAAGAGACCTATGCAGTTCTCAGGGTTCAAACCCTTGGGAATGATTTCTATCCTGGTGTTCATGGCGATGTGGACCCACTCCGATCCATCTCGAACTCGGTTGTGAAACGCAGCAGCGGCGACGATATTTGGGGGGTAGCCCCCTGAGAAAATAGCTCAATGCCAGGTAAAACATTTTCAAAGAAGCAGAGCACTTGAATCAATTGAGTCGCTCAACTTCTAAAAAAAAAGCCACCCGTGAGGGTGGTTTTTTTGTGTCCTTTTTCTCTGCATGCATCGATCAAACAACGGTTGTTATCGATCAGGAGAGCAGAACTCTGCGCTGCTGCCTTCTCGTGGGAAACAGAGTCGATCAATTACCTGTAGCTGCGGAATGCCTCCGGCGCGCTAGCGTTTACTCAGATCGGAACTGATTCCAGATCGCTTCTTTCGCAAAGGAGTTAATCAATTCAGTGTCAGGATCCGTTGAGATGATTGAGCAATTGATCAAGCTTGCGAATCACAGAATGTTGGCCTGGATTCTGGTCAGGGTTGCCCTCCCGCAGACTGAAGAGTACCTGTAGTCCAGCCGTTGATGCAGCATCACATTCTGCTTTGCTATCACTGACGAATAGCACGTCCTTGGCAGGTGCATTCATCGCAGTGCAAATTGTCCGGTAGCTTGATGATTCCTTTTTGGAACCAGTTCTTGTGTCGAACCAGTCACTAAAATGTTCGCTCAGATCTCCATCTGCAGAGTATCTGTAGAGAAGCTTCTGGGCTTTAATGCTGCCTGATGAGTATGTTGCGAGACGATAGCCCTGTCTCTTGATGGCTATTAGGGTCTCCGCTGTCTCCGGAAACAGTGATGACTGAATGGCACCACTCTTGTAGCCTTCATCCCAGATTCTGCCCTGAAGATCTTTTAAGGCCGTTGACTTGCGATCTGCGTTGATCAGGTGATGTAAATAGGTGCTGATCTGGTTGACAGGGCTTGAATTCTCCTTCAGGGCCTCCTTGAGAAGGGCTTTGCTGATCGGCTCTTGATCTTGCTGCCATTCCCGCATCGCTTCACCAAGGATGGAGTCAATCTCAACATTGTTTGCATTTGATCTCAGGAAATTATTGAGCTCTGAGCTTGCATAGGGGAAGAGAACATCGCTGACAAAACTCACAGAGCAAGTTGTGCCCTCAATGTCGAGAAGTACGTGGGTTGTCATCGATTCAGGCTCTGTAGAACAAGCTCTTTCCAGGAGACTTCCAGAAGGAATTCAAGGATCTCCACATGTCGATGTGCTTCCTCCAGATCCTTGCCCCAGGCATAGAGCCCGTGACCGGCGACAAGGAGTCCGTGGGGTGCTTTCTTGATCCATGGATGGGCTGAATCCGTCAGTTCCTCCAGGCTTTGGCTGTTATCAATAATTGGCAGGGTGATTGACGTGTCATGGGTTGAGATGCCCCGCAGCCCTTTGAGCATCTCAAGGCCTTCAATGATGATCCCTCCATTTTTGCGGTGATGTCTTGATAGACAGGTCGCTGTGGGCGAATGGGTGTGCAGTACTGCACCGGCCTGCGCAGATTCCACAATCTTCAGATGCATCATCGTCTCTGCGCTGGCCCGCCCCTCACCGATAAGCACATCCCCATCGCCATCCACCTCGATCAGCCCACGGCTTGTCAGGGCGCCTTTGTTCACTCCGCTTGGAGCCATCAGCAGTTTCAGGGGATCACGGCTGATCACCACGCTGAAGTTTCCCCCCGTTCCATCGCACCAGCCCCGTTGGTGAAGCTGCTGCATGGTCTGGATCAGTGCATTGGCCGGCTCTTCCAATCCCAGTCTCTTCCGCATCAACCTCCTCTATAGAGGAGGTTGATGGCTTGTCACCACAACATTGATCAGAATCTCTGGCCTGTTCACGGCAGCATTGCACAGCTGATTGCAGCGCAGATCAGCCCAGACCCTGGCGGCCTCATCCCTCAGCTTGTCTGATTGCCATCAGTGCTCTCCCGTGTCGCTCTTTTTGGCGACTCAGTGCTGACACTTAGGGCACCAGTGGGTGCTGCGGCCGGAGATGGTCTCTCTGCGGATCTGCTCACCGCACTGCCGGCAAGGTTCCCCCCCTCGGCGGTAGACCCAGGCCTGACCTCCGTAGTTGCCATTCACACCATCAAGAGCCCTGAAAGCACTGAAGGTGGTTCCACCGGCACCGATGCTCAGCTTGAGCACCTCCACAAGGTTTGATTGCAGGGCTTCGAGTTGTGCTGTCTTCAGCTTTCCGGAAGGCGTCTGGGGAAGGATTCCTGCAGCGAAAAGGCTTTCATCGGCGTAGATGTTGCCGGTACCCGCCACCACCGACTGATCCAGCAGCGCCGACTTGATCGGACGCTTCGATCCCTGCAAACGGGCCTTCAGATAGTTGACATTGAACTGATTGCTGAAGGGTTCGGGGCCCAGTCTCTTCAGCCCGGTGATCACCAATTCAGTCGGAACCTCTGGTGGAACCCACCACATCTGTCCGAAGCTGCGCGTGTCGACGAAGCGAAGTTCCTGCCCCTTGGTGTTCCAGATGCGGACTCGAGTGTGTGCGCAGGGCGGATTGTCGTTTTCATGCCATTGAAATTGTCCTGTCATGCGCAGGTGCACACCCCATAAACCGGCGTCAACTTGATTGACTCCATGGAGGTGAGCCGTCAGGTACTTGCCTCGACGTTTCCACTCACCGACCCGGACACCTTCAAGGCTTCTGATGAACAGCTCAGATCCTCCGGGACTGGCAATGGCCCGTTCCCTGCAGACTTCTACCTGCTCAATTTGAAAAAGCTTGAGACGGTTGGCCAATCCGCGGCGCACCGTCTCAACTTCAGGAAGTTCAGGCAAACGCCTCAGGCGGGATCAAGCTCTGATTCAGCGAAATTGTTGGTGTTATTCCCACCGTCGACACCGCAGAAAGCGGCGTAGTTCACCTTCTCGAAGCGCACTACCACTGGATAGCGGATTCCTGATGAATCAATGGAGGCCACCTTGCCAACCTCGTTGAACCAGTAGGACTCAGGTCGCTTGATGCGCACCATGTCGCCGCGGGAAATCGCCATCGCTTCGCTTTTGAAGAGATCAGCTTCAAATTTATCGCCCTGTTGCCTTTGCTTGTGCTTTACGTCACAGAATGTCGCCGCTGTTGAGGACGGGCAGCTGTGGGAAAATCCTGCCCTTCCTTGAGCTGAGCTTTGGAGAGTACCTCCGTCGTTCCCGAGCCACCATCTCTGCAGTTGGATCTTCCTGATCCAGACCGTGATGACATCAGCACCTTGGAGTTTCTTGCTCGCCTGGAGCAGGCCTGGGCCGTGTGTGATCGCTTTGATCTGCAGACGGAGATCTGGCGAGGCCGCATCCTGCGGGCTGTTCGCGACCGTGAGAAGCGAGGCGGTGAAGGGCGTGGCGCCGGATTTCTGCAGTGGCTGAGAGAGCGGGAGATCAGCAAGACCCGTGCCTATGGACTCATCCAGTTGGCGGAGTCGGCGACGGAACTTCTGGGAGAAGGGCTGTTGGAGGAAACCACTGTCAATCAGTTCTCCAAACGCGCCTTCATGGAGACAGCTCAGGCGGAGCCTGAGGTGCAGATGATGATTTCCGAGGCTGCCAATGAAGGCCAGGAGATCACCCGCAAGCAGGTTCGTCGCTTGACCGATGAATTCACAGCAGCCACCAGTCCTCTGCTGCCGGAGGAAATCCGCCAGCGCACCCAGGAGAATCTGCTCCCGCCAAGGGCCGTGGCTCCCCTGGTCAGGGAACTGGCCAAACTTCCGGAACCTCAGCAGGAGGATCTGCGCCGCTGCCTCAAGGAAGAGCCGGAACTTGATCGAATCAAGGATGTGACCAGCACTGCCCGCTGGATCAGCAAAACCTCCCAGGCCAGTGAAGCCGTAAGAGCCTTTCAGCAGGGTGAGCTGGATCTTGAAAAGGCCATGCAGGAGGCACAACGCCTCGATGCCCTCGGGCTGCTTGCCGATGCCGTCGGACAGGCCCAAGCCCTGGAGAGTTCGGTACTCAAGCTCCACACGGCCTGGCGACGACTGGGGGGGCTGCAGGAGAGGCTCTGGGTTGAAAGCGGCAGCAGCACCCCCTACCTCCGTGATGTGCTCGGTGCTCTTCAGAGTCTCAGCGGTGCAACGCTGAGGGTCTCTCTTGGCGAGCTAGCAGGCGGAAAGCGGGTCCGTCTGCAGCTTGTCGAGGAATCTCCAGATCAGCTGGAACCACCGGTGATCGCCTAGTCATCGCTGACGTGTTCCTCCGCTTTTCTTGTCGTCTAAGCGATTTGGCAAGTTGCCGATCAAAACGGCCCTGATGACACCACATCTAGAGCCGGCTATTCTTCAACCGCTATGGGTTGTGTGGCTTGGATCCACTGATGGCGGCCCTGCGCCAGCACTATGGATGGGATGGCTTCAGACCTGGGCAGCGCCCGGTCCTTGAGGCGGTTTTATCAGGTCGAGATGCTCTGGCTGTGTTGCCCACAGGTGGGGGGAAGTCGCTCTGTTATCAGTTGCCAGCCATGCTCCGTGGAGGGCTGGTGGTGGTGATTTCGCCGTTGGTTGCCCTGATGGAGGATCAGGTGCTGCAGCTGCAAAGGCGTGGGATTGCGGCTGTTTGTCTGCATGCCGGATTGGGGCCTGAGCGTTGCCGCGATGCCCTGAACCGGATCCGCGATGCGCGTCTGAATCTTCTCTATCTGGCACCTGAAAGGCTGCAGGGTGAGGCCAGCCGACAACTCCTGGCTGACGTGGCCGCCGAGGGCAGGCTGGTGGCGCTGGCGGTGGACGAAGCCCATTGCATCAGTGCCTGGGGGCATGATTTCAGGCCTGATTACCGCAGGCTTGGGCAGATCAGGAGACTTTGTCCAGGGGTGCCGGTGGTTGCGCTCAGTGCCACGGCCGCACCGCGGGTGCGGGCAGACATCATTCGACTTCTCGAGCTGCGTCGCCCCCTGGTTCAGGTGTGCTCGGCCAGGCGCGGCAACCTTCGATATGCAATGCGCCGCCGGCCTGAAGACCCTCTCCCCGAGGTGCTTGCTGCCCTCGACTGTTCCCGGGGTGCGACCCTGATCTATGCACGAACGCGGCGCTCTGTGGAACGCTGGGCGGAGCGACTTCGGGCCGCTGATGTGGCGGCGATTCCCTATCACGCCGGACTTCATCATGAAGCTCGGCAACAGGCATTGACCCATTTCCTTGATCAGGCAAGGCCGGTGCTTGTGGCCACCGTGGCCTTCGGCATGGGTGTGGATCGCAGTGATGTGGGTCTGGTGCTGCATCTCGATTTACCTGCAACACCGGAGGGCTATCTGCAGGAATCAGGTCGAGCCGGGCGGGATGGACAGCCAGCACAATGTTTGGTGTTGTTCTCGCCAGGGGATCGCAGGAGCCTGGGCTGGGCGATGCAGGCCTCCGGACGTCGGCAGACGGATGATCTTGCCGGGGGGGATCAGGCATTTAGGCATGAGCTGGCGCAGCAACAGCTGCGTCGAATGGAGGCGGTGGCAGAGGGCGAGCGATGTAGAGAGCAGGCCCTGCTGCTGTCTGTGGGGGAGTTGGGACCCCCCTGTGGGCGATGTGATCGGTGTGTTGAAACGCCACAGCGACGGGACTGGTCTGTTCAGGCGTTGGCCCTGATGGAGGTGATTGAAAACGAGAAAGGCCTGGATCTGCGCAGTATCCGCCAAAGCCTTGGGGAAACCAGGGGTCGTGCTGATGGAAATGCAAGCTGGGGTTGGCTGGCTAGAAGACTCGTTCAGGACGAACTGATCAGTGAAAGCAATGACGGGGCCCAACGCCTCTACATCAAAGAGAGTGGACGCCGCTTCCTAAGTCAGCCCTGGACCTTGGATTACGCAGCCTGATTCAGTGCTTGTCCTGATCAGTGCTTGTTGAGCCTCAGCTGAGTTTCATCTTGCAGCGGTCTTTGAGGAGGTCTTTCTCAAAGCCATCCTTAGGGGTATCCCAGGTCTTCCAGGTGCCATTCACATCGGTGGCATTCAACTGACGCGCGGCACAGTTCACGGCAACGTAAAGAGGTTGCCCAGAGCTGTTCAGAGTCGGCACCACATAGCTGCCAGCCATGGATTGCCAGTTGGCCCAGTCCACTTGCAAGGGGCCATAGCTGCGCCAATCGGCTGCCTTGGCCTTTGTCTTTGTGACTGTCTTTGTGGCGACGTTCACGGACTTCTTGCTGTTTGGCTTGGCTGTTGCCTCTGGTTTGGTTGTTGCAACAGGTTTGGCTGTCGTAACAGGCTTGGTTGTTGCAACAGCCACCTGGACGACATCCCTGATAGTCGTGGGCGCTGCAGTTGTTTTAGCCAAGGTTGCGGCGGATTCGTTCACTCTTGGGGTGATTCCCTCGCTGACCGCTGGCTTGGCTGTCGTAACTGACTTAGCTGCTGCAATTGGCTTGGCTGTCGTAGCTGGCTTAGCTGTCGTAGCTGGTTTGGTTGTCGTAACTGGCTTGGCTGCTGCAGGTTGTGCTTTTGGCTTGCTTGGTTTGGGGGATGGCCTGCGCAGGGAAAGCTTGACGCCTGCATCGACTCTGTTGGGGTTGCTGAGACCGTTGATATCAACGAGTGTTGCCACAGGAATCCTGTAGGCCATGGCGATCTGACTGAGGGTCTGCCCCTGGGCCACCCGGTGGGACTTGGCGTTTGGATTGGCTTTGATCGCCGCGGGCTTCCGCTGCGGCAGCGCCGCTCCCTGGGGAAGTCTGATGGTCTGGCCGAGTTCAATATGGTCGGCGTGGCGAAGACCGTTGATCGCAATCAAGTCCCGTTCACGCACTCGATAGCGGGCCGCAATGGTGCCGAGAGTGTCTCCTTCTCTGACCCGGTGACGCCCCGAACCGGCACTTGCAACACCTCTGCTGCCATTCGGTAAGCGGATCTTTCTGCCGGCTTCAACGTGATCTGAGTTGCTGATTCCATTGACTTGCAGCAGGGATCTCAGGGAGATGCTGTAGCGCTCAGCAATCTCGGAAAGGGTCTCGCCTGGTTTCACCGTGACACTGGCCGCCATGGATGGCAGAGGGAGGAGTGCTATCAGGGCCGCAACGGCTATGGCACAACGGCGCATGTGTCTTTTTCTACTTCGCGAACCATAAGGTGACATTTCAAATCCGCCAGTCCCAGACTGAAAACATCCTTCTCGATCTTGACTGGATAAGGATCTCAGCGCACCAGTCGCTTGAGCAGCCTCAGGTCAACGTTGTAGGGGGGATATCGGAATTTGAGGTCTAACCAGAACGGGCGCTTCAGCACGGCCTTGCGGTGGGAAAAAGTCTCGAACCCGGCATGGCCGTGATAGCTCCCCATTCCACTGGCGCCGATGCCTCCAAACGGGAGCTCAGGCACCCCCGCCTGGATCACGACGTCGTTGAAGCAAACTCCGCCGGAGTGGGTGGTGTCGAGCAGTCGCTGCTGCTGGTCTGCTGTGCCGCCAAAGAGGTAAATAGCCAGTGGTCTTGGCTGCTGCTGGATATCTGTGAGGGCGCTCTCAAAATCCTGGGTGATCAGAATTGGCATCAGGGGGCCGAACAGTTCCTGCTGCATCAGGGGATCATCACGATTTTCTACGGCGATCAGCGTCGGGGAAATTCGCCGCGTCCCTTTATCCACGTCACCTCCAACAAGAATCCCCCCCCGTTGGCGAGCTCCTTTGAGCAAGTCATGGAGTCGATTGAATTGAGATTCATTGATGATCTTCCCCAAATGAGGGGATTGCAGCGGTTCGGGACCATGGAATTCGGTGATGGACCTGGCCATCGCCTCCAGCAGCGGCTGCTGGAGGGGCTGTTCGACGATCAGATGGTCAGGGGCGATGCAGCTCTGACCAGCATTGAGGCTCTTGCCCCAGATAAGGCGCCTGGCAGTGATTTTCAGATCGGCTCCGCCAACCACGATTGCGGGACTTTTTCCTCCCAGTTCAAGGGTCACCGGAGTGAGATTGTTCGCTGCAGCGGCCATCACCTTTCTGCCAATGGCCTCTCCACCGGTGAAGAAGATGTGGTCAAAGGGCTCTTTCACAAGGGCAGCCGCCACCTCAGCGCCGCCCTCAATCACTTGCACCACATCTTTGGGGAAGTGTTGGCAGATCAACCGGCTGAGCAGGCCTGAGGCTGCAGGTGCATGTTCAGAGGGCTTGAGCACGGCTGTATTGCCCGCGGCAAGTGCACTGATCAGGGGCTGGAGCGTGAGCATGAAGGGGTAATTCCATGGCCCGATGATCAGCACGCAGCCCAGGGGATCAAGCCTCACCTGTCCTTGACCAGGTTGCTGAGCAAAAGGAACCTTCACCCGTTGGGGGCGCATCCAGGCTCTGAGTTGCTTCTCTGCCAGATTCAGCTCCTGTCGCAGGGCAAGCAGTTCAAAGAAGGCTTCTGTGGGTGGTTTGCCGAGATCTGTCGCGAGGGCATGGAGCACATCATCTTCATGTTCATCCAGCAGGGCCCTGAAACTGCTTAATTGCTTGCGGCGCCAAGCTTCTGGCCTGGTCAGACCATCGATCACCGGAGCTCTTAAGTGGCTTAGGACAAGGTTCGCGGACCCCACGATGCTGACGACAGCGCCTGTTGGGTCTAGCAGTGGTTCAGTAGGCAGTGGGTGATGACCACTCGCAATCCATGGTGGAAGGGGGCTGTGATTTATCAGCTCATTCCGCGGAGCTATGCGGATGGGAATGGCGATGGGGTCGGTGATCTTCAAGGTCTGGCCAGTCGTCTTCCCTATCTGCGCTGGCTCGGTGTTGAGGCGATCTGGCTCAATCCGATCTATCCCTCACCCTTGCGGGATGGGGGATACGACATCACTGATTTCAAGGCCATCCATTCCGAGCTAGGGGATCTGGCAGCGTTTCATCGATTGCTGATCGCTGCCCATAGGAACGGCATCAAGGTGATTCTTGATCTCGTGCTCAACCACACCAGCAATATGCATACCTGGTTCCAGAGGGCTCGCTGGGCCCCGAAGGGAAGCCAGGAACGTGATGTCTATGTCTGGAGTGATGACCCGCATCGTTATGCGGATGCTCCGGTTTTGTTTCGCAATTTCGAATCGTCCAACTGGGAATGGGACGAGGTGGCCGGGCAGTACTACCTCCATCGTTTTCTGCGCCATCAACCCGATCTCAATTACGAGAACCCCTGGGTTCAGGAGCAGATGCTTGAGGTTGTGGATTTCTGGCTGGAACGGGGGGTGGACGGCTTTCGTCTCGATGCGGTGCCGTTTCTTTTCGAAGCGGAAGGATCTCGCTGCGAAGGTTTACCGGAGACGCACGAATTTCTGCGTCGATTGCGTCAGCGGGTTGACTCTCACGAGCGGGATGTGCTGCTGCTGGCGGAGGCCATTCAGCCCGTTGAGGAGGCGGCTCCCTATCTGGATGAACAGGAATTGCATGGTGCCTTCAACTTTGTGCTCACGGCCCATCTGTTTGCGGCCGTGGCCAGCGGCACTGTCAAAAACCTGCGCGAATGTCTGAATGCGGCCCAACAGGTCGCGCCCTGCGGCAGCTGGGCTCTACCGCTGCGCAATCACGATGAACTCTGGCTCGGGGATGGCCACCTGGTGCCGGAAGAGGTGATTCAGACCATCCGTGCCGGTCTGCATCAGGGGCAGGGCCATTGGCTGAACTGGGGTATCAACCGAAGACTCGCCCCCCTGCTGAATGGAGATCCGCGGGCGAATCGATTGATGCACGCCCTGCTTTACAGCCTGCCTGGCATGCCCTGTCTTTATTACGGCGATGAACTGGGGATGGGGGATTGGCCAGGCCTGCGCGACCGTGATCCCAATCGCACACCCATGGCCTGGACACCAGCTCGCAACGGCGGTTTTTCCACAGCTCCCGATCCCTTGCTTGTGCTTCCTCCGATCACGGCCCCTGGATACGACTACAGGGTGGTGAACGTGGAGGTGCAGAAGCAGCTCCCAGGTTCACTTCTCAACTGGCATCGCCGCATGCTCACCTGTCGACGTCTGTTGCCGGCGTTGCGCTGGGGGGATTTCGAGCTGCTCGACTGTGGCCATCCCAGCGTGATCACCCATGTGCGCTGCAGTGATTCGATGACTGTGCTGGTGGCGGCCAACCTCTCGGCGGCTGGGGCTTCGTTTCGGCTTGATCTGAGTCAATGGCTTGGGGAACGGACCCGTGAGGTGCTCTGGGGTTGCGAGTTCCCTGCCGCTGCGGCGGACTGGTTTGTCTACCTTCCCGCCTACGGCTTCAGCTGGTGGTTGATCGGAGAGGTGGAAACGGTCACAGATCAGACCACCGAGGAGCTTGGAACGCTGCTTGGTTGAGCACGGCTGCTGGATTGAGGACGGCTGCTGGATTGAGGACGGCTGCTGGATTGAGGACGGCTGCTGGATTGAGCATTCCTGCCTGATGTCATCCCTGTGTTCATTCTCTGAGATTCAGTTCGCCTTCCGGCAGGCCTGCCTGGTCAAGGGCCTCCTGCACCACGGGTAGGAGCTTTTCGGCTTCGTTCCTGTCAATCATCGCCAGCCTGCAGCGCCTGGCCAGCACATCCGTGGGCGTGCAGGCGTGTTCCACCTGGATGGCTCGCCTGATCTCTGCTTGGCAAAGGGGGATCACCCCACTGAGGGGTGCGCGCTCATCGGCCGGGCTGCTGGCGATCAGAGGCAATGCCTCCAGGCCATAGGAGGCCTGTAGATGACTGATCTGAGATGGTTTCAGCGGGGACTCCGGCAGCAGATCGCTCAATTGCTGTTGTTGTTGCTTCAGCCGGGGGATGGTGTTATCCGGGTTTTGATCTGTGCCCAGCAGAGGTAAAGGTTTGGGAGCCGGAAGTGGTTGTCCGAGAAGGGCCGCTGCGGCCTCGAGGGTGTCGAGTGCCATCGGGCGGCATGTGGTCCACTTGCCGCCCATCACACTCACAAGGCCACTGGGGAGGGTCTCAACCTCATGCTCGCGAACCACGCGGCTGCTGTTGATGCTCTCTCCGGCAGGTTTAAGCAGTGGGCGCCCCCCTGCCCAGCTGCTACCCACTACTGGTGTGCCGAGGGTTGGGAACCAGCGCTTCACGTAATCAAGCAGGTAGAGCTGTTCTTCTTCTGAAGGTTCACAGGCTTCGTTGAAGGGGCATGGCCTGTCCGTGGTCCCCACCAGTGTGCGTCCGAAGAACGGCAGCATGAACAGCACCCTGCCGTCGTCGGTGGCGGGCAGCAGCAGGCCAAGGCCTTGCGGGCAGAGGTTGGCCTCCAGCACCAGATGCACGCCGCGGCTTGTGAGCATGCGTGGTTCAACGTCCTCCTGGGCCATCTGGCGAAGGGTGTCGGCTCGGATGCCAGTGGCGTTTACCACTGCACGGGCATGCCAGCGTTCCTCCTTGCCGGAGGCGTTGAGGCTGATGGCTCCAGAGATCCGGCCATCTGGGTTGCGTTCAAGGCTGATCACCCGGCAGCGGCTGCGCAGGATGGCACCGCCCTGT
>MPLU02003845.1_pt1 | contig 11796 bp, 10 predicted proteins | sample 1617381 | NCBI WGS metagenome assembly MPLU02 (sample SAMN05944801, study PRJNA350692) | marine metagenome | biome: marine; feature: ODZ; material: water; isolation source: 90 m water sample filtered on 0.2 um supor filter | place: Pacific Ocean | collected 2012-04-08 | depth 90m m | reverse complement strand
CATCCATAGCTTGAACCACAAGCATTAATCAATAGGCCTTGTGCACCACCAAACGTACCCAGTTCCTGTGTGACTTCAGAACCTAAAGTAGTTATGTCTAAATTATCATATCTAACTTCGAAATCCTTAATGGTCATTCCACCGTAGTTTTCAGCAAATCCATAATAGGGTGTAAAAGTATCACTTCCTTTGTCACCATAGGCATCCATATAGCCTTGATAGTTAATTATCCAATCATTATCCTTGCCTCCGCGAAACATACCAGATGTGACACTCGAGCTTGAATTTTATAGAGCGACTATATCATCACCTTGATTGCCCCAAATGTTATTGTAAAAACTGAATAAACTGCTATGTAGTCATTGCCTTCATATAGGCTTACTTCTGTTTAGTATCCATTATAAGAGCAATAAGAGTGTCATCACCTCAAGTTGAGATGTATGATCTAAATAGGGTCTGCCTACTGTTGAGGCTAAATAATCTGCGGACTAATCGCAATACATGTCCCAATAGTAAGATTAGTTTAGATCATTCTTAGTATATCTTAATGCTTCTTTCCCTGGCCTAATTTGAGCCCGAAGAGGTTTCAAGGTAAACCGCGAAGGCGATCCTTTGTAAAATTGCTGCAATCTTTCAGCCGATTGGCATTTATGGTGCCATTGAGTTATCGGTAATAATCAGCGGAGAGATGTGTTGCATCTTCTCCTGCTCGCCAACGTCTTCTTAATTGTGCGTTTTGCCAGGCTTGTTTAAGTAGACCTAGCCGTTGCAAGCGACGTGCATCGGTATAAAGAGGTAATCCCAGGCTCAGCAGCTTTGCCTTGAAAGAGAGCCGTTGCACAAGATCGAGATCTTCCATCAAAGGAAGGGCAGCATATCCACCAATTTGTTTGTAGAGGTTCTTGTTAATTAGCAACCCCTGATCGCCATAGGGTCTTTGTCGCCATTTACAGCGAAGGGCTACTGCTAGCTCTAATAAGCGCAGTTCCGCTCCTCTTCCATCGACCTTGAAGTCGAAAAACCAAGCATTTAGCTTCGCTGAAGACTGACTAATGACTGCTTCAACTGCAGCAGGCCATTGATGAGGTAGTCGGCTATCTGCATGTAAGAACATCAGCCAATCACCCGTTGCATGGTTGGCCCCATGGCTGAGCTGAGCCCCCCTGTTGGGCTTCTCAACCCTCAGCAGCTGAGCTCCAGCGAGATTTGCAACTAGTTCTGTGCAATCAGAACTGCCACAATCAACTAGCCAAAGGTCAAGGAAACTTGGCCATCGCTGAAGATCGGCTAACAGCAGGGGTAACCTTTTCGCTTCATTGATGCTTGGCACAATCACGCTGAGTCTGGGCATATTGGTCAGGCTTGCCATGGGGCAAGATCTTCGAGGCAATCGAGGTCGTTTTGTTTTCGCAACAAGCCAGGGGTTATGCCTGCACATTGTGCTTTTTGCAGTGTTAATTCCATTACTTGATTCGACCCCCAGGGAATGCCACAGAAAGGCCAGCTCGCTACAGGCTGAACTAATCCTCTCGATAGACCAAGTAACCAATAGCCCCCATCATTGGCGGGACCAATCACGAGCTCATGCTTCTCCAAAGCTTCAAGGGCTTGAAGTAGATCCCGCTCGCACAGATTTGGCAGGTCAGTGCCGATCAGCAGTGTGGTTCTACCTGTGATGGTTTGAGGATGGCGTCGTTGCTGTGCTCGTAATACCTGTCTGCGCATTCGCTCACCAAGGTTTCCGTTCCCTTGATGCGCCACTGTGCTCACACCCTGATCAAGCCCCCAGCGTTTTGCTGCCTTAGGAGCAAGGCCAGTGATAGCTAATTGCATTTCGATCAGATTTCTTGCGGCGATAGAATTTGCCACGGTCAGAGTGTGCTTGGTAAGCCTGTTTTGGATAGCAGCAGCACGGACCATCCCCAGATTTTTGGCGAGTCGTCGTTTACACCGACCTGCTGCCGGCCAGCGGGCCATTATTACCAATGCCGGTTTTGTCATCTGAATTCAACCTTGGCCGGGAAGTTCTGCTGGCTTCACGATTACTCCTAGTTCCTGGCTATTTCGTTCAAGGGTGAGCGGCATGGGTTGGCCCACCTTGCCGCGATCAACTGCCAGTTGAACTTGCGATGGATCACGCACTATCTGGCCATCCACTTTCCTGATCAGGTCGCATTGCTGCATACCAGCTTTATCGGCAGGGCTGTTGGGCATAACTTCGACAACAAGAACAGCCTTTACTTCCGGTAATCGGCATTTGCCCCTAGTTGCGTTGATTTCTCTTGCCAGCCCAGGAGTGAGGCTCTGTAGTCGCACCCCGATGTAGGGATGAGAAGCACGCCCCTTGCTCAAAATCTGCTGGGCAGTTCGTTTGGCCAGGTTGATGGGGACTGCAAAGCTCAGACCACCTCCTGGTGAAACTTTTATAGCGGTATTTATGCCGATCACCTGACCAGAGGAATTGATTAGTGGTCCTCCGCTGTTGCCTGGGTTAACGGCGGCATCCGTTTGGATGTAAGGAACGCGTTGTCCCGCCCCCAAGGCATTGGTTCGTTCGACGGAGCTGATGATCCCCGCGGTTACCGTGTTGTTCAGCCCAAGGGGGTTGCCGATCGCAATTGCCCATTGCCCAGGCTTGATGGTGTCGGAATTGCCGAGGGGGGCCACGGGAAGTTTCTCGGCAACGACTTTGACTACAGCGACATCTGTGAGGGGATCGCCGCCAAGCACCTTGCCGCTGTAACTGCGTCCATCCGGCAGCGTTATCGACACCTGTTCGGCCCCCTCTACAACATGCGCATTAGTGAAGATCAGCCCGTCAGAGCGGGTAATGAAGCCAGAGCCCTGGCCTTGTTGCCGTTGAACGGGAGGCCCTCCACCGAAGAGATTGCCTAGGGGATTAGCTATCCGTTTAACCGTATCGATGCGCACCACTGCTGGACCGACACGCTCCACAGCCGTCACGATCACATTGGCGCCGGGCTGTAAAGGCGCTTGCTTGGGTGAATCACTGATGGCAGGAGTGTTGCTTGGACTTGTCCTAGAACCAATTCCTATTCGTTCACGTAACCCTTCGTTGCAACCACTGAGGGTGAGGCTGAGAAGGGTTAAGCCAATCCATCCCAATGGGTGCAGTCTGCGGGTAGATAGTGCAAGGGGCATGACAGATGCAGATGCCAGCAAACAAGAACATCAGGCTCTTATTAAAGACTGCTCGCTTGGTAGAAGGTGCTTAGATTTGGCGATCGAGGGGTAAACGATGTGGTGCTGACGGGCAACGAGCTGTGGAGCAAGGTGCAGTTGGCCCTTCAGCACAATCTCAGTAAACCCACTTTTGAAACATGGATACGTCCTGCTACCTGCAATGGTTTTAAGGACGGAGAGCTGACTCTGCTTGCCCCTAATAGCTTTGCGAGCAACTGGCTTCGTAAGAATTACGTTCAGACCATTGAGGCAGCCGCGGGAAAGATTTACGGCCAGCCAGTGAGGGTGACTGTTCAGGCTCAGGAGGAGGGTGACTTTTCAGGGACGGTGTTGCCGTTAGTAACCCCGGCATCGAAGCCAGAGACTTCCCCAGAGGCAATACCCGCGGCTGCTTCCCCTTCCAGTGGTCCACGTCGGATTCTTCCAGGATTGAATCTGCGCTATGTCTTCAATCGATTCGTCGTTGGCCCTAACAGTCGCATGGCGCATGCTGCTGCATTAGCTGTTGCGGAAGCTCCTGGGCGGGAGTTCAACCCTTTATTTATTTGCGGTGGTGTTGGCCTAGGTAAAACTCATCTGATGCAGGCCATTGGTCATTACCGATTGGAGATCAATCCCGAGGCTAAGGTTGCCTACGTTTCTACAGAGACCTTTACGAATGACTTAATTGTGGCCATCCGCAAAGATGGTATGCAGGCCTTTCGTGATCGATATCGGGCAGCTGATTTAATCCTGGTTGATGATATTCAGTTTATCGAAGGAAAGGAATACACCCAGGAAGAGTTCTTTCATACCTTTAATGCTTTGCATGAGGCTGGCCGACAGATTGTGATTGCTAGTGATAGACCTCCCAGCCAAATTCCAAGGCTGCAAGAACGCTTGACCTCTAGATTCTCGATGGGATTGATTGCAGATATTCAGTCCCCTGATTTGGAGACCCGTATGGCCATCTTGCAGAAGAAGGCGGAGCTAGAGCGCATGATGCTGCCGCGCGATTTGATTCAGTACATTGCTGGGCGTTTTACATCCAATATCCGTGAACTTGAGGGGGCTCTTACTAGAGCAGTTGCATTTGCCTCAATTACTGGGCTGCCAATGACAGTGGAATCGGTGGCACCCATGCTTGACCCCAATGGACAAGGGGTGGAAGTGACACCGAAGCAGGTGATCGATAAGGTCTCCGAGGTTTTTGACGTAACTCCTGAAGACATGCGTAGCAGTAGTCGTCGTCGAACCGTCAGCCATGCTCGACAGGTAGGCATGTATTTGATGCGTCAGGGAACGGATTTGAGTTTGCCGCGTATTGGCGAGACTTTTGGGGGGAAGGATCACACCACCGTGATGTATGCCATCGAGCAAGTGGAGAAGAGGCTCTCAAGTGATCCCCAGTTGGCCAGTCAGGTTCAACGGGTGAGGGATCTGTTGCAGATCGATTCACGCAGTCGGCGTTAGCTGTAATCAATTAAAAGAGTTTTTCTCGGGATTTTTTGTAGGCCCATATTTCTGCTTTTACTGAGATGTTGATTAGTTGGATTAAGTACGATTACCTAACCACTAACGCGCTTAGCCGGATAGACTATGGATAAGCTTATTGCGTTGGTTGGCCTGGAAGCCAGGCCTGCCATCCGATTTGGCTCAAACTATTCCGATCTCTTTAATGCCTCTTCTTGACAGCGTTCCAGGCGCCACTTTTAAAACCCGCGTTCGCGACGAATCTGTGCCCGGGTCCAATCCCTTTCGCTGGCAGGACCGCACTTCTGATGAGATCTTTAAGGGTCGAAAGGTTGTGCTATTTGCCCTCCCCGGTGCATTCACTCCTACTTGCTCGTCTAACCACTTACCCCGCTATGAGGAATTGCATGCGGAACTTGTTGCACATGGTGTTGATCAGATTATCTGTTTGTCTGTGAACGATGCCTTCGTTATGTTTCAGTGGGGTAAGCATTTGGGTGCTAAGAATATATTCATGCTCCCTGATGGCAATGGAGATTTCACTAGAAAGATGGGCATGCTCGTTGAAAAGTCAAACCTAGGTTTTGGTTTGCGTTCTTGGCGCTATTCGATGTTGGTAAATGACGGCAATATTGAAAAAATGTTTGTCGAGCCAGGCCTAAGTGATGATGCTGATGGCGACCCATTTGAGGTGTCGGATGCTGATACGATGCTTGCTTATATAAAGGGTGTTCAGCCCAAGGGTGTTAGTTCTCCATGCCGACAGTTTGAGGGTTGATAGCATTTAAAAAGGCTGCAGCATCTCTGTTTAATTTAGGATGATTGTCTATCTGTTATCTCATTAGCTTGCGTAACAGGTAGCAATCCTCTTCAAGTGCCGACTCTTGATCATCAAGTGCCATTGCTTCATTAGCCTGTTTTGAGAGGTTGATGTAATTGGCACACTTGATTAACTCATAGCCAGCGAGGTGCTCGTGGAATCTTTCATTAAGTGTATTCGGAGAAAAGTTTTTTATGCAGTAGTCATCCTCGCTAAAGCTTCTTAATCTCTGGAATATAGCTTTAGAAGATTCTCTTGGTTTGAAGGCATTCACTGCTAGAAGGCTTCCAGCTGTTTGTATTTGCTGCAGGTGTTTAAAAAGTGAATAAGTTGATTCTTGAGAAAGCCAGTAGACAACCCCTTCTATTAGTACGAATGATTGACATGAGCCCACCCATTTACTTAATGAGTTGAATAGCTTTTTTCTTTTATTTGGGTTATTTAGGTCTTCTGTAGGGATAAATAGTATTTCTCTATCTGGCAGCTGTTGAGATGCTTGAAGCTGTTGCAGTCTTTGCTGCTTCTCTTTGATTATGCTTGGCTTGTCTACTTCGCAGCATCGTATTTGAGTGTTGAGAAGATGAGGGTAATTGGTAAAGCCGGCTCCTATATTAATAAATACCCTGTTTTTTGCCGCAACGCTAAACTCCTGAAGACTTTCCAGGAAGAAACGATGCCTTAAGCAGTGTGTTAGATCTTCTGTTTCACCTACTTTTTCAAGATAGCGATTGGCAAGCTTCTCAGCTGGTTCTGTAACCCACAAATGTGCAAACTTGTCGAGACTGATATTGGGATATTTTGCCCTAAAGCAATTCACTACTTGTGCAGAGACATCAACTCCTGGAATGGCCTGGCCTTTATTTGTTCTATGCATCTAGGCAGTTGGTCTTTCAGTGTCTTCTTTCTATCACCCTTTGTTGTATTTATGCTCCCTCAGTTGTGAGTTTAGGGTCGTGATCTGGTTTTTGTTTGGCGATTGATTTCTTTTGCACTCTTGATGTGCAGAGTTTGATCGCTCCCTAGGTGAGAGGGCCTTTTTGCCTCTTCAGGGGGTCTGGTGATGATTTGGCTGAGGGTGATGAGGTTAATCACTAGCGGCTACAAATTTATCAAGCCTTGGTTGTGTGTGGTTCGCTCAATTGTCAGCCATGTTGGGCGAATCCCAGCCCCATTAGTTTGGTGATCTTTCGCCTTAGAGATGTTTGGGGACTTCGGAGCAGCCCACCAGCACTGACGGGCTGGTTGCCGCTTACTTGTAGGTGTCACTTTGCAGAGCAGAGTATTTGTAAAGACTAGGAATCCTCTAAGAGCGGGCCGATGTCTACATGCTGTTCGAAAGCATCGGCAAGACGATCTAATAGCTGTTCTTTCTGTTCGCCATGGTGAGGATGGTCGATGGGTAAGGGGGGTAATTGCCTGCTTTGGCGCAGCGTATTGAGCCAAAGCCTTCGCCAGGGTCCGTTATCGAAAATGCCGTGGAGATAGGTGCCAGCCACATTGCCTAGGTTCGCGTTTTTTCCTACCCAGCCCAGAGATGTGTCGTCGGCTATGGCTTGCATCAACCGGTCGCCGTCATTTATTGGTTCACTAATGCCATGGTGTAATTCGAACCCGATTAATTTGGCAGTGTCTGGCCACTGACTGATGACTTGGCGTTGTCGCAATGACTTGTCTTGTTTGAATACGGTATGGATGGGTAGCAGGTTTAAGCCTGCTTGGTGATTGGTTGCGTTTGGGCTGGTTGAACCTTCGAGAGCTAGTGGATCCACCAGGCTGCAACCAAGCATTTGCATGCCGCCGCAGATGCCAAATACATGCCCTCCGCCTTTCGCGAAGGTCTGCACCTGTAGGCCAAGACCAGAGCGATGTAAATAGCTCAGGTCATTCATGGTTTGTTTGCTGCCGGGGATTACCACGGCAGCAGGTTGGCCAAGAAAATCACCAGGTTCTATCCAGCGCAGTTGCACGGTTGGTTCTGTTTCCAACGGATCGAGATCAGAGAAATTGCTAATTGATGGCAATTTCAATACAGCGATCTCGATCTCGGCTCCAGCTTTTGTGCCGCTTCGCTGCAGTAGATCAAGGGAGTCTTCCGGCGGAAAGAGCTCTTCTAGCCATGGCATCACACCTATTACGGGGATTCCGGTTTCTGCTTCCAGCCAACGGCGACCTTCATCAAAAAGTTCGCGTCGGCCACGAAAGCGATTAATCAGTAGACCCCGGATTAATCGCCTTTCTACAGGTTTGAGTAAAGCCAGGGTGCCAATTATCTGGGCAAAAACTCCACCGCGTTCAATGTCAGTTACGAGCAGACAACGGGCGCGCAAAAACTTGGCTAGGCGCAAGTTCGTTAGGTCTCGATGTTGCAGGTTGACTTCTACTGGGCTACCAGCTCCTTCCAATACAAGTCGGCCATGGGCGTAAGAGCTCTGAAGTTCTTTGATGCCCTGACGGATGACGCTCCATCCAGGTCTGAACCATTGTTCGTAGTAGGTCTCAGCACTTGCTTTGCCAACGCTTTTCCCTAGATGGATTACTTCACTAGTGCTGTCTCCCTGAGGTTTGAGTAGCACAGGGTTCATTGAGCACTGGGGCTTAAGCCCTGCCGCCCAAGCTTGCAGGGCTTGTGAGTAGGCCATTTCTCCACCACTCTCGTCAACCCAGGCGTTGTTACTCATGTTTTGCCCTTTGAAGGGCACGGGTGTTTCGCCTCGTCGACGGAGCAGCCTGCAGAGAGCTGCCGACATCAATGATTTACCAGCTCCACTGGATGTGCCTAGCACCATTAGTGGTGTAGGCAGCCCAGGTGTGTTCATCGTATGGGCCAAAGTCGACGCAGAAAATGCTGTAGCCGTTCAAGAGTTCCAGCCTGTTGTGTTGGCAGTTCTGGTGATTGTTCAAGCAGCTGGCGGCCAAGGGGGGTTAGACGGATACGCGCTGTTAATCCCTGGCCATCTACTTCGCGGCGCAACACTCCAACGGTGATTAACCAGCGAAAAGCGGCTTCAATGGCATCGGCATGCTGAAACCAGCTCACGCCAGTCAATCGGTATTCAGGGGTCTCCTGCCAAACCCTTTGAGCATTGAGTCCTATTTGTTGAGCATCGCTATAAAACCTGGTGTTAAAAGGCAGGCAACGAATGACTTGCGCAGCACGCTTTTTGCTGCGCAAGTCAAGTAATTCCATCTCGCTTTTCATGGCAACGGCGGCAAGGTTGACCATCGATGGCAGCCTACGGACTTGTTCTGAATGCTGTGATTCATTGTGTTGATGCTTGCCTCAGCTTCTCCGGCCCGTCATCGACTGCTTAAACAGGCCGCGATTCCCCATCAAGTGATGGTTAGTGGTGTGGATGAAGAGACTATTCACCATTTTGAGCCAGTGCGGCTTGTTCAGCATTTAGCGGAGGCTAAGGCTGGGGTGGTGCATCAACAAATCGAGGCAGCATCGCCGGTGCTTGGCTGCGATTCAGTGTTGGAGTTTGATGGCACAGTGTTTGGCAAGCCAGCTACGGCGGCGGAAGCCAGTAGCCGTTGGCAGCGAATGGCTGGGGCGTGGGGGCTTTTGCATACTGGCCACTGTTTGCTCAGTGTTAATGGTGAGCGACTAAGCGAAACAGTAACCACACGTGTGCTGTTTGCGGCGTTGAGTGATTCTGAGATCGAGGCTTACGTGGCTACTGGTGAACCACTGCTATGCGCGGGTGGCTTTGCTCTTGAGGGTCAGGGTGGCTTGATGGTGGAACGCCTTGAGGGTTGCTTTAGCAATGTGATTGGCTTGAGTTTGCCTCTGTTGCGGCGCTGGTTGCTAGTTGTTAATGCATAAGGTGGATTACTTAACAGCAAGTTATTGAAAAGGCTTGGCGCTGAATTTCCAAGTATTAATGTTGATCAGCTTTGAAGGTTCTTGAAGCAAGATAGGCCTGATGCTGTTCACCTGAGATTAAGACGGTTTTTTGGAAAGGGATTTCGATGCCATGCTCCTCAAAACATTCCCAAATCGCCTGGCGTACTGAACTTGTAATACCAATATTCCTCATTGGATCATTAATCATGAAGCGTAAGCTGTATAGGATTGCGGCAGGTTCGTAATCTATTAACAAAGCTGAGGGGGGTCTACTTGTTAATACGCCATCAATCTTTGTCGGTATTTGCTCGAGTAAAGCTATGACTTCAGAAGGTTTATGGTTTAAAGCGGCTCTAACTTGTACCTCAGCCCGGCGCAATCTATCGGTGCTGGTATAGGTGGTGGTTGTATCAGAAAAGAACTGGAGATTTGGAACTACCAGATCTGCATTGTCACGTTCACGCCAGAGTCTTGTGGCACGTGGACCTAGCCGATTGACTCTGCAGGGATCTTGATCTATATAGATAATGTCGCCTGGTCGAATTACGCCCTCAAGTAATAACCAGATTCCGCTGATAAAGTTTGCCGCTATATCTTTCACTCCAAAACCAATGCCTACAGATAAAGATGCTGCAATTGCTATAAGGAAATTTCCAGTGATACCCATTGACATCAAGATAAAGATTAATCCTAAAAAGATATAGATATAACGAGATAATTCAGCAATAATTGCAGAGGATTCTGTTGATGCGCCTAGTGATAATTTGCTAGCTATGCTTCCAGCCTTGCTGGCTAATCCTGAGGTGATAAATAGCAAATAGAAGGCTATAAGAGATCTGGCTATTTCGCCAATGGTGATCCGCAGAGGGTACTGACCTCCCGCATTGGCGGGCAATATTGATACTGACCAGAGGTCTTCAAATCCGGCAGCACGAATTAGAAGTGCCACGGAAATAACAATGACAGCAGGTCTGGCAAAGCGAGAGAATAACCTGTCAAGAGTTGCTTCCACGCGCAGCTTTCTCAGCAATGCATAGATAACTTGCAACAAGGTCAAGCTTCCAAATACTGCTGCAATTACCAAGATGATTTCATTTGGTATGCCGATGCTTGCCAGCAACAGCGCCAAAAAACCAAGTAGCAAGCTTGCAATAGGCATCAGCCAGAATTGATCTGCTCCTTTGCGCACGCGTATCAGTAATGCAGATGCGCTAAGTGCAATAGCGATCCCTAGTAGTTGCCATAGAACAACTGGCCGTTGCCCCATTTCCAGGGCAAGTTGGAGTAGATCGAGAGGACTTCTCATCGGCGCACAGCGAAAGCATCGATGAGGTTATCCACTACCTCTTGCACTCCTATTGCTTCGTTCCAGTAGGGGCTGAATATTTTTAATAACAAGTCACTCCCCTTAGTACGTGGACCCAGAATCGCAGGAACAACTGCTCTAGGTAAGGGACTGGCTTGAAACGCATTAACAATAGCTTTGATGGCCTGGCGGTCGGCTTCTTTTACTCTTTCCCTGGCCCGAGTATTAAGTGGTCTTAGGGAGTTTTCCCGCATGATCCTCTGCGCAATGGGTTGTAGCCAGTATTTCAACCAAGCCTTGGCCAGCAATTTTTGTCTGTCAGTGGAATGAGTTCCTATTGTTGCGACGCGAATGATTGGCATTGAAATAGGTGCACCTTGTTGCCCCTTTGGAAGGGGCGAGATTAGAAGGTCTTCTGCTAGTGACTCATTCAGCCTGGAGATATCAGATGTGCGACACGAAGTCCATGCCAGGTGTCCTTGTTCTAGGCCAGCAATCTTTTTGTTATGGTCATATCCACCAATCAGATCGAGCTTAGGGAATTCAGATCTGAGCGTATTTAGGTATTTATCAAGTGCATGCACATCTTGATTGGAAAATGGCTGAGGATTAGCTGCTACAGCGCGCATAATTGGCTCAGCTGCACCAAAGATGCCATAAAGCCAGTATTGATCACGCTCTACTGTGCTTATTTGAATGGGTACCTTGAGTTTTAACCAATCGTTAAATGTTGAAGGCATCTGTTCTATCAGCTTGTTATTTCCACACCCTATTTGCGAGTCTAATAAAATTGGGATACCTATTCTATTGCCGCCTGAATTGAGATAAATAGATTGGAGTATATTCATCGGAGCTTTAATGTGCCCGTCTTTCATTGTGAAGGGCTTGATATACCCTTTTGCATAGAGTTCTTCAGTGACAGTTGCAGAGGCTATAATTAAATCCGGCCCTAGGCCATAGTTAGATCTCCTGCGAACCATGTCTAATAAGTAACGATTTGGATAATATGAAATAGTTATACTCGCGCTTGGATGTTGATCTTTAAGCTGTAAATTTGCTTCCGCCATTAATAGTTCTTCGGCTTTTTTTGCCCTGCTAAAGCCAACTTTATTGAGATCTTCTTCGGCGTAGTTAGGGATGCCTACGTATATCAAGAGTGCACCGCTG
>MPLU02327721.1_pt1 | contig 11813 bp, 10 predicted proteins | sample 1617381 | NCBI WGS metagenome assembly MPLU02 (sample SAMN05944801, study PRJNA350692) | marine metagenome | biome: marine; feature: ODZ; material: water; isolation source: 90 m water sample filtered on 0.2 um supor filter | place: Pacific Ocean | collected 2012-04-08 | depth 90m m | reverse complement strand
TTCCCGACGGTGACCTCTCCATCGTTGTTGACAAGCAACACGCGATCGAAGGTAACAGTTGAGCCGTTTTCACTGCCAAGCATCTCGACCTTAACTAGATCGCCTGCTGAGGCGCGGTACTGCTTGCCTCCGGTTTCGAATACTGCATACATAAATAAAAATCCTAAAATTCCGTGAAAAGGGAGGCGGATGAGACCAAAAATAGGAGGTAGTGTCAATAGTGCTTTTGAGGGCAATCCCTTGATTTTAGGACTTTTCAGGGTCCATGCCCTCCTCTGAGCCCTCTGCGTCCCCCTCTTGCTGTAAATATTCCTTAGGCTGGTACCACTTGGCCACCGGCACAAAGACCGCAGCTGCCATGAAGATTAGGCCAGCCCAGAACCAAAGCTCCTGAGTTAGGCTGAATTTGGATTCGCCTTCAGAATCAGTCGTCAGTTTGGTAACTCCGGCAGTCAAGAAGTTGCCCAGAGAAACAGTCAATAGGAATAGTGACAGAATAAAGGACTTCATCTGCCTGGGTGCTTGGGTGTAGGCAAATTCCAATCCGGTGATAGAAACCATTACCTCTGCTGAGGTTAACAAGGCGCAGGCGAGAATTTGCCAACCCATGTGAGGAGTGTTGCCGGCGTCGACGGACATCTGAACCAGTGCCACTGTAGCGAAGGCAATACTCATAACAAATAGGCCGATACCGATCTTACGCAAGGGAGTCAATGGGAATACCCGGGCGATCAAGGGGTAGATACCATAGTTGAAAACCGGGATCAGCAGGAGAATGAAAAGGGGATTAAACACCGCCGAAATCTGGGCAGGCAAAAGCTCTTGTCCCCCGATCAGCGGCAACCCTTCGGGAATGATTCTGTTCAGACTTTTGGCCTGAATGAGCCACGTGGTTCCAATTTGATCAAACAAAGACCAGAAGACGATAATGAATGCAAAAACGATACTGATCCTTCCGATGGCTTGAACCCCTTCAGGTGAAAAAGTTTCACTGAAATACTTTTTGGGCCCCTCTGCTTGGATATGAATAAATTTGTTGCGCCCCATCCAGAAAACCCAGGTCGCCAAGGCCATTAACACACCCGGCAATCCAAACGCGTAGTGGGGTCCAAATATAATCTCATTAGCCCCTTTTTCTCCGACCAGCCATTGAACATGCGGGTAGATTTTAGCCCCCATTCCTACACCTGCAGTCGCCTCTAATAAAAACGGGGTAAGCATGCCGCTTAGGAAAGCACCAAGGTTAATGGAGAAATAAAACCAACCGAATACCTTGCTCAACAGGTGTCCATTGGATTTGCCAAATTGATCGCCGACGTGTGCCGAAACGCAAGGCTTGATGCCTCCTGATCCCACGGCGACCAGAAGTAATCCACCGAAAAGCCATGCCTTTGTGTCACCCATGACGCCCATGAAAGCCAGGCAGGCGTGCCCTGCACAGTACACTAATGAGAGGGTGATAATGGTTCGGTATTTACCCCAAAGAGAGTCGGAGATAAGGGCTCCAATGACTGGAAAGAAATAGGCCGAAGCTACAAACAAGTGAACCCACTTCTTCGCTTCCTGATCAGTAAAGGTTTCAAGTCCTCCGCCCGGTTGCATCAGATAGGTTGTCATGAAGACAAACAGGACCGAGCGCATGCCATAAAATGAGAACCGTTCGGCAGCCTCGTTGCCGATGATGTAAGGGATGCCTTTGGGCATCGTCTCACTTTTTACTGGGGCAGTCAGGTAGGGCGTATCAGCCATGTGAGCGCATGGTGGCGAACTGACTTGCCTGAGGCGAGGCAAAACCGAGGCATGGACGAAAAGGTCGATTTGTGATACATCAGAAGCTCTGGGGAGCTGTGAGAAACAGCGAACTGAATACACGGAGGGCCTAAATGAGATCTGCGAATCCTGCACTGAACGATAACACATTTTCCCGTTACACTGAACTTGACGTTTCCAGTGAGGAACGGATGACCTTGATGGGGACGGTTCACAAGACCGGAGCGCTGTTGCTAATCCTGCTGGTGACCGCATCGTTTACCTGGAGCATGGTTTTTAATGTCGAAGTTAACCCAGACACCGGCAGGAGGGCCTTGGCCGTTAGTGGTCCCGTTGGCTTGTATACTATCGGCGGGGCAATTGGAGGACTGATTTTCGCACTCATTACCATTTTCAAGCCACGATGGGCTCCAGTGACAGCACCGATTTATGCAGCATTACAGGGGCTCTTCATTGGAGGCATTTCTGCGTTTGCGGAGAGAATGTACCCGGGGGTTGTCCCTCAGGCGGCCGGCTTAACCTTTGGTATCCTTTTTGCCTTATTGGCTGCCTATCGGAGCGGGCTTATCAAGGCGACTGAGAACTTCAAATTGGGTGTTTGTGCGGCCACGGGAGGCATCTGCCTTGTGTATCTCGCGAGCTTTGTCTTGGGGATGTTCGGGGTGACAGTGCCGTTTCTGCATGATGCCAGTCCAATTGGCATTGGAATTAGCGTATTCATTTGTATCATCGCAGCTCTGAATCTGGTTCTGGATTTTGATTTTATTGAAAACGGCGCAGAAAGAGGTGCGCCTAAATATTTGGAATGGGTGGGGGCTTTTGGACTCATGGTCACGTTGGTGTGGCTCTATATCGAGATTCTTCATTTGCTCATGAAATTGAATTCTCGCAAGTAGACTGCGTTCGCATTGCTTTTTTCGTCTGGCTCCGGTAAATCGAAGTCATTCCTATGTTGAAAAAGCTTATTTTCTTTGCCCTCGTGCTGTCTCTTCAGGCTGCCCCTCGAGATCCATTTAAACAAATAGATGACTTGTTGCCGACTCCAGACGGACAACGCCGGGCCTCAGGAGCTCCCGGGCCCGGGTACTGGCAGCAGCGCGCCGATTACCAGATCGATGTGGAGTTGGACGAGGTGAAGCATCGTATTATCGGCAGCGAGAAGATCACCTATCATAACCGGTCTCAGGATACGCTCGACTATCTTTGGATGCAGCTGGATCAAAACCTATTTGATCCCAAGATGATCGCTGCTCAGGCCCGGACGACTTCCGGCTTGAGTGGGCTCTCCTTCAATAATTTTGAAGGCCTGCTGCAGGCCCAGAAGTTTGATGGGGGCTACAAGATCACCGCAGTCAAGGACGCCGCAGGCAAGCCTTTAAAGCATGTGATCGTGCAGACGATGATGCGCATCATCCCGCCTAAGCCGCTCAAGCCGGGCCAGAAGATTACTTTTTCAGTTGATTGGAATTTTAATATTGTCGATGCCACCAAGATGCGTGCGCGCATGGGTTACGAGTATTTCAAGGAGGATAAGAACCATCTCTATGCCTTGGCCCAATGGTTCCCTCGCATGTGTGCCTACACTGATGTGAATGGTTGGCAGAATAAACAATATCTGGGCACCGGCGAATTCGCCCTGGAGTTTGGCGACTACCTCGTGCGTATTACGGCACCGTCCGATCATGTTGTTGCGTCCACCGGGGAGCTGCAGAACCCCGAGAAGGTGCTCACCAAGGAGCAGCGTGCGCGCTTTGACAAGGCGCGTACCGCCAAGAAGCCAGTATTGATTGTGAACCTTGAAGAGGCCAAGGCGAACGAAAAGGAAAAGGCCAAGGGGAAAAAGACGTGGGTCTACAAGGCAGACAACGTGCGCGATTTTGCTTTTGCCAGCTCCCGCAAGTTCCTCTGGGATGCCATGGGAGTTGAGCTTAACGGCCGGAAAATCATGTGCATGAGTTACTGGCCCAAGGAAGGGGAGCCTTTATGGGGTCGGTACAGTACTCATGCTGTGGCGCACACCGTGGAAGTGTACTCAAAGTTCACCTTTGATTATCCCTACCCGGTGGCGATCTCCGTAAATGCTCCCATTGGGGGCATGGAATACCCCATGCTTTGCTGGCAGCGCCCTCGCCCTGAAAAGGACGGCACTTATTCCAAACGCACCAAGTACGGGCTTATTTCCGTTATTATCCATGAGGTGGGGCATAATTGGTTTCCGATGATTGTGAACTCTGATGAACGTCAGTGGATGTGGATGGATGAAGGCTTGGATTCCTTCATGCAATTTCTTACTGAGCAGGAATGGGAGGAGGATTATCCCTCCCGAATCATGCCCGAGCGGGAGGGCGGCTTGCATAGTTACCTGAAGCAGGAGAATAAAATGCCAATTATGACAGGGGCCGATTCCCTCCAGAGCACCGGCTACAATGCTTATACCAAGCCCACCTTGGCCCTGAGTATTCTGCGCGAGAGCGTGCTGGGTCGCGAGCAATTTGATTATGCCTTCAAGCAATACGCGCGGCGCTGGATGTTTAAGCGCCCCACTCCAGCGGACTTTTTCCGAACCATGGAGGATGCCAGCGGACAGGATCTGGACTGGTTTTGGCGTGGCTGGTTTTATGGCACCGACCATACCGATATTTCCATCGAGAATATTCACCGTTATTCCGTGGACACGCGTGATCCCTACAAGGAGAAGACGGCCAAGAAGAATAAGCGTGATGAGGAACCCAAGCGTTTGTTCCAGCAACGCAATAAGCCACTGGCCAAGCGAGTGGACGCCTTCCCGGAGCTCAAGGATTTTTATAATGAGTTTGATGAACTGGAAATCACCGACAAAGACCGGGAAGCTTATGAGAAGATGCTCAAAGGGTTGAGCGATAAAGAGAAGGCTCTGCTCAAGGAGAAAAGGCACTTTTACAAGGTGGACCTCAAGAATAACGGCGGGCTGGTGATGCCGGTGGTTATCAAGGCCACCTTTGAGGATGACACGACGCAGGAGTTTCGTTTGCCCGCTCAAATTTGGCGACGCAACCCCGAAGCGGTTTCGAAGATGCTTGTGACCGAAAAGAAAATTGAGAAGCTAGAGATTGATCCCCATCGGGAGACCGCTGATGTGGACCTTGAAAATAACTTTTATCCCCGACGTATTCGGGAGCACCAGTTTCGCCTGAGCAAACCCTCCAAACCCGGCAACCCGCTACGGGATAAGAAGAAGGCTGAAGAAAAAGCCGAGCGCGAAGCGGAAAAACGCAAGCAGGAGGAAGAAAAGAAAAAGGCAGAATCTGAAAAAAAGAAACCTGAAGAGAAAAAGAAGGACTAGTGGACTCTTTTGGAGTTTTTTAAACAAAAATTTACGATACCCGACTTATCCTATGAAAAAACTGATTCTTACTCTGGCGGCCGTGTTTTTCGGCCAGATGACTGAAGCAAAGCAAAAACCAAATTTCATTTTTATCATGGTTGATGATGCCGGCTACGGCGATTTCAGCTGTTTTGGGCAGGCGAAATTCATGACCCCCAATATTGACCGGATGGCAGCCAAAGGGATGAAGTTTACGCAGCATTATTCAGGGAGCACGGTGTGCGGCCCGACACGGTGCTGCCTAATGAATGGGGTGCATACCGGGCATTCGTATGTGCGGGGCAACCGCGAGGTGCAGCCCGAAGGGCAATCGCCGATTCCGGCAGATCTGGTGACCATTCCCAAGCTGTTGCAGGAAGCCGGCTACACCACAGGTATGTTTGGTAAATGGGGATTGGGCGCCCCCGGTTCCACTGGGGATCCAGTGAATCAGGGATGGGATGAGTTTTATGGCTACAATTGCCAGCGCCAGGCGCACACTTATTACCCCAAGCATTTATGGCATAATGATGAGAAAATTCCGATGGATGGCAAAACCTACTCTCACGATCTCATCCATGAGCAATCCCTCAAGTTCATTCGGGACAATGCTAAACGCCCCTTCTTTGCCTATTTGCCCATCACCATTCCGCATGCGGCGATGCAGTGCCCCGAGGAGGATGTTGCTCCGTTCCGGAAAAAGTTTTCGGAGTTTGAAGATAAGATCGGTAAGTACAGCCATGGCACCCAGGTTCGTAACCCTGTGGCTTCCTTCGCCGGGATGATGACCCGAATGGACCGGGGAGTGGGTGAAGTTTTGGATTTACTCCATGAACTGAAGATTTCCGACAATACGCTCGTGCTTTTTACCAGTGATAATGGCCCTCACTTTGAGGGGGGGCACCAGCCCGATTTCTTTAATAGCAATGGCCCTCTCAAGGGCTATAAACGTGATCTTTACGAGGGAGGGATTCGCGTGCCGCTTATCGCCCATTGGTCGGGCTCGGTAAAGGCGGGAAGCGTGAGTGATCACATCTGTGCCCACTGGGACCTCATGCCAACTCTCTGTGACTTGGCCGGGATTGCGACCCCCAAGCATTCTGATGGAATCTCCTATGCGCCTGCTTTGACCGGAGGCAAACAAGAGAAGCATGATTACCTCTATTGGGAATTCCATTCCCGTGGTAATACGCAGGCCATACGCATGGGAGACTGGAAAGCGATTCGATTGAAGGTAAAAAACAATCCCGACGCTCCGATCCATCTCTTTAACCTTGCTCAGGATATTGGTGAAACCAGGAATATCGCCGATCAGCATCCGGAGGTAGTGAAACAGATCACGCCTCTTTTCAAAAGTGCCCGCGTCGAATCAAAGAACTTCCCGTTGTACGCCAGTCCCAAGAAGAAATAGAAGGTGAATCCTATTCACGACCATAACCGGGCCGCGTGGGATGCGCGCGTACAGGAAGGTAAACGCTTTACGCATGCATCGACCGACGACGAAATGTCGCGGCCTTTGGAGATTCTTGATCCTCTTGGTTGGCTGGGCGGTGAGGTTACCGATAAACGCATTCTTTGTCTTGGGGCAGGCGGCGGTCGCCATGGTCCGATGCTCGCTAGTGCGGGGGCGCAGGTCACGGTAGTGGATATCAGCCCCAAGATGCTCAAGCTCGATTGTGAACTTGCTGAGGCAAGAGGGTTGCAGGTGCAAACAGTGGAGACTTCCATTGATGACTTGTCCATGTTGCCTGAGAATGGGTATGAGGCAGTGATGCAGCCGGTCAGCACCTGTTACGTTCCTGACATTCGTCTTGCCTACCGTGAACTGGCACGCGTGATGCAACCTGGAGGAGTCTATATCAGTCGGCACAAACAACCGACCAACCTGCAGATTGATTTGGCTCCGGCGCCAAACGGGTTCGTGATTGATTCTCCCTATTACCTGGACGGAGCCCTTTCTCCGGCCAAACGTTCCGGGCCTCACCGCGAGCAGGGCACCATGGAATTCCTGCACCGTTGGGGGGATTTACTTGGAGGGTTGTGCGAGTCAGGTTTTGTGATTGAGGCAGTGACGGAGCCCAAGTTTGCCGATCCCTCAGCCCAACCCGGGAGCTTTGAATATCGCGGGCAATATGTGGCTCCCTACATTCAATTGCGAGCCCGGCGAACGGATCAGCCGGCAGCAAAAAGTGATCTCTGGGTGAGGTAAAGACAGAAAGCGGCGGAACTGAACTGTGGGACGCTGGGGACACTGCAGAAGTTTTGAAACTCCCGCTGGCAAGGGCCCCTGAAGAGGCCATGCCCCCTGTTGCTCAATTCCGCCGCTCCCGACCTATCGACTGTATTTTGGACGCAACCGCCGATAACCGGGCTGGTATCTGTGTCTCGTAACATGCCGAAAATGGGGTCCTGTCCATCTCGGCTGAATACAAGGTTCCACCGGTTGCCTGATAGCGCAAATTAGATTATCTAATATACGCATGCTGTCGGCAGGAATTAATAAGTCGGATCTACCGGAGTACAGCGGGACTGGCGTTCCCTTGGGTTTGTCCCCCTAGGGAATTGACGTGGGCCTTGGTGATACGGCCGTGGCTGCCTAAGTCTGCGTTGGAGGATTGTTTGGCAGAGCCATCAGACAAAACCATTTGCCCCTGGCTTTTATTCAAACCGGCAAAGGCATGAGGGTGGACTGGGGATTCATCGGCTCCTGTCCAGTCGCTGGTCAGGTCACTGCGAATATTCTTGGTTAGAGCGATCACAGTGGAAGGACGTTGAGTATCTCCTCCTTCACACAGTCCGTAGCTGATATTCTCAGTAGGGATGGGGGTGCCCTCCTTGGTGTTGTAAGAACCCCAACTCATCTGCAGTATTTCATTGGCTGCAGCGCGTCCGGGGTCGGATGGAGAAAGTAGAATTTTCGGGGTTATGAGTTCAGCCTTCATGGCTGGTATGCCAAAGATCGCGCCTACTGTAAGGCCTTGATTTGCAGCTGAACCAAAATGGTTTTCTCTCTGCATGGGATCCAGCTGCCAAGGCATTCTTTGGGAATTGTCCATTGCAAAACCTGTATGAGCTTTGCCGATGCTACCCAGGTTATTGACGCACTTGATGCGGATGGCCTTGGCCTTGGCTTTGGCGAGTGCGGGCAGAAGCATGCTGGCGAATATCCCAACGGTTACGATTGAAAGAGCTGAGGTTACAAGTCCGGCAATCGCAAGCCCTGAACCCTTAAGGGCTCCGTTGCTCTTGTTAATTTTGATTAGGGCAATGATCCCCAAAATGCCTCCAAAAAGACTCGGCAGTAGCAGGCAGAGGCCGAGCACACCACATACGAGAGAAGCGATAGCGAGGGCAGAAGTTTTCGAAGTGGATTGACTTTGTGATGACGGGATTGAAGCAGTTTCCATGAGCGTAATAGTAACAACCTTCGCTCTCACCGCCTACTGTAAAAAGCTGAAGGTTTTATAGTGTGGCAGAGCTTATTTATTGGCTTTTAACCACTTCGCATCGTGAGTCTGTAGGAGAGCAACCACAAGACTGCTGCAGGTCTTGGTTGAGCCATCAAGAGTTCGTCGAAGCCAGAAGACGTGGGCTACATTGGTTTCATACCAATCCAGACCGGAATTTTTCATCCGGTCAGCATCCGGCCGAAAGAAATCCTGCATCGCAAAGGCAGGTTTTTCTGCAGCCATTAAATCGTTATATTTATCCAAGGCTCTCTGCAGGCGCTTGGGGTTGCTATGCAGGTTTTTGTGGGCAGCATAAAAGGAACGGGCACGACTGCGCAGAAACTTATCGTACAACGGCTGTAATTCCTTGCGAAGCTTGGCATCCTTGAGTCCAGGGATGCCATGGACCTTGCACCATTCAAGGAACTTGGGGTTGTAGTGGCCGAAATCGCTCCGGGCATTTAGGTTGAGCTGCCCCTCCTTGTGCGGCCCGGCAAGGTAGATTTTGTGGCCGGAAACCTTTTCCAGTTGGCTGAGGTTAAGAGCGAATTGCGCCTTGGCATAAAGCCCTCGCAACCCCAGTTCCGGCAGCCAGGTGCTGAGTTTATTGTACGCTTTATCCGGGGTGGTTTCGTCCAGCTTGGGGAGCGCGCGCCACAATTCCAGGATTTCCTTCGGAGACTCCGCCTGAAGGGGAAGAGTGAAAACCACTAGAATACTGAACCAACGCATGAAGGCATCATGCGATTCAGTGGCCATCAGGCAAGTTGTAGATGTCCCCAAGACGCATAGGGGGCTTTGACTTATCTACGGCCCCTGCTTCGACAGTTTCAGCCATTCTTCGTATTGTTCGGGAGAAATGAGTTTTCGGATGAGAGTATTGAAATTGCGTTCGGTAAAATACATGGATCTCTTTTTCAGGACGGGATCAAGCTGGGGATTGTTGCTGATTCTGCTCATTTGAATGAGGTGTTGGCGGAGCGAGGGGAGGACGGTCGTTTTCTGCCGTGAAGACAGATTGAGTTTTTTTGATAGAAAGACACTGGATTCTTCGCCCGAAGAGAGAAACAGGGAGTCGCGCAAAATCTCATACTCCCGTTGCTGGGTCGGTGACAAGAAACGCTTAAATTCCAGGTCAATCCCTTTGAGGATACTGGTTAACTCATCGGTTTTTTTCTGTTGGGTAAGATTTGGATTTTGGCTTATGACCACAAGGTTGGTGAGATGGCTGTGTATGCTTACTTCAATTTGAAGTTTTTGCTGCGCAGAGACATCCAGCGCCTCAATAATTTGGCTGAACCCAGTTTTCGCAATAGACTGAGTGTAGGCATGGATTCCTAAAAGAATTAAACCTGCCAAGATAAGTAAAGGTAAACTCTTCATGCTGCTCTTATGCATTTCAGACACTCCTCCTGACTAAAAACTACCGTTCGGCGGGGTGTTGGCAATAAAAAAGCGGCCCCTTATTAGGGGCCACTCTTAAGGGGAAGCAAATTGAGGATATCTAAAAGTGTTAATCAACTTTACGGGGTTGAACCTGCAGCGGCTTTACCTGTCGTGGTTGATCTTTTCCAGGGGCGGGCTGGATGCGTCGGGGCTGCACCGGTCGTATTTGGCCCCCGAAAGGGATCGGGAGGACTCGGCCGTTCTGTCGATTCCCCTGAAGTTCGCGCAGTTGTTTTTGTTTCTCCTTCTGTTCCTTGGTCAGGAGTTTATCGTATTCCTTGCGGTATTCATCTGAAGCTTTCTTATAGGCAGCCTGCCTTTCTTCCTGTGGCAGTTTCCGGGCTTGCTTTAAGGCATCCATTCGTTTGGCACTCAGTGCTTTGACTTCTCCCTTTTGTTCATCGGAAAGGACGATGCGCAGTTTTTGCATTTCTTCGCGGCGCTTGGCAGCATCCTGTTCGGCTTTAGCTAACTGGGCTCTCTGCTCGGGCGTATAGACTGCTTTAATGCCCTCCTGCAAATCGGTAGAAAGATCACGCATCTGATCGCGCCGGTCCTGCGGGTCCAGTTCCCGGTTTTGGATAATCTCGCGGATGGCGGTGCTGTGGTCTTTACGCAAGGTGGCAATTTGCTGCTGTTGGGCTTCGGTGAGGTTCAGCTGAACGCCTCGCTGGAGAACGGCAGGGAGTGCCAGTAATGCACCGCCACCGGGACGAACCTGCAATTGGAGGCGTTGTGGTTTAACCTTTGGTTTGTCCTGCGCGTTGGTTGAAATTGCCAGTACTCCGGCAAGCGCGCAAAGAATGAGGGACTTGTGTTTCATAAGTTGAAAAGGGCTGTTGGAATCCATTAGACCATGTATCAGTTGATTTGCACCTAAATAATCGAACTCTGCCACAAAAAAAGCGGCCTTTTAAAAGGCCGCTTGGTGATTTTGTTTCCGGAAGAGGGTTTACTTCTTCTCCTGAGCCTTCTTTTCTCTAGCGGCCTTCTGCTGGGATTGAAACTCCCTCCAAACCTTAAGTTGATCTTCGGTGAAGAGTTCCTTGAGCTTTGCAGTGCGTGCCTTATAGAAGGGTTGGCCTGCAGTCTTCTTTTCTTCCGCAGAACGCTTCTTTTGCTCAGCCATGAATGCCTTTTGCTCCTTCTGGAGGGCTTGGAATTTTGGCTTTTGCTCATCACTTAACTTGAGTTCAGCGATCAGCTTGGTGTAGGCGGGATTGCCTTTTGCCTTCTTGCCTTTTTTGTCAGCAGCATGAGCATTGAAGCTCAACACAGCCGCCAATAGGAGAATCCAGAATTTGTTCATAATTAGATATTAATTCGGGGATTTAGGTTACTTAGTCTCGGCCTTCTTCTTGCGGTCTGCTTGGGCTTTGGCCTGCAGTTCCTTAAGCTTCTTGGCCTGCTCTTCAGTGAGGATTTCCTTGAGCTTCGCGTTGCGGGCTTCAGCAATTTTCTTCATCGCTGCCTTACGCTCTTTGCCTTCGAGCTTGCGAGCGGCATCACCCTTTTCCTTGTTTTCCTTGTTGAACGTGGACAGAGCCTTCTTTTGGTCGGCAGTCAGGTCCAATTCCTTGATCATGGCTTGAATACCACCACCGCCACGGCGCTTCTTGGCCGGTTTCTTGTCGTCGTCAGCAGCAGACAGATTGAATGCCAGCATAGCCGCAACGGCTAACATAATGATTTTTTTCATAGTACTTGTTTTCTGTGTTCGTTGGTTTTTCTGTTTCTTCAGTAGGGGGGCGCAAAATGTGCACCAGCCCAGTAGATACGCACAAGGCAAAAAGTAGTTACATTCA
>MPLU02086119.1_pt1 | contig 11817 bp, 10 predicted proteins | sample 1617381 | NCBI WGS metagenome assembly MPLU02 (sample SAMN05944801, study PRJNA350692) | marine metagenome | biome: marine; feature: ODZ; material: water; isolation source: 90 m water sample filtered on 0.2 um supor filter | place: Pacific Ocean | collected 2012-04-08 | depth 90m m | reverse complement strand
GTATCTGCGTTTTTAACTCTTCAAGTAGCACCTTTTCTTCGCTCGTAACCTGTTCAGAAGCGATACGTTCATCGATTTGGGCTACGTCAACCGCAGCACCTCGCTGCTCCTTAGCTACATCAACCGCAGCGGTTGCATCGGCTTTAGTGCCTTCTAATTGCGTTAATGCTACGTTGAAATTGCCTTGAGATATTGTGCGTTGTACCGCCTCAGCAGCATCAGCCGATATCGTGCCTAATTGTATCTGCGTCTTTAACTCTTCAAGCACCATCCTCTCTTCGCTTGAAATTTGTTCAGAGGCCATGCGCTCATCAATTAGGCGTATCTCTTCAGCCCCTGCTCGTTGCTCTTGAGCTACGTCTACTGCAGCACCTCGCTCCTCTTGAGCAACATCAACAGTGGCTTCGGCTGTTGCTTCAATGCCGTCTAATACCAACTCGGCTTGTTCTAAGTTACCCTCATTAATGATCCGTTGTAGGTCTTGTGCCCCGAACATGTCGATCTGACCGAGCGTCACTGCATTCTTCAATTCTTTGATCAGGTTTTGCTGCTCAAACGTCAGTCGATCATTCTGCATGTCCCGTTCAAGGCCCATCAACATCTCGGCTTCATCGTAGCTGCCATCGTTGATCAGCCTTTGTATGTCCGTACGGGATTTCGCGTCAATTCGCGCCAGTGCCTCATCGGTATCTAGTTGATCACCCAGCCGCTTCTCTTCAGACGTTAATCTAGCGATTTCAATTCGTTCTGCTTCACCGGCTTCCTGGCCTGCAATGGTCACGGTGCGGGGCTGACCTTCGCCGTCTAGTGCCACTTCGCCTGCTGCGAGTTCGCGCTCTAATCTTCGGTCTTTATCCGCTTGTCTTGACGCTTCGGTGTCCAAGTCTTTTACAAGGTTATAGTCTGTATCACGAGCCAAGGTATCTTTGCCGTCCAGATAGCCCGACACACCCGCCCGATCTAACGACTCAGCCACCTGTGCGCTCCTAACGCCTTCTTCAAAGCGTTCCCTCGTGGTCGGCTCAGTGACCGTCAGACCACGAGCGAGGTTGCGGTCTGCCAGATCTTGTTGCAGCATCGCATCGCTACGTGCTAAGTCAGCAGCGTCACTATATTGCGGTGCGAGGACTCGCGCCTCCTCTAATTGGCGATCCGCTCGACCAAACTGTGCATCGATGTCCTGGGCTCGACCTTCTAATGACCGAGCCCCTCTCAAGAACCCACTGATATCGGCTTCGCGCTCAATAGCCTGTTGGTTTGCCAGCCGAGCTTCTAACGTGTCCTGGCCTCCCAACCGGCCTATCATCTCGCCGCCTTCCATGTAGCGGTCTGACTTCAGCCCTGCGAGATCCAGTGCCGCTTGATAGCGGGGGTCGTTTTGTTGACGATACGCTTGATCGGATAGTATGTCGCTATAAGTGCGTCCGTAGCCCGACCGTAACTCGCCCAGCACATCAGCCGTATCTCCACCACCGCGCAACACACCTAAACGCTGTAGGTCTTCGGTTGTCTGTGCTTCATCCCTAGCCTGCCGGTCTTCTAGGTCAGCTATCTGCGATGCGGTCTGCGGGTCTATGCCGCCGGGGCCCATGAGGCTTTGCCGCAGGGCATCCAGATAAATGTTTCCAAGGTCGGTCTCATACTGGAAAAATTCGGGGTCGTATTGCACATCGTCTGTAGCAAATAGATTCGGCCCTCCGACCGGAGCCGTTGCTGGGTCTAACTGTATGTCCAAATTGGGATCTGCTACTTGTAGGGCCGGTAGGCCTCTTCGCGTTTCAGCCCCCGCCTCTTCTGCTGCAGTAACCAACTCGCGCTGCGTATCCATCTGCTGCTGGCGCAATACGGGATCGGTGACCCCACCCACCGCAGCAGCAGCCTCAACCGATGGCCCACTTGGTTGGAACGTAGTGCCGGTGTCTTGTGAGACTGCCGTTACTGCTGGCTGGGCTGCTGGCCCAGATGCAGCCCCGGATGGACTGACAAAGTCCTTCATCACCATTGCGCGAAGGCTCTCCATGTCGCTGGGCAGACCCAACCGACTCGCTGCTATAGCTGCGTCTTGTAAATTAAAATCTGTACGTCCTTGACGGGCTAAGTTGCGAGCTTTTTCCAATTCAGCTTGGTAATACTGCACCATGCCAGAGTCCAAGCCGTTTGACGTTGTTGACTCAACCACAGGGTCAACCACAGGGTCAACCACAGGGTCAACCACAGGATCGACCACAGGGTCAACCACAGGATCGGCAGTGGGGTCAACCACTCCCGAAGGATTACCCGGATTAATAACAGCGTCATATTGGTCAGACCTTAGATAAGACTTATGCGCGTCTGGAAAAAATCGTTGATAATCTGCAAATGACATACCACCCGACATCGGGTTACCGGCATCGGGGTTGGCGGTTATGTAATCGGAAAAACCCCTATTAATACCGCTTAAATACGTGTTTAAATCGCCCCCCTGCTGATAGGCTCCCAGCACATCACCCCGGAACTGCTCAGGCACACTCGCCAGCAATGGATCGGCTAAAGCTTGGTCACGAGTCCGAAATACTGAACCAATATCAGCATCTAAACCGGTACCCCTTAATGCGTCAGCCAAAGTGGATTCGTCGTACTGGCCCCACTTGGCTCCTTTTTTAATCTTTTTGTATTCCGGTGTATCAGCAAAAGATCCTGTAGCCATTATTCTACGCCCACTGTTTTACGCCGTCTGTATCGTCCCAGCGGCTTGTATTGTAAATTGACCCGCCGAAACGTAAACGGCTCATCAAGCGCATTGTTTGTATAAATCAATGCGGTGCTATTGTCGTAGCCCATAAGGTCGGTGTCGGTATATAGTGCAGAGGTGCTTCCACCCAGCTTTGACGTACCCAGCACAAACGAGCCGAGGCCTGCGCTCAACTCGCCCATCAAAATGCGCTCTGTGGTGCCAGTGATCTTGGAGGACTCCTGTAGCACTTGTACGTCATACTCAGAGTCCTGGGCATCGTAGTAATGCCGCGCATAGAGCCATCGCAGCCGCACATCGGCCCCCATAGGAGGTGGGGCTCCGGTCTTGAACTTTGCCGATATCGCCGCTGTATCGTCGTTGTTGTTTTTATCGTGGGTGTAAACGTAGCCATTGAAGCCGCCTGCATGGGGCTGGTCATCGACCAGGGCCGAAGCATCTCTGGCCATATTGGTATAGGGACCAAACCAGCAGTTAAGAGCGGTGTTGTAGACGATGACGTAGTTGTTGGTAGCCTGCGAGGTGCCGTAGGGAATAAACCACCAGACCTCATTAGTGGACGGGTAGTGGAGACCGTGCGAGAGGTGCAGCTTGGCGGTGTTGATAGAGTCCCAGAACCGAGAACCGTCTAAAGCCTGTGATATCTTTTGCACTTGGTTCCCGCCATCCCAGGCGTAGAAGCCGTCCAGCCTGGGAAACAACTGCAGGCCTGACGGGAGGTTGACGATGCTTCGACCTGACACGCTACCAGCCGGTGCGCGGCGTTGCACTTGATACGGCACCGTAGCATTGCCGGTCGGCGTTAGTACATGCACTCCCTGGTCGGTGTGAATAGCCAAGGCATTGCCGATAGGGTTAATGCCTGTAATATCGTGATCGAAATTGTAAAAACTAGTAGAGCCCCACACGGTAATATCACCCGTGTCTGACCTCCATAACTGATACTTGGCTCCGTTAACATTGCCGATCCATAATCGGTTGTCCCAGTAGGCAATGTGTTTTCCTTTGGTAAACCGACTGTCATCATCCAGCGTCCCGGCGTTGGCTGTGCCGCCAGCCCAGGTAATCGCATCGGTATCCACGCCATTGGTCAGCACTAGCGTAGATCCCGCTAAGGCCCACTCCCATACGTTATCATCACCGGCGGTGATGGTCACCGAACCCGACCTGTCAGTCCCGCTGCCGCCGGTGATGTCGTAAAATTTGTTGCCCGAAATAGCAAAAGTTTTATCTACAGCCGCTAACGTGACCTGACCTAGTGCCGTGATCGTAGCCCCGCTGTTAAGAGCCGAAGCGTTGAACTTGGCAAAGCCTCGACGTTTCTCCACCTGACCGGCTTGACCGACCCGGCAGTTGGTCATCGAAAAAAGCGCATTAGGGCCAAGGTCTTCAGCGGGTTGGTCATACCGCACCCCCTTGAGCCAGGGACCGTATTGCACTGTAGCTGCACTGATAGCCATTACGAGAGCGACCCATTCTCTACGGCAAACGTAAAACCGTAGTCCATACCATCGTCTGTGCGCCTTTTGCGATAGGAGCGGTTGCCCTGTATGGCATTGTTCTGCGTCAGGGCCCGTTGTATCACCCGCTCCATCTCACCTCGGTCAATACCGGCACCCTCCATATCGCCCTTCTCTTCTTTGTAGAGGGCCGACACACCAAACACAAGCGCAGGCTGCACGATCTGCGGCACGTAGATGTCTAGCGAGTTAGCATCGTCATCGGAGTCGAAGTCGGGTATGAAACCGTAGTAGCGATAGGCGATGACATCGGTGCCGTTGTCTGGCTTGGGATACAGGTCTACCTCGACATAGCCCGTGGAGGAGTTGATGCCGTTGATGGCCACATAGGATGCATCACCCGTGATCGAATGATCGGGGTCATCGGCATCCAGCGTCTGTGACGATATCACCAGCATCACATGGTCCTGGGTCTTGTTGCGAAACGACAAGGGCTCCGCTACATCACTAGCCAGCGAATACGTCTGGGTGCCATTGGACACGGTAAAGGTCGAAGACTTAAACATCCAAAACCACTTAGCCCGACTCGACACATCCTTGGTGACGATGTTGAGATAGTCCCTCGCCCCGTTTTTAAAGGTGGTTGAAGTCGTACTAAGGCCTACCCTGCGCAGTGCCTGCTGTATAACCTGTAGGTTTGTCATCTAGTGCATGTCCGTCCAAGATCCATCGACATAAGCCTGTATTTTGTCGGTGCTGGTGTTGTATATAAGCAAACCGTTGAACGGGTTAGTTAGCGCATCACGCTGCGTACTCGTTAACTGCGGTGCAGCCAATGCACTGAACTGGGTAGCATCTCCGTAATAGGTAGAGGCATTCACACTACCAAAAACATTGAGGTCACCCGCTATATCATCAGCCATCGCTACTGGCTGGCCCCCGCCACGATCTGGTCAAGGTCATACTCGTTAAGGTTGTTACCGTTACCCTCAGCCCAGCGTGTCTTCCACACAACCACCGCTTCGGGCCCTCGGTCGGATATACGACTAGGCGGGTCCGGTATGAAGTCGGGGTGGTGCGTCACCTCACCAAAAGCTGCAACGGTGTTCTGCGTTTCGTTATGAGTCCGTGGGCGCACCTTTTTCCGAGCATGGGTCTTGTTGAGATCCAACGCGATGCGCACCTGTTCCTTTACCGAGTCATCTGCACTCGCAATGATAGCAGCCACATCTGCTGCGGTGACGGCCTGCCGCTCTGTTGGTGCTACAGCATCCGGTGCGGGTACGCCTGCGGGAGTAGGCAACGGTAGATCCTCCTGTACTGCTTTGGGCTTGGGCATTTTTGTCCTCTTATTGAGATAATGAGGGGTAGGCCACATAAGCGACCTACCCCCGCGGATTTAGGCTACTAAGCCTTGTATTACAACGCCTACGTGACCCGTATTGTCAGGTGCATACGCTGCGTAGCCAATCAACGGCTCCGTTTCAGCGTCCTTGAGTTGCACTGCACCCGCCACACCATCACTGAGCGTCAGGTTGTCGGCCACTGCAATCGTGCCGTCTGCGAGTATCGTAGCAATACCAGCCGTCTGAAACCAACCGTAGTAACCGCTGGTCATCGCCGTGGTGGTAACGCCAGCCACTACGTAGTCCGTAGCAGCGGTAGCACCAACGACATCATACCAGAGACCGCCAACGATGGCGATGTCGGTAGCCGTAGTCAGCGTCACTACAATAGGATCGAACAGATAGATATCCACTTTGCCACTCGTGGTAGCATCCGTGGCACTGTTGCTCTTGATCCGATACTGATAACCTTCACCCGCATCGTCCGTAGTCTGGAGCAATGCGCCAGCAAACTGATCCTTGGTGGCACTCGCCAAGGTGATCTGCAACTGGGAAGAGCCAGCCGCCGGGTCAAACCCATTAGCCGCTGCAATGACAATATTATCAGATTCCACTACCGAGGTAGCCGAGAGGTCTTGTGACACGAGCAGGCCAGCCGCTACAGCCGCTGCAGTTTTGCCGTAGCGAAACACGCGACCGTCCGACAGTTCGAGCTTCTCGCCAATGGGGTACACCGGAGTCGAAGACTCGGCGTACAAACCCTGGCCATACTGACTGCCAATGCCGGTACCACCAATGCGGTTGGTACCGAAATTGTGATTTTTAAAACTCATTTTAATTTCTCCTTTGTCCTTCTCTGGGACTTAAAGCCTCATTGGCTTGAGGCTCGGATTTATTAGGCTAGGTTGTAGATCACACCCTGCCTGCGCCTGTTGGAGGTGGTCAATTGTATTCCGGCGACCACGAACGCAGTCTTTGCCATTTGGTTAGCTGGCGAACGAAATTCTGTGTTCGAAAATTCCATGCCCTTCATCATCTTGAGCTTAAGGAAGTCAGTATTTATTAGGTACATCCGACCCGATCCGCAATCACGGTCATACTGCACCGGGATGCCTCGGAACGAAGGCAAACGACCGTCTACGCCGGGAGTACCTTTGGAGGTAATACGCTGGTAACCGGTGCCCTCAAAGATCTCTTCGAATGAGGAGTAAATCGAAGCTGTGGTAAAAATGGCCGAAGGTTCGATATTTCCTTCGCTCACATCCGTCCACGTAGTGGCCATCCTAAGCATACCCTCGTAAAAATTGGTGCCGGTGATCGTCTTGAAGGACGTATCAGCCGTAGCGTTGTTGGCCTTGTTCTGCCACCAACTATTGCCACTGATCGTGACTCCACCCAGGGTAGTCGGGCTCGTAGCCGGTGCATCGGCAATGATGTCTTGGAAACCCAAGATGCTTTTGCCGGTCTGCGCCGAATACAAGGCCGCATTGACTTGATCGGACATCGTCAAAATGCTCTGCTCGGTCTTAGCGGCTAAGAGTTTCATCGCCGCATCCGACTTCTGATTTTCCTTCTCTTCGGTCATCGAAATCGTAATCGGGACCGCTACATAACGCCACGGAAAAAACGCTGCCGTGATGCCATCGACACTGTCGGTGTTGAGCGTATCGTAGCCAGAAAAGAACTCGGCACTATTTGCACCATAGAGTAAATCTTCCTGAATTTGCTTCCCTCCAGACTCTACTTCTAAGGCACTGCCCTGGCGCATCGCTGCGAGGGTCGGGTAACTATCGAAGAAGTTATCCGTTAATCTTTTTCGCTTGGCACGGAGCGTAAGGGTCCACGCTGCATCCCATGTCGAAGTCTGTGAAGTGGCTGACATTTTAGTCTATCCTATGCTAGTTGTTGTTTAACTCACTCAAAGCCCAGGCCTCTCAATTTGTTGAGTACCTCAGCTTCACTCAGGGGTCCACCGTCCTCCGATGAATCCACACTGGCATTGGATGCAACCGCTCGTTTGCTGCTGCGGCGGGTCTTTTGGTCGGCCTGCCGTAGTGCGTCAGCCTGCTGCTGCGTAACGCCTGCTAACTGCTCATAGGCTTCGGTAACCGTGTAGGGTTTGCCGGTAGCCATGTTGGGCGGTGCATCGCCTTTGAGCATGTGCAATATCTGCGGCCCATAACGGCGCACATCGGTGCCATGCTTATCTATCGCCTCCTGTACTGCCGAGCGGGTACGTGACTGTACCTGCTCACTGACGAAATTCTGAACGCCGCTGTGTGCGTTGCGCAGGCCTTCGTTCTCTTGTTGCAGACTCTGCAACTGGCTACGCATCGCATTCAGTTCGCTACCTACTTGGTGCTGGACGATAGCCTGCACGGTGTCGATAGCTCGGTTCTCATCATCACTCAGCCCAGACCGCATCTGTTGGATGGGGTCTACGGTAGGTGCTACGGTCTGCTGCACCCGGTCGGCCCACTGCTGCTGGTATTGCTGGGCCTGTTGGTTCTGCGTCTGGATCTGCTGCTCACGAGCCGCTAGCTGCGACTCCCGCTCTCGTAGATCCTGTTGCACACGGGTGTAGTCGGCCTGAAGGTTTTTAGCCAATGGGGCCAACGGTTTCAGGTCTTCGGGCAACTGATCTACAGGTGTGCGTAGTAGGTCTACGTTGCCGTTGGTTGCTGAGTTTTCTGCTGGAGTGGAGTGTCCCGTTTCTGCTTCGGGGGCCGCATCCTGGGTGGCATCCGTTTCACTGTCAGGGAAAAAAACTACATCTGATCCAGTGTCGCTGGATGCGCCTTCGTCGGGTGTCCCGGCATCTACTGCGGAGTCAACGTCTAGCACGCTCTCAGTCACAATCAATCCTCCGTTATATTTTGCTCGGCAACCGCAATAGCTTCTTCGGGACTCGTCCCGAAACCTGCCTTGTGGCCTTCAAGCTTGGGTTTCTCTTCGGACAGTGCGCTGGTTCGCATACAGCGACTGCCGCCGACCGAGTCGGATGACTCGACCACGTTATATTTTTTAAGCAACTCTTGTTTGTGCGAGTAACTGCGCACCACCTCGCCAAAGCCATGATGGTATCGACCATACATGCCGCTGTGGTCATGATGGATGAGGTTATTGCGCTTGAAGCGCATCGTAGCCTTTTTGCCGCACCCCTCGCAGGCCATCGTTCTGGTGATGGCCTTGTGGTTGACAAAGGTCACATCCTCGTGGAAACGACCGCATGTGTCGCACTCAAAATCGTGAAATATCATTATCTATCCTTGGCCCGGTGCCCGTTGCACCTGTTGGCTCATCTCCTGAGCGTTTGACCGCACCAGCGACACTATGCCGCCTCCCCCTTCGGTGCCTGCCCTCTCGCGTATGCCGGGTATGCGACCACCCGACTCTTCTCCACCACCCTGTCCAGGGGCTTGGCCCTGGGCCTTCTGTGCCAGGAACTGTTGGTGCTGCTGCATGTGAGCCTGAGCTATCTGCAGTATCTGCTGTTGCTGCACCGGCAGCAGTTGCTGGAACTCAGGCATCTGCTGTATCTGCGAGTGTATCTGCAGATGGACTTGATGGTTCTCATCGGGCCCGGCATCGATCATCGCCCCCTTGAGCAGATAGAGTAGGTTTTCCATGGAGGCCAGCTTCATCACATCAGCCTCCATGCCCGGCTTGAAGTACTTGTCAGGATCTTGGACCTTGAAGGCTTTGAGGAGGCCCTTGATGGCCTCACCCCGATCTACTTCGGGCAGTTGTATGGTGTAGTTAAAGAGAGCCAGCGCATCCTCGCGCTCTAGCTGCTCCGTCAGTGGGCTCATCGACCCCGCTTCGATGTCCACCGCATAGCGCACACGCAACATGTCGGTCGTGACCGCCTCATAGACGGGCTCGTTTTCATCGGTAGCCACATTGATCAAAAACTCTTCGGGGAGGTAGCGTATGTCAGCCATCATGCGCAGCGAGTTGCGGACGATATCGCCATACACATTCTTGACGCGATCTTGTAACCACTCTCGGTTGAGTTGGCCAAATGAGGCCGTCAGGCTGGCCTGCGTAGCGGTAATTTTGGGACCGCCCCCAAGGGCCATCTGGCTCACGCCCATGGCCTGCTCTTCATAGGACCGCGCATCCGACTCAATGCCCAGTTGGTCTGGGGGCGGGTTGCCGAAGCCTAGCTCCTTAAACGACTGGTTGACATCGTCTACCCAGATGACCTCGCCATCCCGGCCTGTCTCCAGTTGCTGGCCAATGTCGGCGTTGTTGTCGCGCTCTCGGCGCGAGGCCAGCAGCACACGGGGGTAGCGTTTAAGAAGGTCAGCCCTACGCGACACACTCTCGACGATTAATCGTTGTAAATCTTCGCCATAGGCCATCGGCGGCTGGCCGTAAAAGCCTTTTTGTGTCTGGTCGAACTTGAGCGGTATGTAGGGGAAACCACCTTGAACGAGGAAACCGCCTTCGGCCTCATACTCGCCCGTCATTAGCAACTCGCCGGTGAACGGGTCAGGGGCATAGATGGGCTTCATGGCTCTCATCGGATGCTCTACATCTTCGATGGGCTCTTCGACCCCTGGCGCGAAGGTGTACCTACGGCGTTTCATCCTGTCGTGTATCTCGTAGAGGACCGTCATCTGGCCCTGCGACTTCGACAGGTTAACAGCCTCCTTCTCGGAGGTGGTCTCTACGCCGCCCAGATCCTGCAGGAACGTGTCCTTGATGTCTTCTTCGGTCTCTACAGCTTGTATCTGCCGCCGGTTGACAAACCGGTCATCTTTTTTGACGTATTCCAGCGGCACCAACATTTTCTCAATGATGTACCGCGCATGAGAGAGTTTATGCGGCGGCGTTAGCGGATCGATGAAGACATTGAAGGGGTTGATGCGATGGATATAGGGAAAATCATTGTCCAGCGCATCGTTGACGGTATAGGGCGCAACCAGATCGTCATCACCGGGCGGGTTGTAGCCGCACTTGAGCCAGCCCACGGCGCAGTAGAGCGCATCGAAGATGACCTGTTGCACCTCGGCCTTAGCGTTCATCTGCTCTAAGGCCGCATTGGCCACGCGCTCTAGTATCGTAGCCGCAAACTCTTTATTCGGTTCTTTGACCGAGAAAAAGACATGCGGGTGGTTAAACGATATAGAAGCGATGATCTGGCGAGTCAACGGGTAGAAGCGACTGACGCGCACCACCTTGTCATCGGGCAGGGAGCCGACCTCAAATTCCATCTCATACGCTCTGAGCAGTCTTTTCCACACCTTATGCCGGTCGCGCATATACAGGGCACTGTTCTCAATGGCCCCACGCCAGTATTCTACCTCGGTCTTCTTCATTTAAGCGGCTTAGGTGTCCCGTTGAACCCCTTAGACCCGCTGCTCTTCTTACGAGCGTTGGTCATGGGTTTACCACTCGCCTTAGCAGCGGCTTTAGCCTGGGCCATGCCCTTGGCATCATAGCTGTAATGTTTCGATCCAACTTTAGGCATTTTATTTCCTCTTCTTGGTCGTGACCCGGTCGGCGTTGGCCGCAATCGGCTTGACGCGCTTGGTGCCCGAAGACTTAGATTTACTCGGCTTGGGTGTGCCATTGAATTTCATTTGTAGCCTCTTCTGTTAAGCCGCTGCGTAGCGACCTTGACGTTTACCTACTGTGGTGAGCATCTCATCAATCATCTGCTGGCCGGTGCCTTCGTATGGTTCCGGTTCAGTCACACGGTGCGGTTTATATACATGCATCATGGCGTAGCGCAGTTCATCGGCGGCATGATCTTCGGCATGGGTGTCCAGATCCTCCATGTTGCCCTTAGACCGGGGCAGCGAAGGCATCGTGCGCATAAGGTTGTCGTTCCAGCCGCTGAAGCAGAAGAGGCGGTCTTTAATCAGTGCATCGTTGACCACCCGCCAGCCGTTGACCCGGTCGTTGTTGGCCCTGGTCAGCCACAGCCCGGCCTCGGCAAAGATGTCGGCGGCACTGTGGTTCATCACATCGGTGAGGCGGCGTTTAACGAAGATCGATGGATCAGCATAGATAGCCGTAGGCCTACGTCCACCCGTGAAGGGGTTCGACTCAATCAGTTCGTTAATGTTGTCCGCATGTTGGCTGGCGGTGCAGTTGGCGCGATAGTATTCCGCAATACGAAATACCGCTCCTTCATGGTCTACGCTATACAGACCGAAGGAACTAGGTGCCGATTCGCCATAGTCAAGTGCGCCAAAAAGAGGCCAGTGGCTGGGGATCTCAAATGAAGGCACCCCGATCTGCTCGTTTTTCCAGTTACCGAAAAAAG
>MPLU02108573.1_pt1 | contig 11818 bp, 14 predicted proteins | sample 1617381 | NCBI WGS metagenome assembly MPLU02 (sample SAMN05944801, study PRJNA350692) | marine metagenome | biome: marine; feature: ODZ; material: water; isolation source: 90 m water sample filtered on 0.2 um supor filter | place: Pacific Ocean | collected 2012-04-08 | depth 90m m | reverse complement strand
TAGCGAGGATAGTGTCATCAATATCAAAATCAACAGACTGGTATTGAATGTTCGCCCCAGTATCATCAAACACCGTTGGACTCTCAGCATGTTTTTTAACAATGTCATTACGATCCATAAATTTTAATACACCATTAGTTTTAGTGAAAAAAGCGCCAAGCTCAGTTTGATTAACTGCCTGACAAGCTGTAAGAGCATCTCTATCTGTGCCTGTATCAGCGTTGCAAGTTGTTTGACCTGTGCCTGTAGAAAAATCTCTCATACTGGAAGGCCAACTAACCGCATCAAGAATTTTTCCCATTCGTGTAGAAGTAGTCTGTCCAGCAGTAGCACCTGAAACGGTTGATACTCTTGACAGGTTCAATATGCGAAAAGAGTCAACTGCTTTAACAGTCATAAAAGCGGCGTTCTCACCGGGTTGATATGTGTAATCCCATTCGTCAATAAAACCTGAGAAAAGAGTGTAAGTCGTACCACTGTAAGTAGCTTTAACTTGAAGCTGTCTCATCGGTAAAATCTCATCAGCGTAAGTACCATTATCAGGATCAAACAAACCAGTTGTATCTGTTAATGTGATAGTGCAAGTACCCGCACCAAAACGATCTAAAATACGGTTACGCCCTCGTCTAATAGCAACCTGATTAACAACACTCGTAATATCCACAGGACTGGTATCTGCATCAGATAAAACACCTGTTCCCAAAGGGGAACTTGCATCACCTAAAACAAGATTAGGTCCAAAAGACGGACTTGTCTGAAAACGAACAGTTACTTGAATAGTTGCGGCGGCAGGCATCTTTAGCTCGAATAATCCACAGATGTACCTACATCAGCAAACTGATCGCCTGATGATCTAGTTGTTTTTTGAATCCCGGTTGTTATCTTGTCTACAAGGTCATCGTCACTAATAACTGAACCCTCAACATTTATTGTTAAATTGACATTACCAGCACTTCCCTGAGCGGTTCCGCCAAAGCTTCTGCCACCTCCGCCTTGTATTGCGGCTATGGCATGATAAGCGTCTGTCATTTCTGCTAGTTCCGCTGGTGAAAGAGTGTTTAGATGTGAGAGCCATTCGCCTCCGCCAGCCGCTACAGCCTCAGCTAAAAGATCAGCGTCAGAAGGAACGGCAGTAACTGGTGCGCCTGACGGAATTGTTATCGTAGGATCACCACTCGGATCGGCGGTAATATCTATACCTGATCCGGTTGGAGAAGTAAATCCGTCTTTAAGTAAATCTTTCAACGCACGGAACTCTCCGGTTACAGCGTGAATCAAATCTACGATTTTCGCAAAAATTCCTTCTTCTTCTTCAGCTAAACGATTAACTTCTTTCATTACTTCAGCGAGTTGTATTTGAGCAAATTTAAGTTTTTCGTCAGCATCCGCTTTAGCTTGTGTAGCGCCAACCAAAGCAGAATCTAAAATGATTCGTTGCGCCACTAACTCAGCGTTCTTTTCTTCAACCGCTGTTTTATCCTCTACAAGCCCTGCAATCTGCTCATCAAGCTTGGCTTTCTCTTCACCAACCTTAATAGCCATCAACTCTTCTTCGCTTTGAATCTTTGTAGCTAAACGTAAATCTTCAGTAGCTATCTTTAATTCAAGTTGAGCTTTGGCTTTTCCTTCTTCAATCTTGCGACCTTCTTCTTGAAGTTTCGATAACGCTTCTTGAGCGTCAGCTAACTCATCTTCAGCTTTTCTTAAACTGTTAAAGCTTTGATCTAAATTACTTGTAGCAACGGTTAAACGTTGTTCAGCTTGGAGAACATCAAGGACAGTCGCTTCGCCAAGTTCAAAAGCTTCGCGGGTTTCATATAACTGTCTTTCAAGACGCACTAATTGTTGCGCCTCATCAATACCCACATCAGAGCCTTTAGCGTATTCTTCAGTGATTAAATCTAAATCAATGAGAGCCTGTTCAGCATCATTAACTTCAGCAATCACACCTTCGATAACTTTAATTTGTGCTTTCTTTTCAGCTATTAAAGCGTTCGCTCCCGCCGTGTCAGGCGGTTCCGCTGTTGCTTCTGCCTGCAACTTGGCTATTTTCTCTTCAAGATTCATTACAGCAAGACGCTGTTTATCCCATTCGTGAGTTACAGCACTAACAAACTCTGCGCTTTTGAAAGACTCATTGTTGCTTTGTGTTTGAAGTTCAAGAATACGAGCGTTAATTGTTTCTATCTCAGCAAGGTTTACAAGCTGTTGAGCCGCATTGTCTTCTATGTCTAGTTGAATATCAGCTATGTCTTGTTCGGCTTGTTTCTGATCCTTTAGGGCGCTTTTCACATTGTTCTGAGCGGATTCCATAGCTTTCACCATTTTGGTGGCTTCTCTGCGTATCCGGTTCTGCTCATCTAAAAGAACTTTTTGTGCCGCTAAATTAGCTTTAAGCTCTTCTTCAGCCGTAATCCTGTCATCAGTTTCTTTGTTCATTTTGATTGTCATATCCATCAATTTGTCGGTGTTATCGAAAATTCCGCTTTTCACACCTCCACCTAATGTCATTGACGCATTAGCCGCATCTAAGAACGACTTTGTAGCAGAATCTAATCCAGCGGCAGGATCGCTTAATATCTCTGACAGGGTAGAAGCTTCTGTGCTGTAATTTTTTAAAGCAGTAGCACCAACAACGAGGCTATCTGTGCTGTCATCAACAGCACCGCTAAATTCGCTTACACCAAAACGTGCATTTTGAAACTCTTCTGCGACACGTTCTGCTTCTGCCGCCGCTTTCGCCGCCGCTTCAGCTTCTTTAATCTGGGCTTGTTCAGCTTCCGCAATAGCATCAATAGCCAATGTGACAGCTTCGGTGTATTCCCCTTTCTTTTCTAAAGCTTCGATTTCCTGAATGGTTGCCTCATCCAAAGCAGTAACGTAATTGATAATGTTCTTTTCGTTTTCCAACCACTTCTTAGCAAGCTTGTCGTTCTCTTTGATCATGTCATCGTGAGCGTCAGCGGTTTCGTCTATCGCATCCAACATCTTTTTAAGAGTGCTTATTTCCAACTCACCAGCATCTACCGCTTTAACAATCGCATCAGCGTTATCACCGAACAAAGCAGAATTTTCTCTTACCAGATTTTTTTGCATCTCAAGAGTAAAAGCAGAATTGGTTAAAGCATCTTGAAGATTCTCATATTCATCAGAACCTTTTCTTATCGCTTCTTGATGATGCTCTAAATCGGTTATGTATTTAGTAAACGCTGGTCGAACATCCTGATCAATAACATTCGCAAGCAACGCTTGTGAACCATTAAACTTCTCAAAACCGTCTTCAGTTGTTTCCTTCGTTGCCTCCGCTAAAGCTTCTAAACGCTCTGTAAGACCTTCAACTGTCCCGGCAAACAAAGCTGATTCATCGCCAGAAGCCGCAAGTTCAGCACGAAGAGTTTCCATGCGTTCTTGCGCTTCTTTACCACGATCTCGCCATTTCTTGAAACCAATAGCTAAACCAACACCAGCCAAAGCAATCGCCGCTCCGTGAGGAGTTTTCAACGCTGGCCCTAACTTACCTAAAGTCTTCAACAGTCCAGAACCGCCAACTTTACCGCCGCCTGTGAGAACTCCTGTTACGCCTTTGCCCATTTTTGACAATGCGCCTAAACCGCGAGACATGCTACCGATAGCCATAAGCGCTGGCCCTGCGGCAACCGCAAACCCAGCAAAACTAGCTACTACTTTCTTCATTGTTGGTGAAAGATTCTCGAACCTGTCGGAAAGATCGCCAACAAACTTCGCTAACTTCTGAATCAACGGAACAACCACTGGAATCAGCTTGTCTCCAAGCTCAATCATTACGACTTTGAAATCAGTCATTGCCTGTTTCATCTTAAATCCAGAAGTTTCCTGCACCGCCGCCATGCCTCTGTCAAGCGTTCCAGCGGCTCTTGTCATCTCATCCATGACACCAGCGGCTTCACCAGCGGCAGTTCCAGTCATCTGCAAAGCACCAGCTAACGCTTCAGAATCCTCAAACACCTTAGACATCTCTTCGCCGTTAGCTTCCAACGTTGCGCGCATCTTCACAAGAGCGCCCAGCATGTCTTCACCCGCCGCTACTCTAAGATCCTCGATACTTAAACCGACATCTGAAAGAGTCTCGCGGGCTTGCTGAGATGGCTTAATAAGAGTACGAAGAATACCTCGTAAAGAACTGGTTGATTGCGAAGCATTACCTGACGCTCTAGTCAGGAAAGCCAAACCGCCACCAACTTGCCCAAACTCGATCCCCAACTCCGCCGCCATAGGAATAAGACGACCAAACTGGGGAGCCAAATCTTCAGCAGATGCTTTACCTTGTTCAACTGTTTTAGCGAGAATATCAGTAGCTTCAGCGGCAGTAATGTTAGCTGAACCGTAACCGTTGATAGCGTTCGTTACCGCATCAGCGACTACCTGAGCGTCACCCATTCCTACCGCTGCCGCTTTAGCTGAAGCTTCCAGAGCCTCAACTGCTGTAGCTCCTCGTAAACCAGCCGAAGTAATAAAGAACATCGCATCAGCTAGTTCTTTTGGTGCTTGTGCTGTTTCTCCAGATAAACGAAGAACGTCTTTTTCAAAGCCCTGAACAGTATCAGCAGACAAACCAACCATGCTTTGAATCTTCGTCATTGAAGTTTCAAAATCTGAAGCGGCTTTAATCGCTCCAGCAGCAGCTCCAGCCATAGGCAGAGTCACCGCCATAGTTAGCTTGCGACCAGTTTTAGTCGCTTTCTTACCAAAATCTGTTAATTTACTTTCAGCTTCTTTAACACCCTGAGAAAATTCCTTAGCGTCTAAACGTAAGGAAGCTACAAGTTCAGCTACTTTAGTTGCCACTTATTTATCGCCTCACTCTCGAACGAGAAGAAGCGACTTTTTGGTTATGCGCGGCTTCTTCAGCTTCGATTTTAAACAATGCCGCCCATTCTGTCATCTCAGCACTACTCATGCGATCTAGGAGTTCGGATACAGTCATGCCAAGTTCTCTCGCTAACCTGAAGTAGAATCTTCGCTCTGGGTTTCTCCATCCTTGTCGGTTGGGGAAACCAAGGAGACTTTTCCCGCTTCATCAATGGCATCTCCTGTTAATCCGGAGACAGCCATACACTGTTCAGCTAACTGGTTTATTACAAGCGCATTACGCTCAAATAACCATTCTTTATCGCCATCTTCAAAAACAGGTTCACCATTCTCAGGATCGAAACAAGTTTTAGAGATAACGTGCCACCACATGCCTTCAATACGGTCAGGGTCAGCATTGAAACCAACCGAGCCGTCTTCATTTGATATTTCTGCAAAGAAACGTGCACGTGATCTAGCCGTAATAGAACGGATTTCTACTGTTACATCCCATTCAGGGATTTCATACAAGGTAACGCTACTGTCATCGACAGCTTTAATTTTTTCACTAAGTTTGGACACTTCGGTCACTCCTTCGTCTAGTTGTTAATTACTTATTTTAATAAGTTCCTCTTGTAACATTTCCAGTTACCTGAAGATCAATGCTGTATGTTACAACATCGCCTACAGGATTACTGATTGAATAGTTAGTAAGAATACACTCACCTGTATATTTCACATTTCCACCAGTACTACCAGCAGGGCCAAATATAAAGCTTCTGCTTGCTGGCTCTGTTCCTATGATGTAACCATCAATAGTCGCATCCCACAATCCTGAGATTGAAATTGTAGCTGAACGAAGCCCCACAATATAAGAGCGACTTGTCGCCCCAAATGCGGTTGTTTCCGCTGTATCTATAGTTTCAGGGAAATCCACTGAAGTGAGCGTGTTAGCAAGGGAACGTGAAGTTCCACTTGTGTCATCAAGCTCAAAGTCAGTTGACTTACCGTGTACAAATGTTGGCATTTATAGTCCTCCTAGAACCTTGCTAACGACACCATAAAGGTGATTGAGCCGGAACTTCCGGCTGTACTTGCAGTAGCTCGAACGTATCGGTTTATTGTTCCCGATACAGCTACCAACTCCGATGTCTTGGTCGAAGCCCCGACAGCGGTGAATGATACGAGGTCAGCCGCCGAACCAAAGCCGGAGGATGAATCGTGTTGAACTTTGATAGTGGTTACACCACCACCGATTGAATTAGTTGGAACGTGAAGTATTGCCATTCCTCCGCCTGTTGTTGCGGCTGTACCATCAACACCAGTCAAATTGCCTAAAGCATTGTAATCAATGCTTGCACCTGCGGTTAATTGCGAACCACTTCTTATTCCATAAAAATCAGATCGATTATCGGCAGAAACTTGAAAATCTGCGGTAATAGTTGAAACATCTGAAACAGGATTAGAAATTGAATAATTAACTTCGTGCGCTTGAGCCATAACTGATCGGTTGCCTATTCCATCTCCGCCTTCATGTACAGTTATTAGAGGAGTTGTAGAATTTCCCAATAAAGCGTGTAGCTCTTCGTCTGATCCGTCTGTATCAGCCGACCACATGCCACCTAAAGTTACTGTACCTGCACCAAGTCCTTTAATATAAGTCCGTGACGTAGAATCAAAAGAAGTTGTTTCTGCGGTATCAGTACTCATTGTCATTTCTGCTGAGTTGATCCACGGACTCATGGCAAACTCATCAACATAAACTGTGGTTCCTTTACCGTGTACAAATGTTGGCATTACTTACCTCCTGTTGGTTTTGCATCAGCTTCTTCTTCAGGAGCTTCAGCTTCTTCTTCTTTAGCTACATAAGCTTCATTTACATCAGGAGTAGAAGGATCATCAGGAATGAAATGGCCTTTGTCGTTTCTTGCACGTTCAAGCTGTTCTTCTGCTTCAGCTTTTTCTTCAGCTTTAGCTTCTGCTTCAGCTTTTTCTTCAGCTTTAGCTTCAGCGGCTTGACGTTTTTCGACATCAGACGCTAATTCAAGGTAACCGTCTTTAATTAACCACAGTCCTTTAGGGTTAGATACTTCAACGATGTCGCCCGGTTCATAACGTTCATCTTTATAGTTAATACCGGAGGTTCCGTGTTCTCCTCCTGTCACAATGTACTTAGGCATCTTGCCTCCTTATAGTGCATGAGACTTTACGCCTAACCAAATAAGACACGAAGGTCACATGCGGACACGAAGGTCACTGATGTAAGTTCTCTCAAACTTTATCACCAAGTACACCTCCTTGAGTTGTTTATGCAACTAAACTTATTTATGTAACAACCGTTTCCCTACGGTTCAGCTACCGCTCGTTTGTTCGTTTCGGGCGGTAGCTACTTTTAAAGCCGCTTTTTCTGACAATTCTTTAGGAGCCGGTATTGCAGGAGCTGATTCGTTAACACATTTACAACGTGAACATTTAATAGTCCAAGGCGCTGTTACACGTTCAGCTAACAGCCTTCCGCAATTACCGCACCTGACTTTAAGACGCGTTAAACGTTTATGTTCAGGTTTAGTATGTTCGCCGTAAGGATCAAGAGACATTATGAAATGGTCTTATGACAAATAAAGTTTACGGAAAACACAGCCCTATCTTGGCTATCCCTGTAAACAGGGAACGGTGATTGAATCGCTTCGATGCGTTCATATCGCACACCAGATAAATTCTCATTACAGACAAGATTTGATTGATCGAAACAATCTTTGATCAAATCCCTTCCGTCTGAATAAGCTACTGCTCTTACTAAAACTTGTATTGTCGGGCGTTCCATAACAGGTGCCGTGTTGTTCGACATTGTGTCTACTGGGGCTAATCCACCAGTTTCTTGAATTGAGACACAAGTATCAGGAGAATCAGGAAGCCTCCCTAAGAAAAGGTTCGTTCCTAGTGTGAGAGTTGTATCCGTTACATTTGCGGCTAGGTATGTGCCGACTTCATTAAGAACGCTCATAACAATCCCTCAATGTCTCGCTTTAATCTCATTTCCATTCCTTTAGCGGCTTCCATAACAGGGCGTTCTAAAAACTTTCCTTCACCTGATTTTTGGTAAACCTTTTTGTCTACTGGATTCCACGCGTAACCCCGATTAGGTATACCAGCGGTTTCGTGTACTTCTTTTGCATAAGGCGTATCTGCATCACCTACTGTTATATCCATTTGGAATCTTCCAGTCGCAGGAAGATCAACTGGTGGGAAGTTAGGCTCATGCCACACTTTTGATTGAAGTAAACCAGTAGCTACAGGAACTCTAGGAATCACATCAGCGTGAATTCGTGTAGCTTCCCTGAATAAAGCTTGAGCGGCTCGCGTGCCAACACTATCCAACCACTTCATGCCCTTCTCAAATTGAGAAACATCAATCTCAAAATCAGACGAAAACTTAGCCACGCGTGTTCCTTCCGCAATAAACAACAACACACTGCTGTCCGAAATTGTCTGTTCTGCGTTCCACCTTAATAATAGGGCGCACAGCAGAAACTGGAGCAGGTAACGTAATCTGGTCTTCAGGGTTGATATTCAAAGAAGCATCAGGGATGAATACCTTGTACTCTGCGATGCGTTCCTCGTTCTCGTTACGAATAACCTCGTTGGATTTCTCGACATAAGCATCATAAGTAGTGGCGCTTCCAGCGAAAGAACGCTCACCGTAATTGTTGATAGTTGAAGTAGTGCGAACATCCACCGTGTCTGGTGTCATATCGTTTTTAATATCGGTTAAAAACTGAACATTTGTAGCAGTCATTAGTTATCCGATCCGGGCCAGTACTCCCTGTTCCCTACAACCACACCGGGGTTGTTGAATTGTCCTTGATAGAAAGAAGGTTGAACCATGTCTGAGTTCTCAGCATCAATATCTTTGTTGCTGATCGTCATTCCTCCAGAATAAGGAGTTGGTACAAGCCCTTCACGACTTGCGAGTTCTTTTAATTCAGCGGCTTGATCACGGTAAGCTTTCGCTTTCTGTGACATGTCCACACGCAAATCGCCGACAGCTTTGTCAGCCATACGTGAAAATTTGGAAGCTATAAGTAAGCAACAACGGTAAGCCGCATCGTAAAGTCCTGTTATTGCTGTGTCTGAACCAGTTACCTGATTATTAACCCACGCTACTTCAGCGTCATTAAGTAACTGATCGTTAGTATCGGTATCACCTACAAGAAAACGAATCGCATCGCGAGCGTTAGCTGAAGGATCACCACCGTAAGTCCAAGCCATTTTTACTCCTTAATAAAAAACGAAAGCCGAGAGCCGGCACAAAACCGACCCTCAGCCGTTCGTTAGGATTACCTATTAGATTAAGCTACTGCGTTATTGAAGAAATATCCTAGAGGTGATGAGACTACTTTAAAGTCCCAAGCACTCTGAATTTCTATTCTGTCTGCACGTAGATGATCCATACGGAATCTGCTGATTGCGGTGCTAGTACCAAGTCCTCCGCCAACGCCGTTCCAAACAAAGTTGTAACCTGCGCTAGGAGTCATAAGACCTGCACTTGGAGCCACGTAAGCGAGCAAGGCATCTTTATCACCCATTTGCGAGTAAGCGGCTGTGCCACCTTCTGCGGCGGTGTTATAGCTACCTGCCATTACGTGTACCTTGTCAACACCAAGAACCTTCGCAAGAAGATCAGTGGTAATTGAGTCGGCTGATGTGTACTTGTACCTGTCAACAACATCTGAGTGGTTCTTCAGGATTGACCAAACTGCATAGGACATGACCAAAGTATTTGGTACATAACCTGTGGCGGTAAGGACAGTGTTAATTCCTGCCTGAACATCAGCTATAGGTGTTGAACCTGATGCGCTCCACTTGGTTGATGGAGTACTATCAGTACCCCAAACACCAGTTGTGAAAGCTTGAGATGCCCAGTCAACTTCTTGACGAATCAGCATTTGCTGAGACAAGAAGCGTGTGGCATCCATATCAGGATTAAGTGGGCTATCGGAGTTTTCACGAACCTGATCGCCAATGTCTTTATGCAAAGCATAAACCGCTGTCGAGTAGGTTCCTGTACTCAAGCCGTATCCGGTACCAGCAGACTCGGTGCCATCGGCACGAAGTTGTACTTGGTCACGGAAGAAATCAGCCTGTGTATAGGTGAAGTATTTGTCCGATTGTTTATTGACGTTTACTGTAGGAAACGCGTTAGATGCAACAAAAGCATAAGCTTCCTGCATGTATGCTACTGACATATTTGTCAAGATCGCGTCTACATGTACGTCTGATTGGGTTGGTTGTGGCATTTGTCAATCCTTCCTAAGCCGCACGACATTGAGTCGGGTTGAGGAACATAGTGAATGTTTCGCCAGCCGAAGCGGCTCCGATTGCCACGCCGAGCGTCGTGACGCTCGTATCTGTTCCGGGGACTATTGCGTCAGCCTGTGAGTCGGCACTTGTGCCGATCACATTGTTGAAAGCGATAGTACCGTCAGCGACGACCTTCGAGATACCAAAAATAGTAATAACAGCACTTTCGCCGCTCTCAGGGTCGTTCTGAAGGATACCGATAGCTCTGTCAGTAGTCGCAGAGCATACATTCACTGTCGTAGCCGAAGCTAACTTGACAAAGTGATATTGCTTGCTTGACAGATCAGCCGCCGCAGTCAGGGTTCCCAATGTTATTTGTGATCCTTCGTAAGCAGCCATTAGCTTCTCCCCATCTCTGTTCTATGTGTTTCGTATAAATCTGGGTTAGTGATGGAAACATGCTGAAGCGCATCAACATACGAAGAAAATTCTCCGTCTGATACTGCGGCTTTAGCCATAGCTTCAAGTTGCCCGAAAGCACTCTCTTCGCTTAGTTCACCATCGGTTCCCAGTTGAGTCATAGAAATGTTCTCTGACAACAAAGCGTTAGCGGCATCCAATACCTTTTCAACTGCTACTGCTTCTTCTGGCAAAGACTCCCTCAAAGTAACAAGAGACTTAGTAAAGTCTTCTGTCATCTGTGGAAGATAGCTCCAACCGTTTACACGGTCTTCTGCTTTTTCTACGGCTCGCTCATGTTGGATTGCTTTAGCCAAAGTTTCAGCTTCCTCAGCACGTTTCCGCAAGTCCGTCATCTCTTTCTTGAAATCTTCGGGTGAGTCAACCGATGCCGTTACAGGCTCAGGCTCAACTACATCCTCTGTTTCAGGAATAGCTTCAACGGCTTCCGGCTCAGTTGCCTCGGTTGCCTCTTCTTCTTCGGCTTCAGCTTCCACAGTTTCTTCACTCACGGTTATTACCTCCGTGTTATCAAGTGAGTCATCCGCTGATTCAATCGCATTGGCTTCATCGAGAACGTCATCAAAGCTTTTCATAAGAAGCCATCCCTCATGGAGATGTGCGGGGTGATCCACCCCTGATGCTTCTACTATGTCTAACTCTGTTAGTTTTCTAAGTTTCTTTGCCATATAAATCAAAAAGGTGAAAGCATTATCCGCTTTCACCCTTGGGCTTGCCTCTGTTTTACGGTCACAGGTTTGCGACCTCGTAATAGACTATAGCTTATTCTTCGACATTAGTAGTGTTTACTGAATTTTCTATAGGTTGGCTTCCTCCGTTAAGAACAATCATTGGCCGTTTACGAACAGCACCCTTGTTTGAATACAATCTTATTTCCACTTGACCATCGAAACTAGCCACAAGCTTCTCATATCTTTTAAGCTGTTCAATCCAGCTATTAGTAATGTGGCTCACGCAGTAACCAGTTCACCTAAATCCGCTTCAACCCTTCGTGCAGTCCCTCCAATTGAGTAACCACGTAGCTCTCCTTGCTGTACAAGATCCCATGCCCAAGGCTCCCAGATAACACCCATGAAAGGCGTGTTTGCAGGGAACTCAAACTCTTGAGCCTCTTGGTCAGGTAAGCTCATCTCTGCTTTCATAGCAAAAGGCCATGTTAATAGCTCAACAAACTCTCCAGCTTTTGTTTCAGAATGTTGCAAATAGATAG
>MPLU02027677.1_pt1 | contig 11820 bp, 22 predicted proteins | sample 1617381 | NCBI WGS metagenome assembly MPLU02 (sample SAMN05944801, study PRJNA350692) | marine metagenome | biome: marine; feature: ODZ; material: water; isolation source: 90 m water sample filtered on 0.2 um supor filter | place: Pacific Ocean | collected 2012-04-08 | depth 90m m | reverse complement strand
TATGAGCATGAATGCATATCGGAACGAGGCTGGTGAATACACAGCCATCGAATACGAATATGACGGGCCCCCGGACCCGGACAAGTTCTACGACGACTCTGGCCTGTGGGCCGAAGTCAACGAAGAGCTATTGGACGAGAACGGGGACATGCCTTGACCAGAAGACATGACTGCAAGGGCAATCCGTCAGTAGCCAATTATGGGAACGGCTGTCGCTGCGACCTGTGCCGATCCGCTAAAGCTCTTTATGAGAAAGAGCGGCGTGCACGAGTTGACAGCGGCGGTGCGGCGAAGAAGCCATCCGGCAACCGGGACAAACCTGTCCCCGAGCCTGATGCGTTCACACGGGAGCAGATCCTGAGAGCGAGGGGCATGGCCTCTCGTATCTGATTGCAACGGTCAGGGCATCGACTTCGGTCGGTGCTCTGCACGATGTCATCAGACATCAACAACAATCCTACGAGGAGGAAATATGACCAACTACGAAATGCTCAATTCGTTGAGCAACGTAGCCATTATCGAAGTGAACGATCAGCCTGTTAAAGACTGGTCGGCCTTTCGATTGAGTAACGAGGCAGGCATCCCGTCTGCCCCGGTAAAAGATAGTGAGGGCTCGAAGTTCCTTGAGTCTGTCCGTGATGTGTTCATCGAACAGTTCGACTTTGAACGAGAGGCCATGTTGGGCAGTGAGGACGAGGACTCCGTCTCCGACCTCATGTTCGAACAGCAACACGACATGATTCACAACGTCGTTGACGGCTGCGTGCCTATCTACACTCACCAGATCTGGGAAACATTCACAGACCTCTGTGCATGGACCGAAGATCTGTCTGAGCTAGGTGGCCCGGAGACCGACATGAACAAAAATGCCATGACGGCGCTCTACATGATCGGTTGCAGACTCGGAGATACTCTCTGGGTCCACTACCGTAAGGAGCTGATGAAAGAATGATTCAGCTCACCGACCACGGCAAAATGTGTCTGTTCGCCATCTGCATGCTGATCGTGTTAGTGATCGTCGGCACGATGGACGCACAGACCTGCCGAGAATATGGAGTTGGATGTCCATGAGACAGAACACTCACACAGTGACCAAGGTCAACATCCCGTGGATAGGCGGATCATCAGTCCGCACTCTCTACAAGGTCGTTGACAATCTTGGCGTCGTCTACAAATGGGTGGACTCGCTTGAGGAAGCGCAGGCTGTTGCAGCGCTCTTGTCCGAACCACCACCAGATGAATGAGAGAGGAGGAATAATATGTCTAGACAGTCACAAATAACTGAGGCACTTCAAGCCCTAAACAATCGAGGAGCTATCCGTAGCTTCCATAAGGGCTACAACCAAGTTGAGCCAAACAAGCTCGAATGGTTTGTTCAGGTCAATGAGCTAGAACTTCTCTACCTAACCAGTCGAGAGGTTGAAGCGTTCATAACCGGAGCCAAGTCAGTCCTGAGTTGATAAGCTGCCATCTAGCCAGCCGGTTTAGCCCCGGTCGATGTTTCGAGTTCCTCCTCTGCATCGGCCGGGGCTTTTGTCGTTTTGTCGACAGTTTTCGGGCGACCTACTGATGCACTCAAGATCCGACTGGAACGCCAACCCACCGAAGAAAACCCGTCCGTTCAAGAACGTCGACGGGATCGTCATTCACTTCGCTGGTTTCACCATCTCGAAGAAAAGAGATACCCCCGGCCTGCTGCGATCTATCCAGCAGGTCCATCAGGGCAAACCTCGGAACTGGTGGGACATTGCGTACAACATTCTCGTGGACCAGCAGGGCGAGGTGTGGACCGGCCGGGGCCTGACCAACACCTCAGGGGCGAACGGGGTCACGGCGTCGAACAAGAGCCACGTTGCGATCTGTGCTCTGATCGGTGAGGGGCCTATCCCTCCGGCAATGATCGACGGCATCCGCACGGCGATTGAGTCGACACGGCAACGCTGGCCCGGAGCTATCGACATCATGCCCCACTCGCAGATCAAGCCGACTCACTGTCCGGGAGATGCGCTCAGAACTTTGATCGCTAACGGTGACCTCGAAGTCGAGACAGCGACACCGAAGGTTCATTTTCAGTACATCCAGCGAGGCGCACGGGGACTCGGGTAGCCCGCCTACAGACTGCTATCGGGGCAACGGCAGACGGATCTTTTGGGCCTGCCACTGAGCGGACGTGCAGGGAGATCCAGACAGCTATCCGACCGTTCGGCGGTCCAGCGAATGGAATATGCGGCCCCGAGTTATGGGAGTACGTCATCTGGACTGAGGGCCTCGACCGAGCCACCACGGCCCCGGTTTTCACGTAGTCCACCTTTAGCTCTGACTTGACCTAAAGACCCCTTGCTGGGGATAAACGTCACCCCCATACTGGGGTCATTGACATCAGCTATGGACTTTCCTACCTTGGAAGTCGGGGCAGTTCGCTGTCCCACCTCTCACCTAACGTCCTTGTACCCCACGAGAAGGCCGCAAAATGAATCAAACTCTCCCCACACTTGGCACCTGCTGGCGTGAGGCAGTTTCAGTAGCTGTCCGGTCGGGTACTGTCCCGGTCGATTCCGCACTAGCTGAACTATCCCGTCGCCATGTCCAGTTCGAGGACCTCAGGAGAGGCCCTGTGTACGAACGAGTAATCACTCTCGCCCACTTGGGTTTCACCGCCCCACAGATCGCCAGAGCGATGGGGGAGCCTGAGGGGCAGATCGACTACCTACTCCGATCCGCTCGCTCGGACACTTGGAGGATCGTGGACGAGCACCTAAACGGGTACACGGCTCAGGAGATCTCGAACCTGACAGACTTCTCGAAGGCATACGTCTACCGGATCTTGAAGAAGTATCAGTTCCGCCCAAATGTTCACCGAGCGCCGGAGCTTACCTCTCGTCAAGAGGAGGAGATCATTCGACGGCGTTCAGAGGGTGAAGCTCAGAGGTCGATCTCGAAGGCAACGGGGGCAACAGTGGCCCAAGTCAAGTATCTCCTGAAGAGGCGGTCCCGATGAAGAAGATGCGCCAGTCGACGATTGGTACGGCTCAAACTTGTGCCCACCGACTGACCTATGATCTCGACCCTCGTATTCCCTATTCGTCTGGAGTCGTCAGAGCTATAGGCACAGCGATTCACGCTGGCCATGAGGCTTACTACCTGAACAGGAAAGAGACGGGCAAACTGATCGGCAACGTGCGTCCGTGGATTCAACGTGCCCTCGATGTCTTTCAAGGAGAGATCGAGCGTGCCGGGGATCGCTTCTCGTGGCAGTACCAACCGAAGAAGGCTCGCTCTGACGAGATCATTCTGAACTTCGAAGAAGCAGCAATGAAGATCGGCACAGCGATCTCCTTCTACCACCAGAACGAACACTTCTGGGAGTCCGGGTATGAGGTCCTCGGAGTCGAGGAACAGTTCGACCTCCCTTGGGATGGTCATGACGACTGGGTTCGGCATGGCACCATCGACCTTGTTCTCCGGGAAACCAAAACCGGAGACGTGATCCTCTGCGATCACAAAAATTCGCTCGCTAAACCTCGAGCTGACAAATACCGGGCGCACAAGACGCCGCAGGCCGCTTACTACCTCGGAGTGTTCCCCGAGCTTGGAGTTGTCGAACCTGATGCGAACCTCCGATTCGTTTATGACGTAATCGCATTGGACGGTCCCACGTTCCATCGCATCGAGGAACCACGAACCCCTACTCAGATCTCAGCAACTAAGTTGCAGTCAGAGATGCTGGCTGATCTCATTGATGCCGGGGGACCGTACATGCCCAACACTGAATCATTTCTCTGCTCGAAGGCGTACTGTGACTACTGGGACATATGTCCCTTTGGCGCAACCCTTCGGGCTTCTTAGATCCAAATTAAAGGAAACCAAAATGAATGAAAAAGACCTATCCATAGTCACTCAGGTCGCTGGCTACATCAGCGCCGAAGTGATCAAGAGTGACAGTGCCATAGCTGCTGTCCGAGATGGCGTTTTTGCTGAGATGACGGAGACCGTTCTGTCCTCTCTGCTTGACGCTATGAACGTGAGCCATACCTCGGCACCTGTTGTGCAGCTAGCACCGGCGGCTCAAGCCCACGACGCAGCAGTGGCAAGCGTCCTTGATCAATTCGACGGTGCCGTCGTGACCAGCGACGTAGCAGCCGTTGATCACCAGCCGGGTCCTGCAACCCAGATCCATGACAAATCTTCAATAATTGAAATGCTTGAGGATGCCCTGTTCCACAACCCTAATAACTGGAAAGTGTGGGACACCGAGAAGGCGTCGATGAATGGCGGCAACTCCCCCGACATCACGCACGAAACATTGAAGCAGTCTGGTGGAACCTACAAGGTAGGGATCTTCATGGTCTCGAAGTTCGCTGGTCAGTCTGCTCCCGAGTGGGCGTGGTCAAAGCTTGGGAAACAATCTCAATACGCTGCCATGTTGGCCTCAGGTAAAATCACTGCCTGATGCTGAGGGCCCTCGCAGAAGTAAAGGATGAGCTGTACAAGTGGGCGACTTCGGACATTGTCCGGGTTCCCCTTGGCTACCCATTTTTTGACGACCGCACAATGGGCGGAATGGCACCCGGACAAGTCATGATTCTCCTCGCTCGAACGGGCGTAGGTAAAACATGGTTCCTGATCAACGTAGCTGCGAACAACCCCACAGTTCCGACCGTGCTCTTCTCCTTGGAGATGCATGGCCGCTACATCTTGGAACGTTTATCGAGCTGTTACACGGGGACTGCGACAACAACAATCGAAAAGACGATGCGTGAACACGGTATGTGTTCCGCTATCGAGGTGACCAGTTCTTCCCTCCCTCTGCTGGTCATCGAAGATGAGCCCGACCTCGGACTGGGCGACATGACCGAGGTCCTTAACGATTATGAGTCTCGTTTAGGTGCCCGACCGAGGTTGGTGCTCATTGACTATCTCGAGTTAGTTCGAACATGGGGGGACAACCAAATGGATTCGGTTCAAGGCATGGCTCGAGCGCTGAAAGTGTTCGCTCGAGAAAACGATGTGGCTCTCATTGTGCTTCATCAGGTGAAACGAGGTGACCGCAATGCCGGTCACCGACCGCTCGACTTGACCGACGGGAAGTTCGGCGGCGAAGAATCAGCCGACTATGTCCTCGGCATGTACAAGCCATCCCTCGATCCGAACGTCTCTCAGAAGATGAGGGACTACATGGAGAACGACATCAGGCTTCAGTTTCTGAAGACTCGAACAGGTGGCGGTATCCACCCGGACGGAGTTCAACATCATTGGAACCCGGCCACTGGAAAAATCACACTGCCCCTCGCTCAGAGCGAACTGGAGCTGCAATAAAAAGCAAGGTACTAAGGGTAGGGAGAGATACTGGGAAGCGCTTAGGCGGCTTCCTGTGAGGAGTAAAAGTGGATAAATCGGCATCAGTAAGCCATGTGGGCGACGATCTCGCATTATGGCTCGAAATTGGACAGCAGAGCGGTTGGTGCAGCGATGTCGTCTGTGGCACCCATGACGGGACCCCTCTTCTCGACTCCGAATACGACCTGTTCGAGGAGGGTGGAGATCCATGTATCCCGACGGTGCGGATCTACGTGCCGGAGGACATGAAATGAAACGCCGGTCGGATGACCTCCGTGACCGGGTGAAGTCCACGGTCACGATGGCCGAAGCTCTAAACATTCTTGGGTTCGAACCCCCAAACAGGTCCCACAAGATCCACAGCCTTCAGAATCCCGGAGAGCGGACACCTTCTTTACACGTCTACGACCAGAGTTGGTACGACTATTCAACCGGTGAAGGTGGCGATGTCATCGACTTTGCGATGAAGGCTCGAGGTCTGACCTACCACGAGGCACTAGAAAGATTGAGCGGTCAACGACTCGACCCGATGAATGTTCGGAAGCGCACGCCTGCCCCGAAGCCGCTGGCGAACCTAACTGAGACTTTCGTCTCGGAACCTTGGGCCTCCCCAGAGGGGTACAGACAAGCCGAAACTTTCGTCTCGACTAAATGGCCCTACCTCACTCTCGATGACGTGTTGGGATTCGATGTCAAGGCAACAGAGACAGAGCTGTGGGTTCCCCACACTGATTCAGACGGAATCATCAGAGGCATCAAGAGACGCACATTCAAGAACGGATCGAAATATGCCGTCACCGGGAGTACGTTCACCTCGCAGCTATACAGAGTGCGGTTCTTGCTCGACACAGCCTTAGCTGTCCTAGTCGAAGGAGAGTCAGATCTTTGGTGTGTTGAGAAGTACATCAGGAGCAACGACCTCCACCACTTAGTGTTTGTTTACGCTCTCCCGTCGGGCGCTGCGACGTGGCGTTCCGAATGGAGAGACCAGTTGGCTCAACACCGGCACACCTTTATTTGTTTGGACGACGACCTTGCCGGTCATCAAGCAGCTAAGAGAATCATCGGAGAGTTACCTTCAGCTAGTCGGATAAACCCACTGGGAGGTCGAGTCGCTGAAGCTATCGAAACCGCTGACAAGTGGTTAGCGCCGAGGTTCCTCGAGCACTGATGTGGATCTACATATGGCTGCTCCTTGACTGGAGTGGCTTTCACGCCGAACCTCCTCACCCCGAGATCCCTGCCGTGGTCGAGGAGTACTTTGGTGAAGAAACATCGACAGCTCTCGGGGTGTTCTGGTGTGAAAGTCTTCACCGACCTACCGCTGTCTCGGCTACTGGAGATCACGGGGTTGCTCAGGTGTCAGAAAAATGGTGGGCAGAAGTGTTCGGTCCCGAGCGCTGGTCGCAGCGTTACGAAATTCGGGCAAATATAGCTATGGGCTACGAGATCTGGGAATACGGGGGATGGGACTTGTGGACCTGTGGAAGAATTTCCTGAATAAACCCCATTAGCTAAACGTCACCAATAGTTTCGTGGTTGTGAGCAAAGCGAGAGCTAAAGGTACGAAATTCGAAAACGAAGTTCTTGCTGGGCTCCAACAGATATGGCCCGATGCTGATCGTGCCAAGGCCGGTAACCCATCAAATGACTTTCATGGCTGCCCGTTTCCTGTAGAAGCTAAACACAGGAAGCGGTGGGAGATCCCCGAATGGGTTCGCCGCATACGTGCAGCAACCGGGGGTGACAACCAATGGGCGTTGGTAGTCGCCTCCGGTGACCGGCGTAAAGCTGACTCGTCAACACTCATGGTTGTTGATTGGGAATTTGGTCAACAACTACTTGAGGCATGGAACGAATGGCAATAGCACGCACTGAGGCGCAGAAGCGTCACGACTTCGCCAACGCTCGAGAATATGAGGAATACGTCGCTGAGCGTTTAGGTGTGACCTGTCACACACGATTCAACTCCGCAGACGACCTCGACATTTGGATACCGGGCTTCTTCGTTGAAGTGAAAGAGAAGAACCAACATTTTGGTAAGCGCTGGCACATCCTCCCCGATGTTATAGAAGAGAACCTGTTTATCGTCGATGAGCTGACAGTACGCAAAGCACTCCGCTGGTACCCCGAAGTGTTCTACCTCCTTAAAGACAACGTCGGTGACCCCACAGGGCCACGACTGTTCCTCGTTCCGATCTGGGAACTGGTCGCAGTCGAACGGGAACGAGTTGACCGAGTCGGACACACCGGTCACTTGAAAGGAAAATGGGTTCTCGACCTCGGAAAATTCCGTCGAATATCTGACGAAGCAGACATCCCGCAGATAGCATTGTCAATGTTGACTAGCCAAGCATGGAAAAAATCCGAATGCCTTGGTGGAGAAACAGATCAGGTCTAGTTATGCACGGAAAACTCGTTGGGCTCGGCTGTCGAGCACAGGTAGGTAAAGACACTGCTGCAGCAGCTCTTGGTTTCCGTCGCTTAGCGTTCGCTGACAGCGTGAGAGCATTAGCGGGACGAATCGACCCATACGTGAACGACTTCGGTCTACGGCTCTCCGACGCTGTTGAACGTCTGGGATGGGAAGGAGCCAAAGTCGAAGTAGATGAAGTTCGACGCCTCCTCCAAGAACTTGGTGGTGGAGCCCGTGAACTGATCGGCACTGACGTCTGGGTTCACCCAGTAATGGTCTATGCCCAAGACCTGATGGTTGAAGGAACGAGCGTCGTTATTAGTGACGTGAGATACCCGAACGAGGCAGATGCGATTCGTTCAGCCGGGGGAATACTTATTCGCATTGATCGCCCAGACGTTCCACGTCTTGACCACCCGACCGAAAACGCCCTCGATGACTACGACTTCGATCACGTCATCGATAACAGCGGCACCGTAGAGGAACTCTGCGACGCCGTAAGGGCAATCGTCGGCCGTGGCTCGTGAGATACCGGTAGATCCCGACCACCTAGCCCGCAGACCTGCTCTCGAGCCCGAAGAGGCCGAGTCGCATGAAAGCCTTATAGACGCTGTTGAAGAACTTCCAGAACTTGAGCGTTCTGTGGTTGAACTACTCATTTGGGGTGGTCTTACGAAGGTCGAGGCCGCAGAAATGCTTGGCATCTCTCGGTCATACGTTCACAAATTATGGAGAAGGGCTCGTGGCCTACTCAAAGACCAGTTGTCAGACAATCACTGAATGGGGACGGTGCCAACAGCGCACTCGTCACAACTCGCAGTGGTGTTCATACCACTACTGCGCTTCGACGGTTGAAGACTTCCGGCACGACTCGTATTACCATCGCAAGATCACCCTCGGACTAATCCGCTCGAGCCACGACACTCTCTCGGGCACAGAGATAGACGCCCTCTTCAGGGGCCGAACAAGAAACGATGGTAGACGCACAGACCTGTACACGATCCTCTGATGGAGGGCTTCACCGACCAAGGTGACCCGGCTGATCTTGGGTTCACGACCATGATGACGATGGGTCAAGATGGTTCAGTCACTTCTGTCCACCGTATCCCCGAAGAACAATTCGTCCACACCTGCGACGAAGACGCTAAATGCATCTGCGGACCCCATGTCGTCATCAACGTCATGCAGGGTGGTGCGCTGCCGATGGTTCAGCACCAACCGCTGTACAAGGCTTACTACGAAGACTCCTTTGACGAGGAAATGGACATCAGATATTTCGACGCAGATGACGAAGAGTAGTTGTGGCTAAAGGTTAACTCAGCTATCCTCCTTTTTGGAGGAGGCTTTTATGAACGTATCTGCAACATGTCACTCTTGCGGCCATACGCACAACCAAAGTGTGTGGCAACAAGATTGGAATAAATACATCGGAGGTGAGGTGGTCCAGCAAGTCTGGCCCTACTTCGACTCTGATCAGCGAGAGATCATGAGGGGGGCACGGGCTGGTTACTACTTCTGCCCTCCCTGCTTCGACAAACTTCATGAGGGGGCGGAATGAAAGTCCACGAAGCACTACTCGAATACATGGGCGATCCGGGGTCAGGTTTGACGAAAGCTGGCTCGAGAGCGAACTACGCCTGCGAGATTCACAAGCTCAACCAACAACGTGACATCAGCTCCATCACAGAAGAGGACCTGATAGCGACTATCTACACTCCGCTCGTCAAGGGACCTCGGAAGGGTGAACGACCATCAGATGGAAGCATCAACTCACGCCGGAAGGTCTTCGAGGGTTTCTTTGGTTACTGCGATTGGAAAGGATTCGTTGCGACGAACCCCGCCCTTCACCTAAAGAGACACTTCAGAGGAAGAGGCCAACCCGTCATCCAACACAACTGGCTAACACAACAGGAAGTCGAACAGGTCCTGTCGACGGTCAACATGAACGATAAGGAAGGTCGACGTGACGATATTCTGTTACGGCTAGGGTTCACTGCCGGTCTCCGAGCAAAGGAGATCGGCTCCCTGCGATGGGAGGCCGTGAACTTCGACCGGAAAGAAATCAGCCTCGTCGGTAAGGGAGACAAGATTGCAGTCGTCTCCATCTCCAAGAACACGCTTGTCCGGCTAGTCGACTGGCACTCCGAGTGCGCTGCCGACATCTCAGCTCGTCCGCACGACCATGCGGTGATGGCCCCGTTCATCAACGAAGCCGCTGGGATCAACCCAGAGACCGGTTCCTTCGTAGCGGAGCGATCCGTCCGGGCTGGTTGGGAGAGGGAAGGCATCTCCAACACGACCATAGGGAGAGTCACTCGCAAGTACTCGAAGCTGTCAGGTCTCACCTTCACCCCACATGACATGCGTCGAACATTCTGTGGACTACTGAAAGAGACCGGCCTCGACATCTATCAGGTGTCAAAGGCCATGCGTCATTCCGATGTGTCCACTACCGAGCGGTATCTACAGACTCGCCCTGACGCTGCCGCTCAAGCAGTTCGTGAGGCTGGGCTCGACTGGGATTGATCAGTCCACAGATGCCACGTCAGGTAGCTCCATGCTGTGCCCAGCACAACTCGACCGATGTGATGGTCACGATACCTCCACCACATCGCAGAGATCGTTGGGAACCTACCGGAGAGGATCGCCGCTAACTCCCACCCAGCAAGGATGGCCGCCAGCGTTCGCATAGGCGAACACCTAACCCCCCTGATAATCGGGGGCACCGGGTTTGGCAAACACCGAGGGGTCACCAGTCGCCCAAAACTTTTCTACGTTCGGATTCACTGAGCCTACGCCGGTGAATCCTTTCGTCTTTATCGAGTTGAGTGTTCTACGAGCCTCATCGAGGTCGTAGGCAAGATTGCAGTGGGGGCACCAGATGCCACCGTCACCGTCTCTCCCACAATGGGGGCATTCCTTCAATGTCCAAATTCCTGTCTAAGTTCATCGTCACACCAGACCCTTGTACGGCAGGCACGTTCAATGACATCGGTTCTCCACCAAAGGTCACCGATCTGCCACTGAATATCCTCGTCGATGACCCGTTGCATCTCCTCGATCTCTTCCTCGAGTTCCTCAATGGTGCCCTCCAACCCGGAAATATCCGGGCTCTCCATGTCGGTGATCGAGTCCTCGAGCGAGTCGAGTCGAGTGAGTACAGCCGCATCTGCAAGCGACTTGTTCGTTTCAATCTCATGCACAGTGTCTTCCAAATTCGAGATCCGGTTTGCCGTTCCGGCAGCAGTCCAAGCCACCGTCCCCCCAACAAACAGAATTGAGGCTATGAACCCCAACGTAATCTTGGAAACCTTCAGCTCCCGTATGTCGTTGACACTGTCATCAGCCATTAGTAGCCCATTACCTTTTTCTTTTTCGAAGACTTCGCAGGCTTTTTCTTGCTCGTCTTCTTCTTCTTAGGCATCGACCTTCGTATTCCAGTCCTTCACTGCGTTCTTAAGAACGGAGAGACTCGCTGCACCAGCGGCAGTAAATGCCCCTTTGGCTGACGACAAGTCAGCCAGTACGAATATCGATAAGAAAGACTGAACGAAAGTACTCACCGACTTCTCGATGACGGACTTCCATCCAACTTGCCTTTGTTTAACTTGAATAGTCATTAGACCTCCATTAGGTCTCCCGAAAAGTGTTACGAACCCACTTTTCTGAGTGTTAGTTTTGCAATCATCCTCAACGCAGAACCGCTTCTAGAGGGCTCATAGAGCGTCACGGCCTCCACCTCACAAGATTCCACTTCGTAGCTCTCCGTGGCTCCTGTGACGTGCCAGTCGATGTCCTGAAAGCGGACTCTGGTCTGCACCAGATTCTGTAAATCTCGAGCCCTCAACACACCAGCTCCCTCCCCATTCTCTGGAAGAGGAGCACCATTAAGACCTTTGAGTTGGTCCCCACAGTCGACAGGTACCTGTACCAACGTGTCAGCTAGACCGAGCGGATGGAAACGAGTGGACAAGAACGTAAGAGCACAGTCTCCTGAACCGTTGCCAACAAACTCGAGCTTCAACCCAAGTTCTTTCGCCTGTTTAGAAATAGCTACCGTATGAGAC
>MPLU02254204.1_pt1 | contig 11827 bp, 11 predicted proteins | sample 1617381 | NCBI WGS metagenome assembly MPLU02 (sample SAMN05944801, study PRJNA350692) | marine metagenome | biome: marine; feature: ODZ; material: water; isolation source: 90 m water sample filtered on 0.2 um supor filter | place: Pacific Ocean | collected 2012-04-08 | depth 90m m | reverse complement strand
CTCATGATCACGAAGCAATCCAGCGCTTATTAGGCGATGGCAGTAACTGGGGTATGGAAATTAGCTATGCCATCCAAGCCAGTCCAGATGGTTTAGCTCAGGCCTTTTTGATTGGTGAAGAGTTTCTCGCTGGAGCTCCAGTGGCGCTTGTGCTTGGAGACAACCTTTTTCATGGTCACGAGCTGATTCCACAGCTGCAAGCAGCCGATTCTCTTTCTGAGGGTGGAACTGTCTTCGCTTATCCGGTGCGCGATCCCGAGCGCTATGGAGTGGTGGATTTCGATGAGAACGGCATAGCTTTGAGTATCGAAGAAAAACCGCTGCGCCCACGCAGCCGTTATGCGGTAACGGGCCTTTACTTTTACGATCCTTCTGTGGTTGAGCGAGCAAAGAAGGTCCAACCCTCAGATCGTGGAGAGCTTGAGATCACCAGTCTCAATCAGATGTATTTGCAAGAAGGCAAGCTCAATGTGGAACTGATGGGTCGCGGTATGGCCTGGCTCGATACCGGCACTTTTGATTCTTTGCACGAGGCCGGTTCCTTTATTCGCACCCTGGAGCAGCGCCAGGGCCTAAAGGTGGGTTGCTTGGAGGAAGTGGCCTGGCGCCAGGGTTGGATTGAGGCAGCTCAACTGGAGCGTTTGGCTCAGCCATTGCTGAAAAGCGGTTATGGGCAGTACTTGTTGCAGATGCTTGAGGAAGGTGAGGGAGAGCATGCCCTCAATCAGCGCAGTTTGAAGCTCAATAAGCAGTAGCGCCATGCAGGCTGAATCCCTCACCACACTTAACGGCCAGATGATGGATGGGCCGCTCCTGATCACTCCAAAGGTGTTTGGTGATGATCGAGGCTTTTTTTTTGAGAGCTGGAACCAGCAGAGTTTTGATGGTCAGGTCGGTCAGCGCGTCACGTTTGTTCAAGACAATCATTCTCGTTCGACCTTTGCAGTGCTTCGTGGACTGCATTACCAGTTGCCCCCCCATCCTCAGGCCAAATTGGTGCGCTGTGTGCTCGGTGAGATTTTTGATGTAGCGGTGGACATTCGTAAGGGTTCTGCGACCTTTGGCCAGTGGGTTGGGGTACACCTGAGTGCTGCAAACCATCAGCAGTTGTGGATTCCGGCGGGTTTTGCACATGGCTTCCTCACATTGAGCGATATGGCGGAGGTGCTCTATAAGGCCACCGATTTTTGGTGTCCAGATTGTGAGCGTGCGATTCGCTGGGATGATCCTGATCTCTCTATCAATTGGCCAGATCTGCAGGCTGCGCCGCAGTTGTCCGGGAAGGATACCGAGGCCTTCGCATTTGCGGCATTGCCACTCTCAGAAACTTTTCAGATGCCAGCTAGACAATAGTCATGAAACATTAGTAGTTTTAAATAAGTTGTTGGCAATTGATTGTGAGGAGTATTGTTGGCATTGGAGCTCAGTATGCGTCTGTTCTGCAAACAACAACTATTGCAGCGCAAGAGTTGATTGATGATTCCAGCCTATCTTTTACAAATAGCATCGTTGCCAATGACTTGGTGATGGATCTTTATTTGCATACGTCTGGCGGTGCAGTTTGGGTCTCGGGTGGCAGCTTCGGTGCCCAAATAATCCATTCTGTATCAATCGCACAGTCTGATCAGAATTACTTTGAAGATATTGTTGGCGAGCTGGATTCAATTATCGACCTCGACTTTCGTTTTGTTGGCAGTGCCGATGCAGCAGACGCGAGTTTATATTTTGATACTGAGATAGCTCTTGGCGGCAGTGGAGATGCTCTTGGCCTTGCAGTTTCAACAGATAGCGATTTGGAACTTTATATCAACTATACAGCGTTATCTAATGATATAGATTATCGTCATTATGCCATGATTCATGAATGGGGCCATTCACTTGGAATGGAGCATCCCTTTGAAGATGGAGATGGTGATGTAGTGGGTGGTATTACCGATCCATGGAATAGTGCCTATCCAGAAGATACGGTAATGGCTTATCGTAGTCCTCAAGAAGGTTATTGGCCTGATTTCTTTAGCATTAATGATCTCAATGCTTTGATCGCGGCTTGGGGAGCAGAAAGGCAGCTTCTGACTATGGAAGTCGATCATTTTATTGGTCAAGCTTATGGGGAGCTCGTGTATTCCGCGCGTGGAGATGATGTAATTAGTTCTGGCGAAGGAGAAGATATTGTTCGAGCTGGGAAAGGCAACGATTGGGTCAATGGTAATGCCGGAAATGACACGCTATTTGGCGATCTTGGAGATGATATTTTGCGTGGCGGTAAGAATGATGATTGGATTAACGGCGGCGCAGGAAATGATCAGATTTGGGGTAATAAAGGAGCTGATCGAATTCGTATTTCGGAAGGTGATGATATTTTGATGGATTTTTCCTTTGCGGCTGGTGATCGTATTGAGGTTGAATCAGGGATTAATGTTGGCCTGGAGCAACTTGGTAGTGACTTATTGTTGAGCACTGAACTTGGATCGTTGACGCTGAAAAATGTCAATATCTATAGCTTTGATCTTGCTCAGGCGATTGTGAACGTTTGAAACCTCTTCGAATTTTTCTTACCGGTGCATCTGGCCAGCTTGGGCAGGCGTTGTTTGCTCTTTGTCCTGACCAATTAAACCAAAGACCTATTGAACTTATTGCTGCCTCAAGGACCGACCTGGACCTTTCAGATCCTGGTGCTTGTAGTGATGCCGTGCGCCAATACCGTCCTGATTGGCTGCTTAATGCTGCTGCCTATACGGAGGTTGATAAAGCAGAAAGTGAGCTGGATTTGGTTTATGCAGTGAATGCCGGTGCGCCTCGAGTCTTTGCCGAGGTACTGAAGGATATAGGTGGTCGGATGTTGCAACTCAGTACGGATTTTGTCTTCGACGGTTCACAGGGCTGGCCCTACGCAACAGATCAGCCGCAAAATCCACTTGGGGTTTACGGTGCTAGCAAAGCTGCTGGTGAACAGGCAGTGATAGAGCTGCTGGGTTCATCCGAACGTGGCACGATCCTGCGAACCAGTTGGCTGCTAGGACCTGTAGGGAGAAACTTTCTTCTTACTATGTTGCGTTTGCATGACGAGCGCGACGAGTTATGCGTGGTGGCTGATCAGGTGGGCTGTCCCACCAGCACCCTTACGCTTTCTTCAACCTGTTGGAGAACGATTGAATGCTGGGAGCAAGGTCAGCATTTGCCAGGCGTGATGCACTGGAGCGATGCCGGGGCTGCTAGCTGGTATGACGTCGCCGTGGCTATAGGAGAACTTGGGCAAGAGCTTGGGCTGCTGCACAGCCCCGCGCTGGTGCAGCCGATTACCACTGCTGAATACCCCACACCAGTAAGGCGTCCTACATATTCATTGTTGGATTGCACTGAAACTTGGCGCTTGCTTGAGCTTCAGCCTCTGCACTGGCGCAGGGCCTTGGCAGCGGTTCTCCATGAGGTGCAACGTTTACGCTCCGCGGAATCATTGGCGTCTTGATGAGAACCCTGCTCCCCGATTCGATACAGCGAGTGCTGGTCACCGGCGGTGCTGGTTTCATCGGCGGTGCTGTGGTGCGTCGACTGTTGCGAGAAACTGATGTTGTTGTTTTCAATATCGATAAGCTTGGCTATGCCAGCGACTTAAGCGGTATTGGTCAAACGCTTACTGATCTACGGCAGGAAGTGCAGGGTCGTCATCAGTTGCTGCAGGTGGATTTAGTTGATCCTGCAGCAACCGCTGCAGCGGTGCGTCAGGCGGATCCTGACCTGGTTCTGCATCTGGCTGCTGAAAGCCATGTAGATCGCTCTATTGACGGACCAGAAGCGTTTTTGCATAGCAACGTAATAGGTACGTTTCATCTTTTGCAGGCATTGAGGCAGCATTGGGAGAGCTTGCCTTTGGAGAGGCAGCAGAGCTTTCGGCTGCATCACATCAGTACTGATGAGGTGTTCGGCTCTCTAGGACCAAATGGGCGGTTTTCAGAGACCACCTCCTATGACCCGCGTAGTCCTTATTCCGCCAGTAAGGCGGCTAGCGATCACTTTGTGCAGGCTTGGCATCACACCTACGGTTTGCCTGTGGTACTAACTAACTGCAGCAATAACTACGGTCCCTGGCAGTTTCCTGAAAAGTTGATCCCGGTTGTGATTCTCAAGGCCCTAGCAGGCGAGCCGATTCCTCTCTACGGAGATGGCTGCAATGTGCGCGACTGGTTGTTTGTGGAGGATCATGTTGATGCTTTGCTGCTGGTAGCGACTCACGGCGAACTTGGTCGCAACTATTGCGTCGGCGGCTCGGGGGAACGCAGTAACAAAGAAGTGGTACATGCAATTTGCAGTCAGTTGGATGGGCTTAGACCTCAGGGTGAACCCCACTCAAATTTGATTGTGTCAGTTGCTGATCGACCTGGACATGACAGGCGTTATGCCATAGACCCATCAAGAATCAGTGGGGAGTTGAATTGGCAGCCTCGACATAGCTTTGAAGATGGTATGGCCGCCACAGTGTGTTGGTACATGGATCATCTCGACTGGTGTGAAAAGGTTCAACAGCAGTCGGGCTATGGCGGCGAACGCATCGGTCTTAGGCGGGGTTGATAGGGGTGGCAGCCTTTGACTTTCATCTGGTTGGTGCTGGTTGTGGTGGCACGAGCCTGTTAGCAGGCTTGCTGGACGCTCATCCAGAGCTTGAAGTGGGGTTTGAATTGTTTGCCTATTCACATCTGATGGCTTTGGATCAAACCTCTGCAGATGGGCAGGGGATCGATTTACTTCAGCGAGTGCACTCTTACTTAAGTGCATGTGTTCAGCAGGCGGAGCACTCGGCGAAACCCTTCTGGGGCAATAAATTAACGACTGAGCAGATTGCTCGTGTATCAAGTCGAGTTGGAGAAGACGTGTTTAAAGATCTAGATGTGTTTGATGTTTTTTTTGAGGAATGCTGTGAGTACAAACCGGTTGTATTCATCCTTCGCGATGGCAGAACTTGTATCGCTTCTAAGGTGCGGCGTGGTGGTCATGGCTTTGAGTCGGCAGCTCTGCGATGGCGTTATTCGGTGCGGATGATGATCTATTTAACGCAGCAACATCCAAGGGCCTTTTGTTTGAAATATGAGGATTTGGTTCGTTACCCTTTTTCTGTACTCGCAGCAGTTTGTAAGTTTTTGTCGGTACCTTTTGTAGATCAGATGCAGGTTGGCACCAGCAATTCCAAGATGCATCAGCGTTATCGACGTGAAGGGTTTGATGCCTCATGTCTTCAGTTGCCAGATTTTTCGGCAGATTGTATAGCGCTGATTGAGAATGATCTCAAGGCCTGTGGTTATCTGGTCAGCCTCTGAGCATTACTTTGCTCAGTTGATCCAGAAAATCCGCGTAAGTCAATTCTAGACCCTTTTTTAGTGAGATCTGTGCCTGCCAGCCCATAGTCTGCAGTCTGCTCACATCTAGTTGTTTTTTGGGTGTTCCGTCTGGCTTGCTTTGGTCCCATTGGATTTGGCCTGGATATCCCACAGTTGTTGCTACTTGTTTAGCTAGTTCGCGAATGCTTATGTCACACCCTGTACCTACATTGAGAAAGGGCAGAGGTTCGCCGACTTCATCTCGTGGGCTATCTGCAGCAGTGGGATCCCAGTTCTCTAGAGCGAACACACAGGCCTCGCCAAGGTCATCGGCATGGAGAAACTCCCTAAGAGGTGTGCCAGTGCCCCAGCAACAAACCGAAGGGGCATTTGATTCTTTTGCTTGATGGAAGCGGCGTATTAGGGCCGGCAGTACGTGGCTTTCAGTCAGGTGGTAGTTGTCGCCTGGTCCGTAGAGGTTTGTGGGCATCAAGCTGATCGCATCGAAGTCGTATTGCTTGCGCAGAGCCTCACCCAATTTGATGCCGCAGATCTTGGCAATTGCATACCAAGCGTTTGTGGGCTCTAGTGCTCCTGTTAATAGAGCCTCTTCGCGGATTGGCTGAGGGGCGAATTTTGGGTAGATGCAACTGCTGCCTAGGAAGAGAAGTCGCCTAACGCAGTTGCTCCATGCCGTTTCAATTACATGGGTTTCGATCTTGAGGTTGTCGAGCAGAAAGCCCGCTGGTTGGCTGTTGTTTGCCTGTATGCCACCTACTTTGGCTGCAGCTAATACCACCACATCGGGTTGATGCGTTTTCATCCACCTTTGTACGGCTGTTCCGTCTAGCAGATCCAGCTCTGATCGTTCAGGTGTTAGCTGGTTGGTATAGCCCCGAGTCATGAGGGCGCGGCTGATGGCACTTCCTGCCATGCCACGGGCACCGGCGATGAAGATCCGGTCAGAAACGTGGATCAGGCTCATTCCATGGGTCCGAAAACAGCGAAGCCCTTGCTTTTGAGATAGGCCTCTTTTTGTGCTTCCTCTTGGTCGTGGCTCATCATCTCCGCCACAAGCTCCTCGAGGGTTGTCTTAGCTGTCCAGCCAAGTTTTTTGTGGGCCTTGATCGGATTTCCCAGCAGAGTGTCTACTTCGGCGGGTCTGAAATAGCGAGGGTCGATTCTTATCACCACAGCATTGGTGTCTGCTCGCTTGCCGATTTCATTGAGACCTTGTCCCTCCCATATAAGTTGTCCCCAGTCGAGGTGTTTGGCACTCATTTCGATGAACTTGCGCACGCTTTCCTGGCGTCCCGTAGCGATTACGAAGTCTTCTGGTGCGTCTTGTTGCAGCATGCGCCATTGCATCTCCACGTAATCACGGGCGTGGCCCCAATCGCGCTGTGAATCGAGATTGCCCATATAGAGGCACTTGTCAAGGCCGGCATTGATGCGGGCTAGCCCTCTGGTGATCTTGCGCGTTACGAATGTTTCACCGCGCCGAGGACTCTCATGGTTAAACAAGATGCCGTTACAGGCATACATGTTGTAAGCCTCGCGATAGTTCACTGTGATCCAGTAGGCGTAGAGTTTGGCGACGCCGTAGGGACTGCGGGGATAGAAAGGAGTGCTCTCTTTCTGTGGCATCTCCTGTACGAGTCCATATAGCTCACTGGTGCTGGCTTGGTAGATGCGAGTCTTTTCTTTGAGTCCCAGCAGGCGCACAGCTTCCAGAATGCGCAGGATGCCTAGGGCATCACTATTGGCCGTGTATTCCGGTGCTTCGAAGCTCACAGCTACATGGCTTTGGGCGCCAAGGTTGTAGATCTCATCAGGTTGAACTTGCTGGACGATCCGAATAAGGCTGGTGCTGTCGGTTAGATCGCCATAGTGGAGTACTAGTTGCGGGGCAAGTTCGTGGGGATCTTGGTAGAGATGATCGATGCGGCTGGTGTTGAAACTGCTAGCTCTTCGCTTGATCCCATGGACCGCATAGCCTTTTTCCAGCAGAAGCTCCGCCAAATAGCTGCCATCTTGTCCTGTAATGCCTGTGATTAAGGCTGTTTTTGGTCTGCTCATACTGTGATTTTGCTTGAATTCGACCTGCGTGATGAAGCGCTACAACTCCTCTGCTTTGATTGTGTTGCATCATTGCCGTGTTATCCCAGAAAAGTGTTGGCGAAGTGAGTCACGGCGTTAAGTTGATCCTGCTCAAGATCATTGATCACCTCACGAGCCAATCGTTGACCGTTTGCAGCGATGGTTGCACAGGCTTTGGAGTGTTTATAACACCAGGCCAGAATATCTTCGAGATCATGCAGATCGCCTGCAATCGGTATCAAGTGTATCCATGGTTTCAGACGGTGGTGGTACCACTGGCGTCGATGACTGTTTACGCGCAGGATGCAGCTGCCGCTCAATAGCTTCCAGAGCAGACCCCAGGAGTTCACATTGCCGTCGATTTCCACTATCCAGCGATGTAGAGCAAGATGCCAGGGGCTGACTAGAGGTGTTATTAGATCCTGTCGTTGCAGCTCTCCTAAGACTTTCGCTCGGTTGTCGTGGTTGGGGCATTGCACCACAGCGGTGAATCGGGCATCTAATTGATTAGTTAGTGCAAGACTTTTTCGACATAGTTGGTAACGTCTATTCCCCTCAAGATTTGATCGCTTCAGTGTTTTGCTCCCCGTGGTAGAACCCCTCCAAATAGCCATTGTCAGTCTTTCTTCCCATGAAGGTAGAGGCTCAGCTGCAAACTTTTCTCTTATAGTTTGAAACCCATTCGAGCCAAGCACATAGGGATCTGGAATCATCGGCCCTAGGTCATCAGGTTTCACAGGTGCATCGAACCGGAAGCAGGGCAAGCCAGGATCTTCATCATCTAGCTGCATGGCATAACTTGCTTCGTTGTGGCCTAGTTCGCGCAGTAGTGTTGAAGCCTTGTCTAGAAAGGGTCTCAGTAACGGGAGGCGATTATTTAGTAGACGCTTTTGATGGACACCAGATGAGCTGGGCTTAATTCGGTAGCCACCGCTGCTTAGGAGGATTACCTGCAAGAACAAGCTGGCAGATGGATTTGACATCAATAACAGTTATTTGAAAGAGGTTAAGGCGCATGTACTACTACGTGGATCACACCAGTCGCTTTGAACGCAACACGGGGATCCAGCGTTGTGTGCGATCGATTGCAACGGCCTTAATCGGAACTGGTGAACCACTGCGGCCGGTGGTTTGGAATCGTGAGCAGGAGGTTTTGGAGGCTGCATCCAGCTTGGCCTTGGCTCATCTCAACTGTTGGAGTGGTCCGGATGCGCGAAGCTGGGCTCCAGTGGACTGGCGGCAGCCCAAGTCAGCAGCGTTTGATGACTGGTTGTTAATTGTGGAGCTAGTGAGTGGGCCCCATCAACCCTCATCGCAGCAGCTGAGGGCCGCAGCGGATCGTTATGGCTTACGGCTGGCATGGGTTTTTCACGACGCCATCCCCTTGCGTTTGGCCCATCTTTATGGGGCGTCTGCCCGGCGAACCGCGGAGTTTCATTGTGCCTACATGGCAGGTCTTGCTGAGGCGGATTTGGTGCTCGCCAATTCTCACACCACGGCGGCACACCTATGTGCATTCCTTAAGCAGAAACATTTGGCTAGCGGGCATGTTCAGGCGTTGCCGCTTGCCGAGGAATTCTCAGGAGTTCATCGTTGCCCTCAGGCTGAGCCGAGATCTATTTCTGAACCTCAGCGCTTCTTGTGTGTCGGATCTCTTGAGCCTCGCAAAAACCATGTTGCTCTGTTGAAGGCGATTGCCGCTCTGGATGCTGAAGATAATTTTCCTGCTGAGTTGGTGTTAGTGGGTTGGCCTAATGATGGCCGTGTGGTTGATTTTGTTCAGCGTTCGCTGCAACTGAACTTGCAGCTGCGTTGGGAAGCCGATGTTGATGATGCGAGGCTTTTGGAGCTCTACCGTTGGTGTGATGCCACCGTGCTGCCATCATTTGAGGAAGGTTTTGGTCTGACGGTGGCGGAGAGTCTTTGGCATCGGCGTCCTTGCCTCTGTAGTGGCGAAGGCGCTCTGGGTGAGTTGGCTGCGGCAGGGGGGTGTTACACCCTTGCTACGCATCATTGGCGATCACTTGCTGCTGGTTTGCAGCACTGGTTGCAGGACCCTGAGATTCGCGCAAAGGTGTTAAAGCGGCTGCAGCATCGTCAATTGCGCACCTGGAGGGATTACTCCCGGGAGTTGTTGTTGCGGTTGGAGGTTGCGTCCAGCAGTAGCCGGCGCCATCGCTTGATACCGTCGGTATAGCTAGCGTGTTGCTTACATAGCGTTTGAAGTTGCTGCCCTTCTTGCCTGCGGGTAGTGGGATCTAGTAGTGGCTCTAGCTGCTGGATCCATGCCATTGGCTCTGCGCAGAGACGTCCAGGCCATTGCCATTCTCGGCAGAGTTCTTGGTATGGCTGTGCTCTGGATGCTAGCCAGGGGATTCCCAGAGCGCTGTACTCCAATACTTTGACGGCACTTTTGTAGTAGTTGAAGTTATTGGGAGCTAGCGGGGCTAGGCCGATGTCGAAATCTAGTTGTTTTAGATAGTTGGAGTGGCTCTGTAGGGGTCGTGTCTCAACAACGTCTGGATTTTTCAGCTCCAGTACTTCTGCCAGGCTCATGTGGGAGTCGCTATGCCCCACGTGCACTAGCTTTAGCTTTTCTGGTTGATTAACTATCCAGCTAGCAAGAGGTTTTAGCAGGGTTAGGTCATCTGGTCTTGTCCAGGGTGCACCGGTCCAGCCGATGCGTAGTGGATGAGTAATAGCTTTGGGATTGTTGTTGTTTGGCAGCTTTGGAGCGGTATTAGGCAGTAGCTCCAGGCGAGCAGCTGGAAACATCACCCGGATCAGCTGTAGCAGTTCAGGCGTACTGCAGCTGATCACGTCACACTCGCGCAAGGCTCGGGTGCAACCCAGGAGACGTTGGCGATTCCAGCCATTGGCCTGCCATAGGTAGTCGTCGAGATCACTTAGAACCACAACACCTTGTGCTCGAATCTGTCGGAGTTGAATAGTTAGATCACCCCAGCTAGGTGCATAGCGGTAGATAAACAGACGGTCGCCAGACTTGAGCGTTTTGATCTCTGCAGGGTTGTCTGTGATCGAGACCAACCAGGGCAGGTTTAGAGAATATTGCCCAAATCTTATCCAGAAGCTATGCCATGGAGCAAGAGAGTCGCTGAGAGCAAGCACCTTCATGGCAATGGAGGTAGCTGGCGCAGAGCAATGGCCATGGCTTCAATTACTGAAGGCCAGTCCCCTGGCTGTGGCTGCCGAAATAATCTTGCACTGGAGTACCAGGGTGTGCTGGTTCCATTTAGGCCCCAGCGCCATTCAGGCACCCAGCTGAGCGCTACCCAGACTGGGAGGCCCATGGCTCCAGCTAGATGTACCACGCTGCTGTCGGCGCTGAGAAGTAGATCACAGTTGGCCAGGACCGCGGCAGTGTCCTGGAAGTCGAAGCTGGTATCAAAATCATCCTGACCGGCTACAAAGGACAGACCGACATCGCTGCACATTTGCATTTGCTCACGGCCGGCGCCTTTCTGAATCGAAAGAAATTCCACGTTGGGTATTCCAGAGAGCCTCATCCAGGCCTCGAAGGGCATGGAGCGTCCTTTGGAATAGAGCTTGCGTTCAAACTTGGGATTACCTTGCCAGTGCAGGGCAATTAGGCGATGCCCAGGCCGGCGTTTTAGTCGCTTGCTCCAATCGAAGACGCGGAGAGGTTCTGGGTTGAGGTATCCCTCCGCTGATGGGATGTTTGTGGTATCCAGGCCCAGCCTTTCCGGCAGGCTAAGCAGCGGACACCAACGCACATTGGGACCGCCAAATCCCAGCATGAGGGCTATCTCCCCAATTGCGTTGTTGTTGCGCAGTAGTGGTGCTAAAGACTCAGGGGGAAACAGGGTGGTCTTTAGTCCTCGATCACGCAGCGGCTGTATCAGCCGGCAGAACTGCAAGGTATCCCCTAGCCCTTGTTCTGAAACGAGGATTAGGTGCTCGCAGGGTCGAGGGTCCTTGAATCCCTGCCAAGCTTGACCGTAGTTGTGGTTGTATGAGTTGTAGTCATCGACACCGTAGGAGCGTTTAAATCTACGTTCATAAAGTGTCCAACCTTCTTTGAATTGGCCGTTAAGAAGTAGATCCTGGGCCAAGTTGTTTTCTGCTTCCTTAATAGGAGGGTTGGCGCTGTCCAGAGCTTTTCGGTAGGCACGTATGGCGGCTGGGATGCGTCTGCGCTGATGAAGTGTTAGCCCAAGGTTGAACCAGGCAACTCCTGCCTCGGGGATCTGTCTAAGGCCCTGGCCAATTAAACGCTGCGCCAGTCTGGGATTGTCAGCTATCAGTTCGCCGCCACGATTAATCCAGTTCTCAGCCGTCCATTGCGTCATAGAGAGGCATGGTTGATGTCAGCGCACTATGGCTCAGTTGTTGACCAACCTGTTTTATCAAATCAGTCCAGTTCGATGGTTGATGTT
>MPLU02279293.1_pt1 | contig 11830 bp, 7 predicted proteins | sample 1617381 | NCBI WGS metagenome assembly MPLU02 (sample SAMN05944801, study PRJNA350692) | marine metagenome | biome: marine; feature: ODZ; material: water; isolation source: 90 m water sample filtered on 0.2 um supor filter | place: Pacific Ocean | collected 2012-04-08 | depth 90m m | reverse complement strand
GGCGTTTTGTTCAAGCATGCCTTCGTCACCGCGCCGTCGTGCACGCCGTGCCGCAGTTCGCTGCTTTCCGGCCAATATTTTTTCCGCACCGGCATGGGCGCGATTTTGCAGGGGGCCAAGTGGGACGCCGCCATTCCGTCGTACCCGCTGATGCTGCGCGACTCCGGCTATCACATCGGCGAGACGTACAAGGTTTGGACTCCTGGTTCTCCCGTGGACGCGCCATACGGTGCCGGTAAATATTCCTATGAAAAAAGCGGTCGGATCTTCAACGGCTTCTCGCAGATGACGACCAAGCGTGTGGCCGGTGGCATGTTGGTCAAGGATGCCAAGCAGGTTCTTTACGACGAGGTGATGGGCAATTTTAACGCGTTCCTCGACGACCGCAGTGACGACAAGCCGTTTTGCTACTGGTTCGGCCCCACACTCGTGCATCGCAAATGGACCAAGGGATCCGGCAAGGATTTGTGGGGCATCAACCCGGATGACCTTCAGGGTAAGTTGCCCAAGTTTTTACCGGACGAGCACGAGGTGCGGCAGGACTTTGCCGACTACCTTGGCGAGGTGCAGGCGTTCGATACCGCGCTAGGGCTGATCATCAAGCGGCTTGAGTCTTTGGGCGAGTTGGATAACACGGTGGTCGTGATCAGCGGCGACCACGGCGCGCCCGGTTTCCCCGGCGGCAAATGTAACCTTTACGACTTCGGCGTGCAGGTGCCATTGGCCATCTGGTGGCCCGGCCAACCCGGTGGCCGCGTCGTTGATGACTTCGTTAACCTCATGGACCTGTCTCCGACTTTTCTCGAGATCGGCGGTGTGAAACGTCCTAAAGTGATGACCGGCAAAAGCCTCGTACCGGTGCTCAAGTCGAAGAACCAGGGTCTCGTTGACAAGAAACGCAACTGGGTGATCACTGGTCGTGAACGCCACGTGGCTAGGGCTCGGGACGGGCAGTTGCCCTATCCTCAGCGCGCTCTCCGCACGGCGGATTATTTGTATATCATCAACTTCGCGCCGGATCGCTGGCCGATGGGCAACCCGTACAACATCACCGCCGACAGTGCGCCGGATTTTAAGACGCTTGAGAACAACACCTTCGTCACCTATGGCGACCTCGACGCCAGCCCAACCAAGGCGTGGCTCATCGAGCGGCGCAACGACGAGAAATGGAAGTGGCACTACGACTACGCTTTCTCCAAACGCCCGCGCGAAGAGTTATACGTGCTCGCCGATGACCCCGACCAGGTCAACAACGTAGCCGGCGACGAAAATTTTACGGCCATCAAGGCGAAACTGAACAGGCAGTTGATGGGGCGCTTGAAGAAAGCCCGCGACCCGCGCGTCCTCGGCGACGGTTCCACCTTCGACAAGCCGCCGTACATCACCACCCAAGCCAAGCGCCGGAAATAACGCCCGCGCTTGGCCAAGCGGTGAGTGGCTTTTTTTCTGTAACTTTTCCCGACCTTGGCCGTCTTTCGAATTTACCTGTCATGACAACACGAACACTGACCCTCATTGTTGCGCTGATCGGCGCGATCGCTTCAAGCGCGGCGTCGGCCAAGCGGCCGAACGTTCTTTTCATCTTCACCGACGACCAGCGGCCGGACGCCTTTAGCGCGCTGGGCAACCCGGATATCAAGACGCCCAACATGGATCGCATCATCAACAGCGGCTTCGTTTTTAACCAGGCGTACATCCAAGGCTCGATGACCCCCGCCACCTGTCTGCCGAGCCGGGCGATGCTCATGAGCGGCAAGCCGCTGTTCCGCGCGCCGCTGCGGCTCGACTCCGGGGTGCTGATGCCGCAGGTGTTCCAGAAAGCTGGCTACAAAACGTTCGCCACCGGCAAGTGGCACAACGGCGAGTTGTCGTTCGAGAACTGTTTCGACGAGGCCGAGGCGGTGTTCTTCGGCGGCGCGGCCCGGTCGCATGTCAACGTGCCGGTTCACCAGATGATCGCCGGGCTGATGGTGCCGTACGATGCCGGCGAAACCTTCTCCACCGACATGTTCGCCGCGGCGGCGATTGACTTCATCGAGCGGCAGTCGAAAACGGAGCAGCCGTTTTTCTGCTACATCCCGTTCACCGCACCGCACTCGCCGGTGACGCCGCCTGGCAAGTGGGCGGCGATGTACGACCCGAAAAAAATCACGCTCCCGCCGAACCACTCCGCGCTTCGCCCCGATTTAGCCGACAAGCGGCAAAGCACCGGCGGTCGGGGCGGCGGTCGCGGTGGTCGTGGTCGCGGCGGCGATGGATCGCCGGTCGATCGCGCCAAGCAACAGTACGCCGCGTACTACGGCTTGATCTCGCACCTCGACCACCACATCGGCCGTGTGCTCGACACGCTCGAGAAAACCGGCCAGGCGGAAAACACCATAATCCTGTTTGCTACCGATCACGGCATGGCGATGAACAGCCATGGGCAGTCCGGTAAACAAAACGCCTACGAGCACACGTCACGCGTGCAGATTTTTGCCAGCGGCGCCGGTGTCCCGAAAGGCTCGTCGGATGCGCTTGTTTATTTGTACGACATTTACCCGACGCTCTGCGGACTGACCGGCCTACCTATCCCTGACGAGGTCGAGGGCAAAAGCCTGGCCGGGGTCATCCACGGCAAACAGGCCAAGGTGCGCAATCATCTTTTCACCGCGTACATGGACGACCAGCGCGCCATCCGCGACGATCGGTGGAAACTGTTTTACCGTCCCAAGGAGGATCGAGCCGCACTGTATGACTTGAAAAACGATCCGCATGAATTGAGCGATATTGCTGCCAAGCCGGAAAACAAGGATCGCATTGCAAAGTTGAAAGTCGAATTGGCCAAGGCACAACAGTTGTACGGTGACACGCCGGAAGTCACCGCGCGACTCATGCGAAGTCGCGGTGGTCGTCCCGGCGGTGCTGGTGGTGCTGGTGGTGCTGGTGGTCGTCGCCCGGCTGGTGCCGGCGGAATTGCGCGCCCGACCGTTGACGCGCCCGCTTTGGCCAAGCGCATCACGGAAAAATTCCTCGCCTACTCCAAGGCTGAGTCCGGCCTGGCCAAGGGAAAGTTTCAGGAGATTTGGACGCAACTGCACGCTGCGTGGGCCGGTGATGAAAAATCGGTTGGTCGACCAGACCTAATTCAAGGTTTTGCAAACTTGCTCGGTGAACAGCCCAGTGAGCGTGGAGGCCGAGTCGGAGGCCAAGCGGATCGTGGGGGCCAACGACGCCCCTCTGATCGCTTCGGTGGGCCCATCGGCACGAGCGGTATCATTGCCCGGGCCTTTAGCTATGCGACCGACTCTGACGGTGACCGGGAAATCACCGCTGCTGAGCTTCAAGCCGCCGCTAAAAAATGGTCAACCGACGGTGACAAGGACAAAAATGGCGAGCTAAACTCCGAAGAGATATCTGCCATCCTCGAGGGTTTTATCAAATCCGTGCCTGCATCCCGCGGTCGCCGTCGTTAGTCGCGACGGCGAACATTTTGAGCAGGAATTAAACGCCCATTTGCTGGAAGATATCGGCTATGCTAAAAACGGGCGCAAAGCCGCTGTCGAGACGATAGGAGATTTCCACTTTCGTATCCTGGCATACCAGGAGGCACTTGAGTCTTACAAACCACAAGGGCAACAGCGTCATCATGGACAAACTCGACGAGTTATTGGTCGACGAGTGCAACTTGGCTAGGGATTACCACGAAAAACGAAAAGGAAAGCAGGCCGCAAAATCGGAAGATACAGGGGGGTAACGAGTTGTGCTCTTTTCTAACATCCACCCTGAACATCTTTTCTTCGATTAATTCTGAGAAAAGAGAAAAATGGTTTGTTCTCTGAACCTGTTTTGATGATGATTCGCCAGTTATGAAATCATTACTGATCACCGCAATCGCAGCCCTCTTGTTAGTGGGGTGTGGGAAGTCTGATGGTATTTGGGCTGCTGCCGAGGAAGGGGATGTTGAAGCCGTCAAAGGGTACTTAGCGAATGACGTAAATGTGGATGCGAGGGATGACGTGTACGAAGGAACTTCTTTGCATTTTGCTGCTTTTAGAGGGCGCAAGGAAGTCGCCGAACTCCTAATCAACGAAGGAGCGGATGTGAATGCGAGGAATCAGGCAGATGCTACACCGCTAGATAAGGCCATCGAAAAAAAACAGGATGAAACTGTCAGCTTCCTGCGCAAACACGGCGGCAAGACTGGTGAAGAATTGAAAGGCAGTGAACCAGTTGTTGAAGCTACGCAACCAGAACCGCCGAAAGTCAAAGCACCAGACATCTTAATTCACGAAGCTGTCGCTGAAGGAAACATTGAAGCCGTCAAACAATACTTGAATGCTGGCAGGGATGTGAATGCGAAGGATGAGGATTCATGGACTCCTTTGCATTTTGCGGCTTCCGATGGTCACAAGGAAGTCGTCGAACTCTTTATCGCCAAAGGAGCGGATGTGAATGTGAAGAGTAGATTCGGCGAAACACCGCTAGATTTGGCCATCATTAATAATGAAACCGAAATCGCCTACCTTCTTCGCAAGCCGGATGAAAAAACAAATGTAACGAAGGATCAAGGCCTAGGCGCCGAATCAAATGCGAAGCTGACCACTTTCACACAGATGCCGGAGATTGACCTTAGTTCTTTCACAAAGGAACAACAGGCGACCATCCTTGCTAGAGCGAACAAGGAGGGTTGCGACTGCGGTTGCTCTATGACCGTGGCACAATGCCGCAACGATGATCAGACCTGCGGTAAAGGCATGGCTTTGGCCAAGGCGATTGTTAAGGACGTTACCGGCGTGGACATCAAGGTGGCTGTTGCGAAGCCCAAGGCGGACGATCGTGTCGGCAAACCGGTGGACATCAAGTTCACCTCCATCGATGGCAAAAAAATCGATGTGTCCAAGATGAAAGGCAAGGTGGTGCTGATTGATTTCTGGGCGACGTGGTGCGGCCCATGTGTGGCTGAGTTGCCCAACGTGAAGCGGGCCTACGACAAATTGCACTCGAAAGGCTTTGAGATCGTCGGCATCTCGCTCGACAGCAAGGAGAGTGCGCTGCGCCGGTTCGTCAAAAAGGAGAAAATGCCCTGGCCTCAATACTTCGACGGCAAAGGCTGGAAGAACAGCATCTCGACAGCACACGGCATCCGCAGCATCCCGGCGATGTGGTTGGTGGATAAACAAGGCAACCTTGCCGACCTGAACGCCCGTCCGGATCTTGAGGGGAAGGTTGAAGAACTCCTCGCCGCACCTTCGCCCGAGGCGAATTAATCAATTAAACCGAATCTTTTTCTTCACGAAACACCGTTTGCCAAGCGCTTGGGCAAGCGGTTTTTTGTGAGCTACTTTACGACCATGACACCTTTCATGATGATCCAGTGGCCGGGGAAGGTGCAAATGTAAGGGTAGTCGCCGGGCTTTTTCGGCGCGGTAAAGCGTAGGGCGGTTGCGGAGAGCGGGGCGACCATCTGGGTGGCGTGAAGCACTTTTTTTGACTTGGGCACAAATTGGCCGCGCTGAGCTTCCTTGGGATCCTTGGCCATCTCGTTGGCCGCCAGGCCAACCTCCTCGCTGGCACCCGGCATTACGATCACGATGTTGTGTGCCGTGGCGTCCGGGTTGGTGAAGTCGATGCGGACCGGCTGGCCGGCCACCACCTCGAACCGTGTGATGTCGTAAAGCATTCTCTCCTTTACCGCCGAGATCTTCACGACCTTCAAGTTTTTCTGTGAATCAAATTGCGCGTCCTTTGCGGAGTAACGTTTGTTGGGCGACATTTTTTGGCGCAGGTTGAAGGCGGTCATGAACACGGCCAGTTCAGGATGCTCGGCGATGAAGTCGGCATTACCTTTCCACAATGGCTCGATCATGCGCGAGCCGAGCGCGGTGCGGATGGCGTAGCTCAGGTGGCCGATGTTCGGATGCTTAATCGTGTCGAGCAAAGCATCGAGTGCGGCGGGTGTGCCGATGTAGCTCGTGGCAATGGCGGCCTCCATGCGCACGAGGCCGCTCGGGTCATTGGCGAGTTTTCGGAGGAGCGCCGGGCCGTTGTCGAATTGATCGTGCCAGTAGCGAAGCTGGTGTGTTGCCGCGGCGCGCGCACGGTGGTCGTCACACTCGAGCAACTCACCGAGCAGCCGGGTGTTGGTGGCGTCGATGCCGCGATAAGTCCATACGGCTTCGATCTGGTGGTGGCGATGCCGAGGGTCGGTTGGGTCGAGTTTGGCCACCCATGAGTCGAGCGCGGCCCTGGCATTTGCCGGATCGCGATCGCGCAGTTCGCGCTTGGCCCAGTATCGGTATCGGTATTCGCGGCGCTTCAGGATGTCGAGCAGTTGGTCAAGCGACGCGCCGTCGATCCGCGGCATCTTCTGCGGCTTGGCTCCCTTGGGCATGATGCGGAAAATCCGGCCGCTCACCCGGTCGCGCCGCTCGTCGCGTAATGAGTATTGGGCATGGCCCTTGACAGGGTTGTACCAGTCGCAAACGTACATCGCGCCATCTGGCCCGTAGCGCAGATCGACCGGGATGAAGCTTAGGTTGCGTGAGAAAATGATGTTGCTGACATACTCCTCGTCGTAGCCAAACTCGGATTCGTGCCAGCGATGGAATTCGACGCGGTTGGTCGGCTTGTACCGCACCTTGACGAAGCCTCCCTGCATTTCCTCCGGCCAGTTGGGGAAATCAACAAACTCCTGGCCGCAGGTGCCGGAATAGGCTCGCAGGCCAACCGGACGGGGGTGCTGTGCCGGATACGTAGGATCGAGCGAGTGAAAGGCCTGCGCGTAAATGGGGTAGCTCGCCATGTGCTGGCCCCAGTCGTCGAATGTCACCCCCCACGGGTTGGTGCTCTGGTGGGTGCCAAACGCCGTTAGCCGATGCCGCTTCGGCTCGAAGCGAAACCAGCCGCTGTTCTGCTGGCGCACCGGGCCGTAAGGCGTCTCGACCTGGCTGTGATGAAAAATCCCTTCGCGGAAAATCAAATCGCCGTCAGGCGTCCACGCGAAGTCATGCAGCGCGTGGTGCGAGTCTTCGCAGCCAAAGCCAGTGAGTAGTTTTTCGCGGGTGTCGGCTTTGCCGTCACCGTCGGTGTCCTTGATGAATATGAAATGCGGTTCCTCCGAGACATACACGCCGCCGTTGCCGAACTCGAATGACAACGGGATTTGCAGGTCGTCGGCAAAGACGCTGGATTTGTCAGCGCGTCCGTCGCCGTCGGTGTCTTCGAGGATGACGATCTTGTCGTTGGATTCGTTACCGGGATAAACGTGCGGGTAGGTCGTCGAGCAACTGACCCAAAGCCGGCCCCTGGCATCCCAACGCATTTGGATTGGGCAGGCCAAGTCGGGGAAATCCTTTTCGGTGGCGAACAGGTTCACCTCGAAGCGCGGATCGATTTCGAATGCCTTCAACTCGTCCTCCGGCGCGAGGAGTTGGTTCGCGCCACGGCTCTGCGTGGTTTGTGGCAGCGGCGGGATGTTCGAGTCGTCGATCTTCTTCGTCACCTGTTTGCCGTTAGCCAAGTCCCAGATGCGTTGGTCACGGTTGGCTGTCATGAGGTCGAAGTTTCGCATCGCCGGCAGGAAGTCTAGATAGCCGTAGCTGCGGTTGCGTCCGCCGGTGTAATAAAATGTGTTCACCGGGCGGAATCGGCGGAAGAATTGCCTGTTTTTCTCGAGCACCGCCGCACGGACTTCCTCGTTGATCACCGGCGTCTCGATGCCGAAAGCCGCCCTGAACACCGTCCCGGCAAACAGCCGGTAGCCGTCGTTATTGAGGTGGCAGCCGTTGAACGTTAGGTCGTACTGCGGTGCTGCCATCGCCTTTTCGGTGACCGAAAAAAGATCGACAAAACCGATTTGCTGCTTCGCTGAGATTTTGCGCATGGCATCGGTGTAAAGCCGAAGGTTCGTGTTGTTGACGGCGGCACTGACGTCTTCGGTGTTTTCGTTGGCGATCGGCGAAAGAAGCACGAGCTTCGGCCCGTTTTTGCCGTTAAACGCCTTGGCCTTGATCGCCGTGATGTAGACGTTGAGGTCATTCTGAAACTTGGCTAAGCCGTCTGGCCCGGCGAATGACTCGTTGAAGCCGTACGCCGCGAAAATGATATCGGCTTTTACAAAAACAAGATGTTGGTCGGTGTCGGCGAAGTTTGCGGGGCGCGGTTGCATGCCAAGCGCATCCGCTGACCAGGCGAGGTTGCGTACTGTCAGGTCGTGGTTTGGGTACGCCTGGTGCAGTAGCGTCTCGAGGTATCCAAAATCCTGCGAACGGTCTAGCAGCGTGTTGCCGATGAAGGCAATGCTCATGCCCCGTTTGATTTTCAGCGGCAACCGCGTATTTACGGGAGAGGTTACCGCAGGGAGAGGTGCCGTTTTCTCGAACAATGCGTACTGAGCCAACTCCGGACTCTTCGGCTCCGTTTTTTTGCCTGTTTGCTTGTTGCGAGCATCCGCACGAGCCTCCGCTTTTTTGCGCTTGGCCAAACGCGACTCGAGCCTGGCCAAGGGGAGGATTTTTGTTTTTTCCGAGGGCATCTTTTCGCCTGCGGCCCAGCAAATTCCGTTGATGAAGAGCCGCATAAGGCTCCTGTTCTCGAAGCTACTCTTGTGGCCTAGCGTTGTGCAGAACACGCGGCCGCCCCATTTGTTTTTCCAAGTCCAGGCGACATCCTGCGTCATGGTCGGTTTGATTTCGAATGTTCCAAAGCGGTTAGTTTTTTTACCCGGCTTATTGGATTTGCCAGTGCCGCGTAGTAGCGACAGGGCGCCTTGGGCAAGGTCGGTGAGGTATAATGTGCCAGCGGCGGCAATTGGCTCGGCCAGATTGATGCCGGTGAGGATCGGGTGGTCTCCGGCGCCCTTGGCCAAGGTGACGGATGTGTCGCCTTGCAGGTGGGCGAAATATTGCGAACCAAGCGCGTCGCTGCCGAAGCCATTGTTCCACTTGGTCAAGCTGTTGTCTTTTGGGTAGTCGAATGCATGGGTGCTGGTCCGGAATCCCACGACCGGCTTGCCGGCCTCGAGGTAAAGCTGGATCAAACGAAACTGATCCGGCGGAAGCGTGAGAAAACGAGTGTAGAAAATCGCGATATCGGCCTCCTGTAATAGTTCAAGTCCGGCGATTCCTTTACTGTTTTTTTCCGGATTGTAATCGGGGTTGAGTACAGAGGTCTTCCAGCCAAGCGCATCGAGTTGGCTGGCCAGCGCAGGCATTGTTTCGTGTGGACTATAGTGGTGTGTGCCGACAACAAACAGTGCATGGGGCTTCGCTGCCTGCACTTGGCCAAGCGCGAGCAATGTCGTGAGAGACAACAATAAATTACGCATGATTTAAGGCCGGAAATAAAACACGTAAAACAGTAGTTCGTCGAGCGTTTGGTTCTGCGGAGTGGGCAGAACGAGGTCGGAAAAATAGTTTCGCCAGATTTATTTTGAGCTATTTTGGCATGTACAGGGTGGATTTAGTTTGGAATAACTCCCGCGGTTGGTTCGAAAGATATGATAACGATTAGACATAGTTTATTGGTGTCGGTAGCGGCGGGGCTGCTTTTCAGCGGCTGCGCCACGGATCCGGGAAGAACAACGGCAGCAGGCGCCGGGCTGGGTGCTGCGATTGGAGCGGCAGCGGGTGCCATCATCGGCAACCAAAGTCGCGAGGCCGGAAAGGGGGCCTTGGTCGGGGCCGGTGTCGGAGGGCTCATTGGGGCTGGAGTCGGCAACGCCAAGGAGGCCAAGGAAAAGGAATCTGCCAAGCCGAAGGAATAGCCCTTCGTGTGATTTGAATTCGTGGGAGAGCCGGTTTTGGCTCTCCTTTTTTCAGGTAATCATGAAGGCACTGTTCGTTCACGCGCATTTTGACGATTATGAGTTTTCCACTGCTGGCACATTTGAAATGTGGCGGCGGCAACTGGGCGGCGACTTTCGTGCCCGGTTGATCATCTGCACTGATGGCGCGGCGGGGCATCACCAGTTGTCACGGGAGGAGACGGCACGGGTTCGGCTGGCCGAGCAGCTGGAATCGGCAAAGCTGGCCCAGTGCGAAATCGAGCCGCTGCTTTTGCCCAACGGCAAGGCGCCGCGCGAGGCCTGCCTGCAGGTTGACAGTGATCTGTTGGCGGCGCTATGGAAGGCCATAAGGGATTTCGAGCCGGATTACCTGTTCGCCCCGCCGGTGCCGGCGGACTCCCTCGCGGGATTGCACATTGACCACGTGGCCGTGGCCGAGGCGGTTCGCAAGGTGGCCTACATGATCAACGTGCCGCACGCCTTCACGCCGGAATATCCGTCCGTTGAGGCTGAACCCAGGCCGTGCAAGGTGCCTGTGATCCTCACCGCCTACGACGGGTACATGTTCGGGGCTAACTCGTACGATCTAGCGGTGGATGTCAGCGCGGCATTCGACCTGACGGTGGACATGACTTGGTGCCACCAGTCGCAGGTGACCGAGTGGCTGCCGTGGGTGGGGCGGCACGACATGGACGTGCCCAAGTCGAAGGATGAATGGCGGGTCACGCTCGAGCACCGCTATACCAAGCGTAACCGCGAGCTTGGCCTCGGTGGCCAGCCGATGGTGGAGGTTTTCGGTGTTACCGCCTGGGGTGAAATCCCCACGCTCGACCAGCTTAAAGCCGATCTGCCCAACCTTATCACGCCGACCGAAACCGAGGTTCGCCTGGCCAAGCGCCTGGCCCAGTGGCGTGGCGAATGACGCTGGCCAAGCGGGGGATTGTGGTTTCTGACTTGAGAGTTTCATCCCGTATTTTATTCTGCTTGTCGCATGTCAACGCTGGATCGTTTCGAGAGTGTCTTTAACGCCGCGGCCCGAGAGGTGTTCGCGCAGCAGGCGGTCGAGATCGGCAGGGTGTTGATTGTGCACGACTTGGCCGAGGCATTGCAGGACGATTTTCTTTATCTGGCCAAGGGCTTTCTTTCTGTGTTGGAGGCAAGGAACAAGCCGGAGTGGGAGTTGTTCGGTGGTGACAAGCCGTTCTCGGTTCGGGAGGTGTTGAATGCGGTGGAGCAGTTCAAGCCGGATCTTGTGGTGACTTATCGCCATTTGCATAGCGCTCTCAGGGAGTGGCCGCACAGCCTGGGCGAGCATGTGGATGTACTGACGCAGGCGACCTCGACGCCGGTGCTGGTTCTGCCGCATCCAGGGAGAAAGGGTTTGCCGGGACACGCGCTCAAGAACACCGACCGAGTCATGGCGGTGACGGGTCACCTGGCCGGGGATCATCGCCTGGTCAGTCACGCGGCCCACTTCACGCAGGATGGCGGGACGCTGTACCTCGTGCACGTGGAGGACGACACTGTGTTCGAGCGGTACATTGCGGCGATCGGGAAAATTCCGGACCTGGACACTGATATCGCGCGCGAGGAGATCCGGGCACGACTGTTGGGGGACCCGACCGAGTACATCGAGTCGTGTCGCACCGGACTGGCCGGGGGAAACCAAACCCTCAAGGTGGAGAGCCGGGTAAAGCTCGGTCATCAGCTAGCCGATTACCGGGGCCTGGTTGAGCAGAACGAAATTGATCTGCTGGTCATGTACACGAAGGACGACGAACAGCTAGCGATGCACGGGATTGCGTATCCGCTCGCGGTCGAGTTGCGCGCGACGCCGCTGATGCTGCTGTAGGAGAAAGCAGGATGGAATTCATGATATTAGCTGCTGCCGGTCACGTTGTCCCCGTAGTGGCACCGTCGATTACCTATCTGTTCACCGGCCTGCTGGTGGCGATGGTGTTGTGCCTTGCGCTGGAGGAAAAGATTCACGCCCAAAAATCTGTGATCGTCGGCGTGACGGCGGTCATTGCGCTTTTGCTGGGCGCGATCACCGGCATCCTGCCG
>MPLU02022821.1_pt1 | contig 11840 bp, 9 predicted proteins | sample 1617381 | NCBI WGS metagenome assembly MPLU02 (sample SAMN05944801, study PRJNA350692) | marine metagenome | biome: marine; feature: ODZ; material: water; isolation source: 90 m water sample filtered on 0.2 um supor filter | place: Pacific Ocean | collected 2012-04-08 | depth 90m m | reverse complement strand
CTCCATCGAGAGCACACGCGCCCCAAAGCCGAATCCCTCCGCCGCTTTGCCCATTCGCTTGGCCAAGCTTTCCGTCGATCCCGATTGGCTCCCCCAAAGAATCGTCAACGTCTCCAACGCCACGGCCTCCGCTGCGACCACGCTGTTGTTCGATTCGGGTTTGGAAAACGCGCCGACAAAATAGCCGTTAAGCCAAGCGCGTTGGGTTTCGTTGAAGGGCGCTTCTTCCGGCACATAAGGTGGCTCGGTGGTTCGTTGTACAGTTTCAGTTTCCATTTTGTTCCTTTTTATTTCCCGTAATCCAAACGCGATCGCCGCGGACTTCCACTTCAAATTGCGGCAACGGCTTGGGCGGCGGGCCGTAGTTCACCGTGCCATCTTTTGCATCGAAACTCCCGTTGTGGCACGGACAGTGGAGCGATTGATTCTCGGTTTTGAAATGCACCGGACAAAGCAAGTGCGTGCAGCGTTGACTGTACGCGCGGTACTCGCCGTTTTGAAGTTGCACCAAAATCGCGGGGTCGTGCTCGGTGGGATACCGAAAAAGTTGGTAGCCGTGCGGCAACGGCTCCGTGGCGGAAGCCACGTCCAGCGGCGCGGACGAGTCATTGGCTTCGCCGGCAAAAAGTTTTTTAACAAACGCACCCAAGCCAACCGTCAGTCCGCCCAGCCCCAACAATTGCAAAAACTGCCGCCGCGAAGCGCGATGCTCGGCAGCGCGCAGAACAGGGTAATCAGATTTCCAACAAGGTTCGTTCATACTGGCAAATCCTCCCAAACGATTTCGGCTACGGAGGCCGCGATGTCGGGTGCGCCGTCACGATCGTGGGCGAAGGCGGGGGCTTCGTCCTCGGGCATAAAATCAGCCACGTCGATGGGGATGGATTCGGTGTCGGGCGCGGTCATCATGTTGACTTTGGTTTTCACCGTTTGCGCGCCGAATTGGAATTCGTTGCGCGGCATTTCCGGTCGTTGCTCCTCTAACTCCGCGCGCGGGCCGTAGTGCAGCGCTTGGCTGGGGCACACGGTGGCGCACATTGGTTTTTTGCCAACGCTCGTGCGGTCGTAGCACATATCGCATTTCATCATCAGCTGCATTTCGATTTGCTGCTTCGGCACGCCGAACGGACACGCGAGCGTGCAATTGCCGCAACCGATGCAACGCGGATGCGCGGCGCTAAGCACCACGCCGTCGTCGTCCTGCTTAATGGCGTCGGCGGGGCATACCTTTGCGCACGTCGGATCCGTGCAGTGCATACACACGACCGGCGCGGTCTGTACGCCGGTGGGGCGATCGACGTAATCGAGATGGATCATCGGCGTGCCACGGTGCGTATCGCATTCGCCACAGGCGGCCACGCAAGCTTGGCAGCCGATGCAGCGCGAGGGATCGATAAAAAATCCCCAATCCTCAAGCGGCAGTTCAGATTGTTCAATCGGCGCGACCATCAGGAAACCTTCTCCACTTTGCAGGCGCACACCTTAAACTCCGGAATCTTCGAAATTGGATCAAGAGCGCGGTTGGTGATTTGATTGGCGGCTTTTTTACCGGGCCAATGGTAAGGGATGAACACGGTGTCCGGCCGGATGGTTTTAACAATCTGAGCGGGCACCTCAATGTGGCCGCGGCGGGTGCTGACGCGCACGCGGTCGCCCTCGGCGATGCTGAGGCGTTCGGCGAGGCGCGGGTGGATTTCGCAGAGCGGCTCGGGATATTGATCGACGAGCGCGCCAATGCGGCGAGTTTGAGTGCCGCTGAGATATTGCGAAACCACGCGGCCGCTGGTGAAAAAAATCGGATAGTCGGCGTCCACATCCTCAGCGGGCGGGCGGTACGGATAGGCGTGGAATTTCGCGCGGCCATCGGGATGCGCAAATTGGCCACCGGAAAACAGGCGCGGCGTGCCGGGATAATTCGGTGCGGGGCACGGCCAAAAAATTCCCATTTCATTTTCGATGCGTTCGTAGCTCATGCCGCTGTAATCGATGGGGCCACCGGCGGAGGCGGCGGTGAGTTCCTCAAAAATGTCGCTAGCGGTTTCGTGGGCAAAATGTTTGCCGGCACCGAGGCGCTGGGCGAGGTCGGCGATGATGTGCCAATCCACGCGAGCCTCGGCGGGCGGGGACACCACGGGACGCAGCCGCACGCACCGGCCTTCGCCGGTGGTCACGGTGCCTTCGTCCTCTTCCTGCAATGAACCAGCCAAAACGACGTCGGCGTGCTGCGCGGTTTCGCTCAGGAAAAAATCGATGGCGGTGAAGTGCACGAGCTTCTCCAACGCGGCGCGCGTTCGGGCGCTGTCGGGGATGGACACGAGCTGATTGAAACTAATCGAAATCAATGCCTTGATTTTGCCCGCCTCGATGTCGTCGATAATTTCGCACGCGGTGAGTCCTTCACCGGGCAGTTCGTTTTCGGCAACGCCCCAAAACTTGGCGATGTGCTCGCGGTGTTCGGGATTGTTGATGTCGCGGCCGCCGGGAAGTTGATTGCAGCGCTGACCGTGTTCGCGTCCGCCTTGGCCGTTGCCTTGGCCGGTGAGCGTGCCGTAGCCGCTGCCGGGTTTGCCGATGCGACCGGTAGCGAGCACAAGGTTGATGTAGCTGAGCACATTCTCAACGCCCTTCGTGTGATGCTCGATGCCGCGCGCGTGAAGGAGCATCGACGTCTCGGCGGTGCCCCAAAGCTCGGCGGCCGCCTCGATGCTGGCGGCGAGGATACCGGTGATTTTTCCGGTGTACGCCGGTGTGTATTTTTTTACCAACTCACGGACGGCGTCGAAGTCGTTGGTGTGTTCGGCAATGAAATTTTCATCAATCCAACCGTGCTCAATCATCACGTGCAAAATGCCGTGGGCGAGTGCGCTGTCGCAGCCGGGGCGGACGGGCAGGAAGAGGTCGGCCGTGCGCGCGATGGGCGTGATGCGCGGGTCGATGACGATAATTTTCGCGCCATTATCGCGCGCGCGCCAAATGTAATCGGTGAGAATCGGAAAGCACTCGGCGACATTCGTGCCCGCGAGAATGAGCACCTTCGCCTTCGGGATGTCCTCCCACGGATTGGCACTGCGGTCGATGCCGAACGCCATCTTATTCGCCGCGCCCGCGCTGACCATACAAAGTCGGCCGTTGTAATCGATGTTCTTCGTGCCGAGCGCGATGCGGGCAAACTTGCCGTTGAGATACGCTTTCTCATTCGTCATCGACGCGCCGCCGAGGAAGGCAACTGCGTCCTTGCCGTAAGTTTTCTGCACGCGCTGAATTTCCGAAACCGTTTTCCCCAGCGCCTCGTCCCAACTTGCCTCGCGGAAGCCATCGCCCGAGCGCATCAACGGCGCGTTCAGGCGATCCGGATGGCCGTTTTGCAAATACCGCTTCACGCCCTTCGGGCACAGTTTGCCTTCGTTCACCGGAAACTCCTCCCACGGCTCGAAGCCGATGACTTTGTTTTCTTTTACCTTCAACTGAATTCCGCATTGCACGCCGCAGAAACAGCAGTGCGTTTTCACCAACTTATCGGGCTCGCCATTTTCCCAACCGCCGACGGGCGAGTGAGCCAGCGTGGGGCCGTAGCGAGCGGTGTATTCGGATTCTGTTAAGTTTAAGAGAGCCATAAAATTTTTACCACAGAGACACAGAGAGTACAGAGGGTTATATTCTCTGCCTTCTCTGTGTCTCTGTGGTTCATTAAATTCATCTCCCGATCGTTTTCCCCTGATTCACCGCCACCAACCGCCTCCGGCATTTCGGGCAAATATCCTGATAATCCACTTCGCCTTTTTCGGTGGCGAAACGGTAATCGAACCCAAGTTGGTCGAGCACCGTTTTCAAATCATCCACGTGCAACTGCGAGGCGAAGGGATCGCGGCACATGGCGCAGCTCGCTTGTGGGCCATCGGCGCCGGCTTTTTGGTAGAGCGAAACACACACCGAACACAGCCGTTGAAACATATGAAAAAGTTTCCCAAACGGAATATAAAATAGGAGCGCGACCACGGTGAGGAGGTGAACCCAAACCAAAAACGAATGGCCGCGCCCTTGCAAAAAACTATAGCTCACCGTCAGCATTAACCCCGTGGCGGTGACCGCAAAAATAATCAGCAACGGCAAAATGTCTTCGGTAAAACTTTGTACCGCGCGCACGCCGGCATTCGTCAACCGCCGCCAACCGGCCATCAAAAGCCCCACCATCACAAAGGCCGCAGCGATGTTCAGCATATTAAACATCAGCCACGCCTCAATGCTGTGGATGCCAAACTCGCGCACGGCGATGCCAAGCACATTCACGACATAAATCTCCGCCGTCGCGCCCGCATCAAAATGCACCCAGCCGAACACGAGCGGAAAGGTGACCGCAAACGCCAATGTGCTGCCGCCCGAAAGGCAGAGGTGCATTATCCAGCGATAATGGCTGCGCTCTTTAATAAACGTCTGCGCCGCCATTTTTTTGCCGCTGGATTTGAAGAGCAACGCCGGATTCCGCCGCGCCAGTTTCAGTCCACGCTGGAAATACATCCGCGCCGCCGGTCGCAGCGCCCACACGGTGAACCGGCACCCCACTGCGAACGCCGCCAACACACTGGCCACCGCATACCACACCAGCGCCGGGTCAAAATTTCGCAGCCCGTGCGAGCCAATATAAATTGTCAGCGACAGCACACCGGCGAAGGCAAGGCCGGCGAGGAGGGCGGTTTTGTTTAATTGTAAAGGTTTTGGTTTTTGCGAGTCCGTGGGCGGAAGATTGGGAAAATTCGAGTTCATCGGTTCATCAACAAAATCAAAAGCGCCACCACCAGCGCAAGCAGCGCCACGGCGGTGAGTTTCCACGCGGTGAGCGAGCGGTTGGCGACTTTGGCGAGCGGCTCGGTGAGGAGAAATTTGTCGTTCGGATGCGTGAGGTCGTACTCGAATTCACTCAGCGCCTCGTAGCGGTTTTGCGGATTCACACTGCACGCTTTACGAATGGCGCCATCGAGCCACACGGGGATGAGCGGGTTGTGCTCGTAACTTGGCGTGTAGCGCAAGAGTGAAAAATCGCGGAGGCTCTGCGCCTTATCCAGCGCATTGCCGTAGGGATGTTTCCCCGTGAGCAATTGATAGGCGATGATGCCGAGCGAAAACTGATCCACTCGCGCATCGGGCCGGCGGCCGAGGCGAGTTTCGGGTGCGGTGAATTCGATGGTGCCGAGCACGTGATCGCGCTCGATGGGTGCGGTGATTTCATCAATGCCCGCGACAAAGCACGCGCCGAAATCGATGATGACCGGCTCGCCCTCGGCATCGAGGACGATGTTGTCCTGCTTCAAGTCGCGATGAACGATTTCGCGGCGGTGCAGCGCGTTGAGACCGCGGATGAGCCCGCGCAAGATGCACACCGCCTGGCGGACGTCCGGCTGCGGATGGTCGCGCACCCATGCAGCCAGCGTCGGGCCAGCGACATGCTCGAACACGTTGTAGAGAAACGTCGGTTCGCGCGTGAGGCGGGCGGCCTTGACGACGTGGGAGTTGTCGATTCGGCGGGCAATCCACTGCTCCATCACGAAACGCTCGATGTAGGCATCATCGTCCTCGAAATTAACCGACGGCGTTTTAAGGATGAATCGCCCTCCACTGTCGCGGTCGCGCACACGGTAAATCTGGCTTCGCTTGCTGGCGTCGATTTCCGCCTCCACCTCGAAGCCGTCGATGACCATCCCCGGCGCGAGGGCGGGCGGGAATGGCCGCTGGCGCAGCTCGCGCGACAGCTCGGCGGCAGACTCCTCGGCGGGCAGATGGTCGACGCGCAAGAGCTGGCAACTGAGGTTGTCCGGGCTGCCATTGGCCAAGGCGCGCGTGACGAGTGTTTCGCAGACGGCGTCGAGGTTGCTGTTCAGGCCGGCAAACACCTCGCCGAAACCTGCTTGGCCAAGGTGCTCATGCACGCCGTCGGTCGTGAGCAGAAACGCATCGCCCTCGCGGACATTGGTGACGTGGTAATCGACCTCCAGATTGAGGTCCAGGCCGACTGCGCGGGTGAGCTGCGTGTCGCGGTCGTTGATGCGCAATGCGTGGTCGTGGGTGATCTGCTCAACCTGCCCGCCGCGCAGCCGCCAGACACGCGTGTCACCGATGTGGAAAATATGCGCCGAGTGCGACTTGATGATGAGCGTGGACAACGTGGTCACGTAGCCACGCTGCGCGTGCGTGAACCCACGCCCCAAGCTGTAAAGCCAGCGGTTGATGGCGGTGAGCACACGATGGGCGGAGGTTTTCACCGTCCAGGCATCCGGCGTGTCAAAGTAGTCCGTGAGAAAGTTTTGCACAGCAATCTCGCTGGCCTGTTTGCCGGCCTCGGCGGCGCTGACACCATCGGCGATCACCAGCGCCACGCCCTTGGTAGTGAGCAGCGGCTCCTCCGGCATCCGGCTGCCAAGGCAGTCGTCATTCGTCGCCTTCCGGCCCGCCTCCGTGGCTTGGCCGTACGCGACGCAAATGTGACTGTGGAGGTGCATGTGTTTTACGTCACTTCAATCAACTGCACCGTGCCATCTTCCAACAACTCGGCGGTTTGGCCCTTGGGTTCCTCGAAGAACCACGTTATCCCCAGCACCGCCACTGAGCATGCGGAGATGACGAGGAAGAACGTCGAGGCATCCACGAAGGAAAACACGGTGAGAAAACAAACCGCGCCGACATTGCCGTAGGCGCCGGTTAGGCCGGCAATTTGGCCGGTGAGGCGGCGTTTCACCAGCGGCACTATCGCAAACACTGCCCCCGATCCGGCTTGTCCAAAAACCGCGCAAGCCATCACAACCGGCAACACCAGCACCACCGGCCAGCCGGGTGATACTTGGCTGAGCAGGAAATAGCCCGCCGCAACCCCCGTCATCAGGCCCAGCAGGCTGCGACGCCGGCCAGCGCGGTCACTGAGCAGGCCGCCGCCGGGACGGGAGATGAGATTCATGCATGCAAAACCGGCTGCGAACAGCCCTGCCTTCACGGGATCCATGCCAAAAGATTGCGCAAAGAAAAGCGGCAACATCGATACCACCGCCAGCTCCGCGCCGAAGGTCACCGCGTAGTTGGCGCTCAAAATGGCCACCTGCTTGAACTTGTACAGCTGCTCCTCCGGCACGCCATCGTGCAGCATGTCACGGTTCACCTGGAAAATCCGCCATGCCTGCCATCCGTATAGCACCGTCAGCCCAAGCCAGAAGGCGTACATGGCCCCGCGCGATACCAACCCCACGCCCTCGGGCGAAAGTCGCCATGCCAGCACGTCCAGCGCGAGGATCATCGGCACATTCATCGTCAGCAACAGCCAGAAATCGCGTCGACTGGTCACCTCCATGCCACCGGATTTTTTGGGTTTAAAATAAGTCGAACCCTTGGGCGTGTTGCGCACGGCGAAGTAAAAAATGATGCCGTACACGAACGTCACCGCGCCACTGGCCAGCAGCGCGTGCCGCCAAGCGTCCGTACCGCCAAGCAGCAACACCAAAGTAGGCAAAAACATCGCCGCTGCTGCCGAGCCAAAACCTCCCCAGCCGCCGTAAATGCCCTCCGCCAAACCCACCGCCTTCGCTGGGAACCATTCGCCAACCAGGCGAATGCCGATGACGAAGCCCGCCCCGACGAAGCCCATCAGGAACCGCGCCAGCGCCAATTGCTCGAACGTCTGCGCTAGCGCGAAGAAGGCGCAGAGGACGCCGGAGGCCATCAACAGCAGCGCGTACATCGCGCGCGGTCCAAACTTGTCCACCAACATGCCGATGACAATGCGCGCGGGAATGGTCAACGCCACGTTGAGAATCAGCAGCGCCTTCCATTGGAGCGGGGTCAGGGCGAAAGCCTCGGGGATGACCGCGCCCAGCGGCGCGTGATTGAACCAGACGAAAAATGTCAGAAATAATGCCACCCACGTAAAGTGCAGCGTGCGGATTTTTTCACTCGAGAAATCCAATAAGTTTAGAACGAGTTTACCTCCCATTGATACTCCTTTTCACGGCAACGCCAGCCGCTCGGCCAAGCGCTGCACTCCCTTTAGCCGACAGGATGCCAAGCGCTCACCACTCCATTCAAATGGGGCCAAATCGTCTAATCATCCTTTTGGATGAACACATGAATGAAATGAATCGCTTCCCTTTGAGCCTTGAAATTCAGGTGCAATCACAGGTGGTACATTGGAGTGGCGATCGGCTCGGCACAGCCAAGGCCACGCGCCCTCCGAAAAGAAAACAACCACTCGACGGCGCTTGACCAAGCCGTAAGTGGAGATTTTTTATCACGATGAATACTTTTGTGCTCAATCATGAAGAAGCAAGCGGGCTGACGGGGAATTCCGTTGGCCTGCGATTTGCTGGAAGGACACCGGCCGGCATCATCGCCCTGCCCCGTGACTTGACGAATGAACAACCTGCTCGACTTTCGACAACTGAAAACCTTCCAGACTGTGATCAAAACAGGGGGATTTACGACCGCTGCCAAGAAACTGCACCTGTCCCAGTCTGCCATCAGTCATTCCATCCGGAGTTTGGAGGAGAACGTCGGTTGTCGTCTTTTTGACAGGAAGGGCAAAACCGTTCGGCCTACCGTCGCCGCCGAGCAACTGATGAAGCATGCCAATAATATTTTTTCAGAAATCCAACGCGCCCGCCGCTCCCTCCAGCGCATCAAGAGCTGGGGGGGGGAACAACTCCGGCTCGGTGCCAGCGAGGCGACGTGTCAATTCCTACTCCCCACGGTGCTCCGCGAATTGCAAAAAACTTTTCCCAATTGCATTGTCTCCGTCAAATCGGGGGACACCCACTACATCGAGAATCTGCTCCTGTCGGACAAGATCGACATCGGCCTGACTTTGGAACCGGCGCGACAAACCGCCCTTAAGTTTACGCTGCTATTCACCGACGAATTGAAGTTCATCGTCTCCAAGGATCACCCATGGGCCAAAGAAGGGCGAGCCAATCCCGAGGATATCCCTACGCAACAATACATCCTGTACGACAAGCACAGCTACACCCATCGCCTGATCACCGACCATCTGCAGAGCTACTCCATTTCCATTCGCGAGTTAACCGACCTCGGCAGCACCGAAGCCATCAAGGAAATGGTCAAACTGAACCTTGGCATCACTATCCTCGCTCCGTGGGTGGCCAGCCGCGAGATCGCCAAGGGTGAGCTCGTCCCCATCCCTTTCGGACGCAGGAAATTACGCCGCCGATGGGGCATCCTTCAACTCACCCAAAAAAACCTCAACTGGAGAGAGGAAACTTTTCGTATCCTATGCAAAAAACACCACCCAACCGCAGCATAAAACCGCCGCCCACCCAACCCACCAACTGCACGGGAAAAAGCATCGTGGGGAATCGGAGTCCGTTCGGAGTTGCTTGCCGGTTGTCTTTGCTGATGGAGGTGAGACAATCAATAATGGTCGCTTTCTTAAATATCTAAAAAACTACTCACTCTCAAAATATCACTTGGCGACGCTGCAACGAATGGGCGTTGGAGTAGAGGAGTTTGCGGATGCGGAATCGCCAATGAGCAGCTTGATCAAGGATGTTTAGTTCCTCTTTCACATAAACAAAAACCGACATAATGATGATAAATAGGTTTTAAAAATGGTGATTATGAACTTACTGAGTTGTTTGTAGCTAAAGGCGAGGAAGTTAATGTAGCACACCCAACGGTTACGCCTTTGCATGATACGGTTTTATTAAGGAACACGGAAATTGTTGAGTTGCTAATTGCTAACAGTGCGGATATGAGTGCCCATGAAATGGTCGTACTCCTCCGCAAACACGGCGGCAAGACGGGTGAAGAGTTGAAAGCCGCTGGTAACTAAACCAGACCACTCCGCTAATCGTCTTCATTCTAAAATTTCTGTAACTCTGTTGTTTCCGCTGTTTCTAAAAAAAGGCAGCAGCCGCTTGACCCCCGAGGGCGACCCCCTACAGGAGGAACCGTGCGCCCAAATTCTCCTCGGCAGTCCGTTGTTACCCAGTACGTGCCGAGGAAGGCAGCGTCCAGCGTCGGTGCTGGGTTGTTCTGCCTTAAATTCATTTCCACAACCCGCGCTTGAGCATCAGGCCTATCATCGCGTAGTTCGCAGCGTCCTTGTACGTGTCCTCCAGCGACTCGTGGTTGACACCGCTCTCGCCCTTCAACTCCTTCAGCAGAAGGTTTTGCATCCGGCTGACCTTGTCTTGAAGCCGCACCGCTATGCCCATCTCACCGCACGCTGCGATGTTGGTGCTGCCGTAGTCCTGCTGCTTCGTGTCAAATAGCTGCACGCACTCGCACACGATGCGCAGCATCTCCACGCCCATGCCTGTCCAGACACCAAGGATGTCCTGCATGAACGTCATCTTATCTTCGTTTATTTTCTTCGTACTCATTTTCGTTAGGGGGTAAGGGGGTGCACGTTAGGTTAAAATCATAAAACATACCCCCTCTCTCTCTTAAAGAGAGAGGGGTGTTGCTTTTGATTTGAACTGTTGTGCGTGTAAGGGTTTTCACGTGTTTTTTGGGTCGTTGGTTAAAAACAGGCCGTCACTTGTTTTTGACAGCTTTGCCTCGAGCAAACTCCAGTCCCTGCGGAGGAGGTGCGGTGAGCCGTGGCCGTCCTTTTTGGCCAGTTCGTAAATCTCGGTCTTCTTCATTGGCTTGGTAATCTTGGCCACCAAACCGTCCAGATCATTGATCTCCTTCCGCGCAGCCTTTTTGCGCACCTTGCTCAATTCCTCCTTGGTTTTCTTAGGCTTCTTCGGCTTGGAGGGAGCGAACGGTGAGGCTGTTTGCTCCCACAGAATACTGTCCTCAGAGTGCTTGAGGTGGACGATGGTGGTGCGGTTGTCATCGAGATCGATTGCACCGGTTCGCTTGTTGCGCTTAGCCATGCGAAGCACAAATCGGCTCTCGTCGTTGGTCGCTTGCAGCACGCACACAGCACGTGCCCAGTTCGTCAGCTCCGACGAACCAGTGCCTGCGTATGAGTGATCCGTGGCGTTCCAGCTCGACTTGGATTTCGGGTCAGCGGACGGCTTGGGCGTGTGGTGCATCATCATCCACACAACACCCGTCTCGTGCGCAATGGGGTTCAGCAAGTTGCGCAGGAAGTACGAGCAAACGTCCTGCTTGGAGATGTCGTCGCCGATGAACGAAAGCAGCGGATCGAGCCACACCAAATCCGGTTTATGCTTCGCAACCAAATGCCGCACGGCGTTAGCAAACTCCTCACCCGTTTGGACGGCCTCAGCGACGACCGCAAGGCGTCCTTGCAGGGCCGAGGTTGCCTCCTGTGCGGTTTTTATTCCGAACCCGCCCAACGTGCCCTGAAGCATTTCAGAAACGTCACCAAGATCATTTTCTGCCTGAATCAAAAGCGACTTCAGCGGCTTGTTGAGTCGGGCAAGCTTCGCGCTGTCCGTCTTGGTCGGGTGCTTCGGATTCGCGAGGCCGACTACGAGGACTTCTTGGAGAAGAATTTGGTGTAGCTGTTCTGCGCCAAGAGTAGGTAGTAGTAGACCTCATAACAACTAACCCGCATTGGCTTCGGCTGGTGCGGTTTTTTTTTGAATACTTCGCATCTCTGTTCCGTTTCTTTATTGGAGGTTTAATAAACCTTTAGTTGGTTGGATTAGTTCCCCAATCAGCTTTTGCATGGCTCAGAAATGAATACCCCGTCGGTCTGCACGAAGGCTGGCGGGGTTGTTTGTTTTTGAGGAGACTGTTTGAGATGTTTTGAATGTCAGCTTGGGTGAGCTGACTGAGTAATAGGCGACGCCCCGCTAGTTTGTGTTTTCGCTGGCGGGGTGTTCGCGTTTCAGCCCGCACTTTCCTTACCCTTGGGAGAAATAAAAAGG
>MPLU02252993.1_pt1 | contig 11862 bp, 8 predicted proteins | sample 1617381 | NCBI WGS metagenome assembly MPLU02 (sample SAMN05944801, study PRJNA350692) | marine metagenome | biome: marine; feature: ODZ; material: water; isolation source: 90 m water sample filtered on 0.2 um supor filter | place: Pacific Ocean | collected 2012-04-08 | depth 90m m | reverse complement strand
AGCATGGACGCCAACACTGGCGACCCAATGCTCGGCTGGGACACCGACCAGTTCCCCACCAGCGTTTACCTCACCGCCCAGTGTATGCTCTCGCTCCTCAAGATGGGCGGCTTCAAAACCGGCGGCGTGAACTTCGACGCCAAGGTGCGCCGCGAAAGCTACGAACCGGTGGATCTCTTCCACGCGCACATCGGCGGCATGGACGCCTTTGCGCGCGGCCTCAAGATCGCGGCCGCCATCCGCGCCGACGGTCGCCTGGAAGAATTCGTGAAAAATCGCTACCGCTCATGGGACACCGGCATCGGCAAAAAAATCGAGTCCGGCAAATCCAGCTTCAAGACTCTTGAGACATACATTCTAAAGAAAGGCGAGGTCACAAAAAACGAAAGCGGCCGTCAGGAATTCCTAGAGAACCTTATCAACGAATTCATCTAAGATCCGCGAAACCAATTATCCAAAAGGCGGCTCCCAGGAGCTGCCTTTTTTCTTGGTCCAACAAAAAAACAGGCGTTGCGGAATAGGGATTTCGAGCCTAGTTTTTGCGAGTGAAACCGACTTACCCAAACTGAGAGACAAGCTTGTCCTGATTTATTTCTGCGACTATTGGTGAACGCCCTGCGTACGTGAACATCCCAAACTCAAGTTCGCGAACTCCTGGCCAAGCTACAGTGAGTTTACCTTTTCCAAAAAATTCGAAATCAAAAATGACACTGAACAGAACGAGTTGCACCGCGATCGCAACGCTAGGCCTGATAGCCACAACGCTTCCCCTTGGCCAGGCGCATGCGGATCAATTTAAGGAAGCCAAGCCGAGCAACTGGCATCACTGGCGTGGACCGGATGCCAACGGCGTCTCCACCACAGCCAAGCCCCCCCTCCAATGGAGCCCAACCAACAATATCCAATGGAAGACGCCGATCGAGGGCAACGGCAGTTCCACCCCGATCATCTGGGGCAACAAGCTTTTCATCCTCACAGCGATCAATACCGGAGAAGTGAACCCGACACTGCCCAAGCCGGAGGATCAGCCTAAGCGTGTCTTCGGTATCACACACCCAAATACCTCCTACGAGTTTGTCGTGCTCTGTCTCGATCGACACACCGGCAAAGTCTTATGGCGTCAGACCGCAACCAAACTGATCCCGCACGAAGGCGCGCACCGTGACAACAACTTCGCTTCCGCCTCGCCCACCACCGATGGAGAGCGGCTATATTGCTGGTTCGGTTCCGCCGGTTTGTTTTGCTACGATCTCAACGGTAAAAAACTTTGGGATCGCAAACTCGGCAAAGTGCAAATGGGTGCGTATCTCGGCGAAGGCTGCTCGCCCGTCGTACAAGACGGTAAAATTGTCATCGTCCGAGATCACTCCAAACAATCCTTCATTGAAGTTCTCGACACCAAAAACGGCATGTCACTCTGGAAAGCTGAACGCCAAGAAAAAAACGCATGGGCCACGCCGGCCATCGTTTCGCACAGTGGCAAAACACAAGTCATCACCACCGCATCCGGCAAAGTTCGTAGTTACGACCTGAACTCCGGTAAAGTGATCTGGAAATGTGCCGGTCTCACCGGCAACGCCATTCCATGCCCGGTAGTCGAAGGCGACACCGTTTACTGCATGACCGGCTACAAAGGCTACTCTCTGATGGCCATCCCGTTGAATGCCAAGGGCGATATCACTGGTTCCGATAAAATCCTCTGGACCAAACGCCGCGGAACACCTTACGTCCCTTCCCCGATCCTGTACGACGGGCTGCTCTACTTCACCCAATCCAACCAGGCGCTTCTCTCCTGTGTGAACGCCAAGAGTGGCAAAACCTACATCGATCGTACACGCCTCAAAGGCCTCACGAACATTTATGCGTCGCCCGTCGGGGCGGACGGCAAAATCTATCTGAACGATCGCAACGGTGTGAGCCTCGTCCTAAACCGCTCACGTGAACTCAAAGTCATCGCAAAAAACGAACTCGGCGAACAAATCGTTTCCTCACCCGCACTTGCGGGAAACCAGCTATTCATCCGGGGACGCCGCTTCCTCTATTGCATCAGCGAGAAAAAGTAGGGAGCGCTATCCGTGCTATTCCATTGCCTGCAGTGCGTTGGCGAAGGCTTTGCCGATTTGGGCTAGGATTTTAGCGGAGCCGAGGTAGTGGTAAGCAGCGTTGGAGGTGCCGACTTCCAAAATCTTGAGTTCCTTTTTCGTGAACAGTTTGGCAGTAAAGTCGGCGATGATATTGTCGCGTTGCTCACGAGTGAGGGTTTGGTCGTTGGACAACTCGCGGCGCTTGGCGTTTACCTTGCCATTGCGGTTGACCAATTCGGAGAGCTGAAGGTCCCAATAGTTTTCTGTGAACACGGCAGTGACGTTACCTTTGAATTCCGACAGCTTGGCGGGCGCAGCCATCGCTTTGCGGAATTCGCCGTGGATGCCAGCGTAGCGTTTTTGGTCCTGGCCATACTTGGCAATCGGTCCGCCCGCGCCCATCACGCCGATGACAAACGGCAGCTTCGGTGCTTTCAAATCCCGGCGCACGTCGCGGATAAAATGCGCGAGGTTTTTGCTGTAGGCATCGTAACTCCCCGGCTGGCCGCGCGTGGGATAAGTGCTGCCGTCTACCATGTCATTCCATCCCTGAAACCACACGAAACCCGCCAACTCGTAGCCCGCCTTCGCGTCGTAATCGGGATACACGCGCCGGATGTCGGCTAGCACTTTGTGGATGTGCTCCAACATCAGGCGGTAGTAAACTCCCGTGCGCTCGGTCTGCTCCTTGCGCACCTCGGCCACGTCCTTGCCGCGCTTTTTAAAATTCTCCAGTTGTTGCTGGTTAAATTCATACGGTCCGGCGCTCGGCGGACGAAAATCTGTGTTCAGTGATTTGCCGCCCCACGAGGTCTTGACTAACAGGATCGGTTCGCCGACGTGGTTCTGCATCGTGATGCCAAACGTCAGCTCCGGCCCGATCTTTGGCCCGCGCCCGCCGGCTCCGTAGCCCACGGTCAGCCGCCCATGTTTCTCACCCGATTCCAGCGAGGGTTCGATGGATGAAATCCAAACATTTTCCTGCACCTTCGCCGTGCCGTCGGGATTGCGGATCGCCTTGAGCAACGGTGCCGTTTTCGGGTCCATGCCCAAATGCTCCAGCGTGCGCTCGGCCGCGTGGCCCTGCATGTTGGACTGCCCCACGAGCAGATAGATTTTCAGTGGCTTAGGCGCAGCGTGAATGGACAGCGCAGTGAAGATCAGAATTGAAATTAGAATTCTCATGGCTTTCGAGGCGGCATCTTGACGTTTGTGATGACGAAGTCCACCAAGTTTTGGCTTTGGAACCAGCCGAGCCACATGTTGTGGCCCTGACCCTTGACGATCTCTAGCGTCATGAAGCCACCCAGCTTGTCGTAGCGTTCCTTGATGAGGGCGGAATTTTTGTCCAAGGGAACGGCGCCGTCCTTGTCGCCGTGAACATGGAAGATGGGTACCTTCGCCTTAGCCAAAGGAGCCAGTCGATCAATGGGGTTGTGTTTGGATAGTTCAGCCTCAAGTTGCTCGGCGGTTAAACCATAAGCCCCGCAAGCACGCTTAAGACCGGGGTAGCTGGCAATGTTGCAGACCGGGTAAATGCCGGTGATACAGCGAACCTTTTCGGGATTTTCCACCGCCCAGCAATACAGCATGAGACCGCCCCGGCTCCGGCCCAAGAGACAGGCCTCTTTGGCAAGGCCCCGTTTCTTGATCAGGTACTCATGCAACGCGGTGTACACCGCCCGACCCTTTGGGCTGCCATAGGATTCCCCCACATCCACACCGGCAATGGCGATGCCCGCCTTAAGAAACCGCTCGAACATCCATTTCTCTGAATTTGACGGCAACCCACGCAGGGTTGGCGCGTACCAAACCCACGGGATCGGGTTACCAGTCTTGGGTTTTTCGGGCAGAATCAGGAACGCAGTACGCTCCTGAATGAGGAACACTTCACCCTTGAGAGGCAGTCGCTTTTCAGCCGCTTGAAGCGGCATGACTACCGCAAAATAAAACACGGTCAATAAGCTGAATGATCTTTTCATCGGGACGAGCATCAGTTTAACCCCGCCGCCGCAAGGGCCAAACCTGCGGCGGTCACGCCTTTGATGAGATCGCGACGACTCACGTTACTCTTGTTTTCGTTTGATTCGTTCCTTCTATTTTTTTTGTTCATAACGGTAGTTCTATTTTGCCTGTGACAAGTAGGAAATCAGGTCGGCGAGCTCTATCGTCGAGAAGCCTCGTTTGGTTGTTGCTGAAGTAAAGTTCATAAAATCAGTTGTCGTCAGGAATCTTTCATAATAGGTGAGAGGTTGAAGCTCACGGTTGTTTCTTCGGCGCCACCTTGAAGTGATGCAGGACGTTTCGGACCAGCTTTCCCAAGGATACGTCGTGATACATGGCCCAGGCGGTTGCGATCGATCCGGTATGAAAAACCCGCCCGCCCTGAGGTCGTTCCCAATAGATAATCTCCGCAATGGTCTGCTCACCTCCAACCCGCTGCTTGTGGGCGTCAGCATTGAAATCAAGGATGTTTCGCTTGTCGTGACTACTGGCGATCGTGAGCATGCCCTTGGGTTCTACCAGCCCTTTCAGCGCCGGGTTCTTGGTCGCCCTCAGCAGCGTCGAGAGTCGTACGTCGTACTCGTGACCGACTGCACCGATGCTATTGTTGACAAAACCAAAGGCATCTCCCTTTTTCAGGTCAATTTTGTAGGGTTCGTTAAAAAGGAAGTGGTCCGGCAGATCGACACGATACGGCTTGAAATTCAAGCCGCTCCAGCCAACGCAAGTCAGGCCCGTCACCTTCCACGCTGGATAGCCGCAAAAGCGCATCAGACTACCGCGCTTGAAGTCATGGCTGTGATATAGCTCTCCCACCTTGGCCAAATTCCGCCCGCCTATGCTCTTGCCGAACTTGCGACACTCCATGACCTCGCCAGTCTCGTCAAAACTTACGCGCCAAAACATGGTGTTCCCGGACATGACCACGGCTGCTCCCCCCGCTTTCAGGTAGTTGTCGAACCCGTCGTATGCGCGAGCCGACCAGTATTCGCTGTGCCCGTTCACGACAACTGCTTGGTAGCCTTTCAATAGCTCAGGATTCCGATGCAGGTCATGATCCGTGACGACGTCGTATTCGTAGCCGTGCTTGTCGAGCCAAAGATGCAGGAACCGCTCGCCGCGGAGCAGATGGCTGTATCCTGCTCCGATATAGGTCTTGTTGGGGCCGCCCGCCGGCCAGGGCACTTTCATGCCAATCTTGTATGTCGGCTGGCCGTTGTGGTGGTCACTGTAGCAACTGTATCTGGGAGCTTTCGGGTGGCTGCTGGCCAGGCCGCCTGTCCCCATGTTGATCAAGCCCAGCCCATGGTTGACCGGGAACGGAGTCGAATTGTAAGCCAGCCAAGTGTTTGACGAAACAAGCACCAGTAGCGGTGCTTTAGGCTTGGACTCCGGCCGCCGCACGATGAACGAGGTGTGGTAGCGCATCGGTTTGCCGTTCAACTTGAAGTCGAAGCGCCCTGCGTAAACGCCCGACTTGGTGTCGGCGGGAACGCGAAAGCGATGATTTACCTTCCAGCGAGCATTGTATATTTCGTCGGCAGCCAGGCGGAGCCCATGACCGCGTTTGGCATCCTTGACCGGATCGTATGCCGCATCATGCCGGCCGATCGCCGTCGCATTGAAGCTTGGCCCCCCGATCATCCAGGTTCCCCGGTTGATGATCCGGCCATCTCGTCCGAAGTCACTCGCATCGGCAACCTGTGTGCCGCGTTCCTCTGTGAACGGCCAGCAGGCCAGCAGGTGGTCATCCTTGGGAACGTTTAAGCCGCGATCGGAAAAGCGTTTCTTGATTTGCTCACCATCGAGTGCCCGGTCATAGACGGCGCACATGGCGATATCCCCATTATAGAAGTTCACAGCCTCTCCCTTTTGACCATAGGCGCCGATGCGGAGGGCGGTCTCACCGGGCCGCACCGTTCCGGCAAAGGGGAACTCGGCCGCAAGTTTGCCGTCCACGTAGATCCGTTTTTTCTTCCCGTCCCAGTTGGCAACGAGATGATGCCACTGCTGGGCCTTGATCAGCCCGGGTTGGGTTTGGTGAAAGGCGGCTTGATCGTAGGCGCCTCCTGCCCCGGTCCCAAAGACGATGGTTCCCTCGCTAAGAAACAATCCAACTCCACAACGCTCCGGATAATCGTGCTGGGTGACCAATCCCTGCCAACCAGACAACTGGAACGGGCGGATCCAGCATTCCAGGGTCAGCTGCGACATGCGTCTCTCAACAGGCAACGCCTTAGCCACGTGAAGGTACGAACCAGGATGAATTGCCTGAACCTGCGGTTGTTCGACTCGAAAGGTTTTGAGCACCGGATCCTTGTCCCGGTTCTCCGGGTCCGGGCCCAGTTGCACGACGGAGAGCTCATAAGGGACGGCACTGCTAACGCGCAGCTCAATCTCCTCGCCAGCGGCAATGCTCTTTTGGGCATACGCATGCAGGCCAGGCAAAGGGATCGCATGATGAGGCGGAATATCCTCAGTCGGGGCTGACGCGATCGGCCCCTTTGCCTCTTTCAGAAAGGCCACAGTAGTCTTGGTTTGCCCGGCAAACTCGACAGTCACCTGGTTTCCCGGCGCATCAAAACCCCAAATGGGTACCTCGGATTCCCGTTGAAGAATCATGTTGTCCGTAAACGGTACGGCCAATTCCAGTTGCTGATCGGCAGCTGACACGCTGAGCGCCATAGAGAGTGTAAGGAAAAGGGGGAAGAGTATTTTTTTCATGTTATGATAGTCGAATTCTAGATTCATTGAAACCGTCGCTCTCGCTCGAGACAGTTACCTGGCCACGACATCTTCTAGGCAATGGTTCGATCGGGCCGAGGTGAAACACACCCATTGTTTCAAAATCGATATTCGATAACGGAACGATTACCTGTAATAGCCAACCTTGCGCGGTTTGACACCAAGCTTCTCGTAATTGAACCCGGCCTTTAACGGCTTGTAGTCGCCAATGATGGCAACGGAGCTGTCCGGCTTGACTTCTTTTTCCATACCCAGCCCCCAGTAGACCGCGTTTACCGTCATTCTCCTTATCCCTTCATTTTCAAAGTCTACCGCCGACCCCATTGTAAAATGAAAAACCTTTGACTCTAGACCTTTGTTCCCGATCCATGTTTTTGTCCAAGCGACAGGCAAAGGCTCTTTTTTGGTGTTAGGCAGAGCATCTTTTTTGAGGTTGATCAGTGGCTGCCCCAAAACCAATGACGTGCAATCCTTAGGGAAAGGATTCTTATCGTTGTGGCATCGGTAAACATCGGACGTTCCCCAAATATCTTCCACGCCGACCAAAATAGGATGCTTCTTACTATCAGAAACAACGACGCCACGCGTTGCTTCACGATGCCAACCGCCGTGATGCCCCATGAAAGTGCCTCCCAACATTTCGCGAAGTGAAATATTTTTGCCACTTTTTTTGTACTGCAACCCTCCCCAGAAACCATGGTTGGCAGTCCGCAAAGCGATAAGTGGTTTTCCTGAATCGAAGTAGTCATAAAAGTGCTGCATCTGATCTTCCGGAAGATGCATAAACCGCGAAAGCCAAATGACAGAATCGGCTTTAGCCAAATGCCTAAGACCCGGAATATTATGGCGTTTCGTTTTGTCTTTGAATGGAGCCGGCATCGTCGGATCGACTTCGCCTTTTTCATTGACGGAAAACAGAACGGTACAGTCAAAACCATGATGTTTGGATAGGACTTTCGCCAGCATTGGCATGGATTGTTCACTGCGATATTCCTGCTCGGCCGCAATGAGGACAACGTGCCTGCCTTTTCCGGGGCCTTTTGTCCCTGAATAAGTTAACCACAAGCCATTTTTTGAGACGGCGGATTTGGAGCTCCCCTGCTGAGCTTCGAGGTCGTTTGACAAAGCAATGCAGAAGATGAATAGGAAAGTGATGTTAATTCGGCTCATAGAGAGTAGCGCTTTCGGTTTCATACCCCGGAATGTTGATCTATTTGGATCCCCCCAACAGCTCCACCATTGCCTTACCCATGGCTTCGCCCACGTTCATGTAGGTCTCAGCATTGCCACCATAGTGGCCACCTGAACTGCCGCCCTTGGACAAGGGATGCGTGTACACGCTGGCGACGTTACCCTTGAATTCCGGGTACTTGCCGGACTTGCCGTCCACCGCCTGCATGGCATTCAAAATTTTACCGCCACCATCAGTCGCATCCTTCTTGGTTTGGCCAAGGGAAGCACAGACGAACTTTGCCTTGGGCGCATTGAAGTCCTTGCGAAGTGTCTTGATGAGATGAACCAGGTTCTTCTCGTACCGGCTGGAAAGCGCGGCGCTGCGGCTATCCCGATCACCCTGCCACCAGAGAAAGCCGGCGACCTCATATTTCTTGGCCCCGGGATAATACTTGTCGAGTTCCGAGAGAACCTTCTTTGCCCGAGCAATATCACCGTCGTATTGCATGCCGGCGTACCACTTGATTTTCTTGGGCTCGGTACCCTTGACCCACTTTTCAGGTGTGCCCTTGTACCCGGGATGAATCCAAGTAACGCCCTTGGCATCAGTGAATTCAAAGCCTTCGCCTCCCGGTGGCAACAAATCCCAGCCCAAGGCACGGTTGCCGATGCAGCTCTTAAGAATCAGGACTGGCGCGTCGACCGCATTGCCAATGTGGTGGCCGATACCAAACTCCGGGCCGATCTTTCCGCCCTTGATGGTCATCCACTCGTTGTTGAAGCCCCGCATGCCACCGGTGCCACTACCCATGACGCGCACGTTGCGGACGTCTTTTCGTTCAGTCCAATTACCGGCCACATCAACGAGGTAGGGGTACAAGTTCTTTTCCTTAACCGCGTGTTCGAGTGAGCCGTCACCGCCCTTGATTTTTCCGGCCCCCAGCATATTGGACTGCCCCAAGAGGATGTAAACCTGAACGGGCTTACTCATATCCGCCGGTTTACCATCCGGATCGGGCAAAGGTTTGTCCTTAGCCGATACCGACAGGGTTAGGCCCGCCAGCAAACTAGTGGCCGTGAGAGTTTGGATAAGTTTATTTTTTAGTTTCATATTATTTCTTGGGATTTCGAAGTTTTGAGAAAACATTGCCCGTTGGCTTGGGCGGCAGAGCCGTCTGCCATTGCTCGAGTGTTTTTGTCAGTTCCTTTACGACCTTGGGATGTTTCTCCTTGAGATCATTCTTTTCAAGGGGATCAGTGACCAGATCGTAAAGCTCCACATAACCGGCATCCCGATTAGCAACCAGTTTCCAGTTTTTACTTACCACCGCATAGGACACCCAATGGTCCGGCTTGGTTTTGCGAGCCGGCCAGGGGGCAATCGTCTTCCAGAAAAGCGGTTTTTCACGCAGCGCTTTCCCATTTCCTTGCAAGGTCTCCACCTGACTGACTCCATCAGGCCGGTAGGAAGCCGGTAACTTTACCCCTGCAATTTCACAAAAGGTGGGCAGTAAATCCACCGCTGAAAAAATGGAGGTCTTGTCCACCTTACCCGCGGCAATCTTACCGGGCCAACGGGCAATAAAAGGCACCCCTACCCCCCCTTCAAAGAGGGCGGCCTTGTATCCCTTGCGCCCTCCGGTAATGCCCTTGGCTGCTGCTATTCCATAGCCAAGCCCTGTTGCGGAATCATAACCGAGAGTCAAGGGTGCGTCCGGAGCCCCGCGGGCAGGTCCGTTGTCGGAACTAAAGATTACGAGGGTGTCCTTGGCCAGATTCAACCGATCCAAGGCGTCGAGCAATTGGCCTATCCTCAAGTCGGCATGAAAAAGAGTCGCCGCATAGATCGCATCTTTCTCCCCGAGCTCTGCAAAGCGCTTCTGCAACTTGGGGTCGACGTGAAAGGGAGTGTGTGGCTCATGAATCCAGAGGTTGATAAAGAAGGGTTTATCCGCCTTATGGCTTTTCTCAATGAAAGGAATGGCGCTCTTGACGTCATCATGCACGTACATCTGGGGCCCGGAACAATTGAAGGCTCCATATTCATCAAACCCATATTCACTAGGAAAAGGTGCATCAGGGATCATGTCATTGGCCAAGTGCCATTTACCAAAGTGGGCAGTCGTGTAGCCTGCACTTTTAAGGAAGCGTGACAAAAGCGGGGCCTTGGGGTCTAGCCAATCGGGCATGTTACGCCTAGCATTACTGGGCACCCAGGCGAAGTGCCCGTCAATATTGTAGCGTGCGGGAAAATGCCCGGTCATGATCGCAGTGCGACTGGGGGAACACACGCCACTGGCAGTGGTAAACCGGTGAAAGTCAGTTCCTTCCTTTGCCAGACGATCAATATTGGGGGTCTTCACATAAGGATGCCCGTGGCAACTGAGATCGCCCCATCCCCAGTCATCTGCAAAGATGAAGAGTATATTGGTTGGCGCCTCACTCGCAGAAGCCTGCGGAGCAAGCCCAAAAATGAGCAGCGCCATGAATGTTATTATTCTATCCATAAGGCTTCGGCCCCAACCTGCTACTTTTCAAGGTGCACGGTTACCTGCAGCCACAACTCATGCGCAAACAAGGTTAGGATATGTCCCATTGCGATTACAAGACCCGCGCTTATCGGGATAAGTATTTTTTATTCCCATCAGTTTTACGTTATACTGTATTATTATTTTTAACATCATAAATCTTCTGCTTCATCGAGGCCGGGTGGATTGCAGCGCGGCGGCGAAGTGGGTGGCTAGTTCGGTAATCTCTTTTTCACCGTGCGCCAGGGAGAGGTAGAGCTTGGTACCCATCGGGTTGAGGAACACGCCCAGCCGCAGCATTTCCAGCATCACGGCGCGGCCGCGCTGGCGGTCGGCGGCGAGCCAGTCGCGGTGGCAAAGCACCGGGCGATCGAGGAACACCGACTGCGCCAGCGGCCCGTCGCCGAGCACCTGCGCCGTCTCGCCCGCTTGGCCAAGCGCGCTCCCAAGGCGCTCCCGCAATAACCGCCCCATCGCGTGCAGCCGGTCGTAAACACCCGGCTCGCTGAACAGGTCGATGGTGGCCAACGCCGCCGCCGCAGACACCGGGTTGCCGCCGGTCGTCGAGGCGGACCACGCGTAGTTCGGCCCAGGCAAACGCTGCTCGTTCACCGCCTCCATGATGTCCGCGCGACCCCCGAACGCGCCGATCGGGAAGCCGCCGCCCAGTCCTTTGCCGTACGCCACGAGGTCGGGCGACACACCGTAATATTCCTGCGCACCACCGAGAGCCAGACGGAAGCCGGTGACCACTTCGTCGAATACCAGCACGATGCCCAGCTTGGCCGTGACCTCGCGCAGTCCCTGCAAAAAACCGTCCACCGGCGGGATGCAGCGGTGCAGCGGCTCGACGATCACGGCGGCCAGATCGGCGGCGTGGTCGGTGAGAATCTGCTCCGTTGCCACGAGGTCGTTGTAGGGTGCCACCAGCACATCGCGCTCGACCCACGGCGCGCCGGTGCCGGCCGGATCGGGCCGCGGCAACTCGGGCGGGTCGCTGCCGACGAGGCTCGTCACGCCCTCCGGATGTTGCCCGTGATACGCGCCCTCGAATTTCAAAATCTTCGCCCGCCCGGTCGCCGCTCGCGCCGCCCGCAAACACAGCATCGTCGCCTCGGTGCCACTGGCAACAAAACGGATGCGCTCGACGCACGGACTGAGGTCGGCGATGCGCTCGGCGAGCTCGACCATCGGCCGGGTGACGGCGGCAAAGTTCGCGCCGTTCGCCGCCGCCGCGTTGGCTACCTCGAGCACTTTCGGGTGCGCGTGGCCGACGAGCGCCGCACCCCACGCCATCGTCATGTCGAGATACTCGCGGCCGCCGGTGT
>MPLU02238953.1_pt1 | contig 11871 bp, 14 predicted proteins | sample 1617381 | NCBI WGS metagenome assembly MPLU02 (sample SAMN05944801, study PRJNA350692) | marine metagenome | biome: marine; feature: ODZ; material: water; isolation source: 90 m water sample filtered on 0.2 um supor filter | place: Pacific Ocean | collected 2012-04-08 | depth 90m m | reverse complement strand
GATGGCGGCGACCACCGGCGCGTCGATGTCAGACCAGTTACGGTACAGCCGTGAGTTCGAGCGCGAAGCGGATGTGTTGAGCCTTAGCATACTGACGGACGCCGGCTATCCCGCAGGCGCGATGATGGATTTTCTCAAGAGGCTCGATCAGGAAAATCGATTACAAAGTTCCGAGGTGCCGGAGTATCTCAGAACCCACCCGTTGACTCAGAACCGGCTTGCACTGGTTGAAAGCCGGTTGCGTAAATATGGTGATGTTGCCGACAACCCCTCACTCGATTACCACCATGCGCACGCTCGTGTCCGGGCGATGTTCGAAGGCCCTGGTGGTGAGGGATCCATTGCCGGGTTTCTCCACGAGGCAGAGTCAGCAGATGCGCTAATAGCAAGAGCGGCGCGCTATGGCCTGGTGCTTGCATTGATTCAGCAGGGCGATCACGTGGGCGCTATAGAGGCCGCCGGAGGATTGCGTGCTGATTATCCCGAATACCCGCTTTACGATATTGCTCTTGCGGAGGCGTTGCTGGCGGATGGCAAAGCAGGTCGGGCGATCGAAGTTCTCGAGTCGACAGGGGATGGAGGCGATAGCTCCGTCCCTATCGCCTACTACCTAGCGGACGCACTCATGAAATCAGGCCGACTGGACGATGCGCGGCTGCGCCTTCGAAGCGCATTGAGGCGATCACCTTCGGATAGTGCTCTGTATAAGCTTCTTGCCCGGGTTGAGGGTGAGCGCGATCAATGGGCCCAGTCATTTCAGGCAATGGCGGAATATTCTTTTTTGCGCGACGAGCTGGACCAGGCGCTCAGTCATCTGCAGACCGCGATGACACACACTGCAGACAGCGCCTATCTTAAAGCCAGTATTGATGCGCGAATCAAGGAAATTGAGAGAAACCGGGGCAAAACAAAGTAAGTTGGACTTGCTCAGAAAATGCATGTACCTATCGATAAGCAGAATCGATAGGGCTTTAAGATGCCTTTCCTTGCCACTGGCCGAAAAATTCGGTTAAATGCCGGTTATTACGTTATTAGCAGAAATTATCTCACTTATCAGATAACTAACCACGAGCACCGCGTTTCTTTGGGAGAAGTGCGCGGCGCTGGCAACCGGAGGATAACTATGCACAAGTTTAAACGTGCGTTCTTGACAGCTGCTGCAGCGATTTCACTGGTCGCAACGACTGGTGTGACTTCGGTCGTCCAGGCAGGCGAATGGCCTACTGAAAAACAATGCAAGGCCGGGGCTGCCAAGGATGGAGACAACATCATCAAGGGCTGGTGCGTTGCGGTGAACCGAAGGGGCGGCAACTGCCTTGCCTGTCACCAGGCAATGGTGACTCCCTGGCCGGAAGGCTTTCCTCCGGGAGGCAATATTGCACCTCCACTCGTTGCGATGGCGGCGCGTTACCCAAATCGTGAAGATCTTCGTGCTCAGATCTGGGATCCCACGGCAAAGAATCCCCTGACCTCGATGCCGCCGTTTGGCAAGCACAAGTTGATCAGCGAAGAAGATATCGATCTGCTGGTGGACTGGTTGCTTTCGATTTAAGCATCCCACATTCCAGGGACTTGAGGAATAGACCCACCTTGGCGGGGCTTAGGTCCGGATCAGATACCTTAAGACTTCTAGATAAAGATAACGATCAGAAAACCCGATTCATTCATTAAGAGAAGGCAAAAGTTATGAAACGCAGAATTTTTCTTAAAGGCTCGCTAGCGACGACCACACTCATGGTAGCCGCTAGTGCTGGCATGCTCACCCCGACACGGGTGCTCGCGTCGGCCTGGCCGAAGGCAGCGTTTGAGGCAAAAACCGAAGCTGAGGCGCTTAACGCATTTTTTGGCACCTCAGACGTAGCGCAAAGTGATCAGGTCTCCATCAAGGCGCCCCTTCAGGCCGAAAATGGTGCCGTCGTCCCGATTAAAGTAATGACGTCACTAGAAGATGTAGAGGGGATCGCAATCTGTGCGATCAAGAACCCGAGGCCCTATACCACTTCCCTGCGGGTTTCAGGTGGAGGCGGAGGTTTATACAGCACGCGTATCAAGATGGGCCAAACCTCTCCGGTGAATTGCTATGTGAAGGCAGGCGGAAAGCTCTACATGGCATCCCAGGAAATCAAAGTCACCGTCGGTGGTTGCGGCGGCTAACTCGACAGAATCAAGCAGGAGAAGTGTGATGGCATCGACCAAGATGAAGATCAAAAAGAGCAAGGGCGGGGGCTACGAGGTCATGGTCCTGGCTAAACATCCGATGGAAACTGGAAACCGTAAAGATAAGAAAACTGGCGAGAAAATTCCTGAGCATTTTATTGAAAACATGGAATTTTCAGTTAATGGAGAAGTCGTAGCGCAAGCAAATCTAGGCACGGGTGTGTCAAAGAATCCCCTGATTGGTGTAGGCATCCCTAATGCAAAGCCGGGCGATAAAGTGACCGTCAGTTGGGTAGATAACAAGGGTGAAAGCGACAGCGCGGAAAAGGCTGTTAAGTAGAACGCAACGTGCTGATGCGGGCATGATGTGACTACAGTCATCGTTCGGGCTCAGCGATCTGAGGAGAAGAAAATGAAGAAACTGGTATCACTGACGCTGGCAGCAGGGCTTGCCGTAGTAGGGACATCAGCTGTACAGGCCATTTCCGAGTCGGAGATCCAACAGGACATCGAGGCCTTCCAGGGCTATTTCCTGAAGCGCTTTCCGGGCCTGACCATTGAGGATTTCCAGGATGGCGTGAATGCCGTGCCGCAGTACGCACACCGTCGGGCGAACTGGGAATTGGCAATGGAATTTCCGCCCTACGAGCCGGAGATGGAAAAGGCTGCCGAGGAGTGGAATGCGCCTTTTAAGAACGGTAAGTCGATGAATGGCTGTAATTTGGCGGCAGGGAATGCTTATCCGGTGTTTGATGCATCGACAGGTGACCTTCGTACCATCGTCGGTGATATCAATGCCTGCCTCAAGGCCAACGGAGAAGATCCGATCAAGAACGTCAAGCGAGGAAAAATGGCCCGCTTGATCGCTCACTATCGCTCCCAGTTCAACGGCGAGAGAATGGCAGTAGATTTTTCTGACCCCGGCGCTCAGGCTTGGTACGAAAAAGGCCGTCAGTTCTACTGGGCCAAACGCGGTCAGTTGAACTTTTCCTGTGCTGATTGTCACGTGCACAATTCTGGAAACAGTGTGCGCGGCGATGTGCTGAGCCCAGGATTGGGCCACGGTGTAGGATTCCCGGTATGGCGGACTAAGTGGCAGGTGGCCGGCAAGCCTTGGGGCACCATGCACCGTCGCTACGGAGGCCGTAACAAACAGGTGCGTGCCCACCCGTTTAAGGCGCAGGGCGAAGAGTACAAGGCCCTCGAGTTCTATGAAGCGGTGATGAATACCGGCATACCGTTGAAGGTACCTAGTCAGCGTCAGTAGGAAGCCGACGATGCGACTGGAGCCTGAGGTATAAGTGTATAAGTACCGTTTGGCCCGAGTCGGAACCGATACAGAAAAACCTGGCCTAGCGGCCGGGTTTTTTTGTCGCCGAAGGTGAGAGGTATTCCGGCGAGACCCAATTTTGCGACCCAGCGTGATGTTTTGACCACCTAAACGAGGTATCCAGATGAGTCTTGACCGTAGAGAATTCATGCGCCTGCTGGCGATGGCAGGGGCGGCCGGTATGACGGTCAATAGCCGGGTCTTTGGTGATGCTGGTGTTGAGTACGACCTGCCCGCCTTTGGCAATTTGTCACTTCTGCATTTTACGGATTGCCACGCACAACTGATGCCGGTTCACTTTCGGGAACCCAACATCAATATTGGGATCGGAGAGGCCTTCGGCCAACCCCCGCACGTTGTCGGCGAGCATTTTCTGAAGCACTTTGACATCGCCCCCGGGTCCGCTAAGGCGCACGCCTTCACCTTTTTGGACTTTGAAGCAGCAGCGCGGAAGTACGGCAAGGTCGGCGGTTTCGCACACCTTGCGACGCTGGTGAAGCGGCTCAGGGCATCGCGGCCAAACAGTCTTCTGCTGGATGGAGGCGACACCTGGCAAGGGTCTGCGACATCGCTTTGGACGCACGGCCAGGACATGGTCGATGCGTGTAAGTTGCTTGGGGTGGACATCATGACCGGGCACTGGGAGTTTACCTACGGGATGGAACGTGTCCGGCAGATCATCGACGAACATCTCTCACCGATTGAGTTCCTTGCGCAGAATATCATGCTGACCGAGGATGCTTCCTTCGAGGGCAAACCCGCGTTTGATGAAGAATCCGGACAAGTGTTTAAACCCTATACGATACGGGAGATGAATGGGATCCCGGTAGGCATCATCGGTCAGGCCTTTCCTTATACGACGCTGGCGAATCCGCGTTACATGATGGAAGACTGGAGTTTCGGTATTCGTGAAGAACAGTGCCAGGAGATGGTCGATGCCGTGCGCGCTGATGGCGCTCAGGTGATTGTGCTGCTCTCCCATAACGGTATGGATGTGGATCTGAAACTTGCGAGCCGGGTGACCGGTATCGACGTGATTCTTGGAGGCCATACCCACGACGGGATGCCAAAGCCCAGTCTGGTCAGTAACACTGGAGGCAAGACACTGGTCGTCAATTCCGGGTCGAACGCCAAGTTTCTCTCGGTGATGGACCTCGACGTCCGCGGCGGGCGCGTGGCCGATTACCGGTATCGGCTTCTGCCAATTTTCGCCAATCTGCTGGAGCCTGACCCACAGATGGCATCGTTCATTGAGACTGTCCGCGAGCCCTTCAAACAGCAACTCGAAACGGTGCTCGCCACGACGGAGACCACGCTGTATCGGCGCGGCAACTTTATCGGTACTTTTGACCAGGTTATCGTTGATGCACTCATGGAGGTGCGGGGTGCCGATATCGCCTTCTCGCCTGGTTTCCGATGGGGTACCAGCGTGCTGCCGGGTGACCCCATCACCGTCGAACATCTGATGGACCAGACCGGGATTACCTACGCTAAATCTACGTTGACAGAAATGACCGGCGAGATGATCAAACTGGTCCTTGAGGATATCGCTGACAATCTTTTCAATCCGGATCCTTATTACCAGATGGGTGGTGATATGGTGCGGGTTGGAGGCCTTCGCTACGCTATCGATCCTGGAGCGCCGATCGGTAAGAGGTTGTCGGATCTGGAACTTAACGGCAAGCCTATTGATCCAGCGAGAAACTACAAGGTCGCAGGTTGGGCGAGTGTCAATCCTCAGCCCGATGAATTGCCTGATATCTGGGATGTCGTTGCAGAGTACCTGCGCGACCGGAAGGTGATCCGAGATATGGTACCCAACATCCCGAAGGTAAAGGGAATCGCGGGTAATCCAGGTTATGCCGCACTGAAATGAGAATCCGCTGGGTAGAACTCAGTGCGGTGATTACCCGCTCACGGATTTAACAGAGTGTCTAGTGCAAAAAAGACCGGGCTCAATACCGGCTCGAGTTTTCTGCGCATCAAGCTTCCGACAGCGTCGCTTCTAGCAAAGAATGGCACAACCAGAGGTTCCCCACAAAGACTTAGCGTAATCAAAGCGGCCTGCTGTTGATGTAACTGCGCGGCGGTCTTTGCTCCCGCCCCGTCTTTCGCAAAAGTCTCTGTCGACAACACCGGGAAGGCGGCAATCGCACGCTGCAGAGCATCCGCTGAGCGCGGTAGTTCTTCCTCGCCACGCAGGGGTTTGCAGTAGTCGCCCAGTGCATTGAGCGTGTCCACGACGGTGTCCATGTCGATAGCCTGTTTCAAAGCGCTTTCGACACAACGCAGAAAGTGCCTGCCTTGTACAGAGCCGGTTCGCGTCAGTAATGTCTCCATCGGGCCGGTTCCCATGAAGGAGGCCGTGTGAGGGTTAGTTTCTGTTTCACAGGGTACGTCTAGGTACTGTGGTCCAGCGCTGAGGAACCCTACTAACCAGGCTACATGATCCTGTGTTTGCGCCCATAGCCGTTCGATTTCCTGGTCATTCAACAAGTGGGAGCGCAGCAGCAGTTTCACGGTATCGATGATAGGTCGGCTGGCGGCCTCAAACGGAAGATGATCAAGAAGAAAGTGTCCAAGCGTTGGGCCGGTGCTGCCGTTAGCGACGGCAGGGTGCGCGAGCATCAGGCGTGCCACTTCTGCGGTGGGCAGGCACCACCAGGCGCGCCGAGCCAGTTCATCGTCAAGATTTGGCGATGCTGCAACGGCAACGACGGCTTCCGGTTCTCCAAGGCACAGTAATCTTGTGAGCCGGTCTGTTTCGAGAGCGCCGCTACGGGTCCAGCGGCGGATAAACACCGGGTATCCGCCCGGCGTCCCAAGCGCTAGCACGGAAAGACTCTCACGCACTGCGCGAAGATAACGAACTGGATTGCCGGCGGGCTTAAGGTCGACGCGGTGGGTCGTTGCAGCGGTCAACGCCTCGACGCACATTGTGTCTTCATTAATTCGGATGGCGAGGGCAGTAGCCGCCAGAACATTTAATCTCAGAGTATCTTCTTCGACAAGTAGCATGAGGTATGTTCGATACTGATACCCACCCAAGGGGGATATCCCGATCCCGGTTCTTAGGGAGTAATATTGTCCGCGGTTTTAGGTCGTGGCTTCGTGGGAGGTATTTATGAATATGGTCTATTATGAAACGATCGATAAGCTGGAAAAGATGGATGCGAATCCGGACTATGTCCAGGGATGGGCCGGTGGATTTTTAGGAAACCCACAGCGGGAAGAGCAGCGTGTGACGGAAGCATACTCAGCCGGTTATGAGGATGGCCAGAACAAGACCATCGACAGCGCTGCGGATTGGAAAGCAAGTTAACCCTCTGTCTGTGGTTTAGGCTGGTGAAGTACTCTGAGCCAGGCCCCCGCCGGAATGCAGATTCATCATTGATTTGCCCAGTTGCCTGACTACGTCTGGGCCGTCGATATCCATCACCTGGTCCATCACCCAGCGGTTGGTCTGATCGCTGCCCATAATCGCCTGAATGTGGTCACTGAATGCCCGTAGCAGGGCATATCCAGGAACCCCGTCGCTGAAGCTGCACTCGCCGTAATGGTTGTTGCGACGATTGAGCGTATCGATGAACTGCTCACGGTAGTCGTCGCCGCCCAATACCTCCGCCGCGTTTCTGTGAAATTGCCCCGCGCAGGCGTGGGCAAGCGCTGGGACAAAAGTGGCGCGGTCAGGCGCTTCCAGCATATCGAAGGCCAGACGGTCGGCGGCGTGCACCAGAAACACCAGGTACTCGCGAATCACTGCTACCCGTTGTACGTCATCCTGGTAAATAAAGTCTTCTGCGTGCAGGTTGCGGCTAGCGGTCAGTGCCAACTGCCAGCAGACGTACCCCAGCGCCTGCCCATTCTTCTCAGCTGATCCGGATTGTCCGGGGTTACGCCACCGGTCGCGAATTCGTGTTTTCATGATCGTTGCGCTCGCCCCGGATTTTATCTTAAGGTGCTGTCTATGTCGGCGTTGCCCCCCTCATTTCTGGATGCGGTACAGCACAACTGTGACGTCTCAGACTCACAGCACGCAGACCATTATTCTTTGTGTGTCTACCTCATGCACATGCGTGAATACTTCCGTTGGGAGCGACAGTTGGGTCCTGATGTGGTGCTTAGTGCAGATGCAGTAGGTGAGTGGGTCCACAAACGTGAAAGCTACTGGGATACGCTGGAGGAGGCATCCTACCGATCCCTGCCCCTGCCCGGACAGCAGGTGGATGCCTTCGATGTCGATGCAGTGAATACGTGGCTGGTGCCGCTCGGTTATGGCTACAGTGCTGGCATCGGCCGATTCGGTAAGCCGATCTTCTTTGTCGGCCGCCTGATCGCTTTGGAGTCGGGCGAAGGTTACCGGCTTTTGTGCACGGGCACTGAACAAGTCCGGGAGATGATTGCTCCTCCTGCTATGACCCGGGGTAACACGATCTGGATAAGGCGTGAGTCATTGCGGCGGGTACTCTGGGAAATGATCGAGGAGTGGCGGTGGAAAAAGCCGCACAACGCCCTGTCCCGCGCGCTCGACAGTTACGGTTTTACTGAGGATGCCCAAAATGCCATTGAGCAGATGGTGGAAGCGTTCGCGGAAACGGCCATCCTGCACGAATTGGGTGAGCGGGTCTGTGGCGAGCAGTTAGGCAGAGATTGGGAGGAGATGTTGTCGGCCACCGAGGACCGGGCCACGGAAGCCCTGATCCGCGCGGTCCGCGATCATCTGGCGGACTGCCTCATGGTGTTACCAGCACTGCTGGCCGAGAAAGACCAGGCACCCTTGCATTTTTATTTCGCTACCATGACCGGTCTTCGTCGCCAACTTTTCCCGGCGCTGGTGGAGGCTTACGAGGAGTCGCTCATCCGGAGCAATGCTTCGCGGCTAAAGCAGGTGGTTCGAGAGGGAGCAAGGCATTGGCTGGAAGGTGCCTCACAGATACTGGGTGCTTATCGCAGGGGCGCTGCCGGTTCAGGTGTCACCCTGAGCACGGAGATGTCGGATCGCCTGAAGTTCTAAACGCCAACCTCCGCACAGTGGTATTGCCTTAGCGTTTTGAACCCTTTTCCTCGTGAGCCAGGTCTACGACCTGTGTCGCGATGTCAGCATAGGACTCACGAAAGCCCGACAGGGGGTGGTCGTTCTCCGGCGCAAAGTAATCTTTGGGGTCAACGCCGCCCTGATGTTCCTGGGCAATGAAGTCCTTTTGCATTTTGAGCATCTTGCGGATCAACTCCTGTTTTTCGCTCATTGGTCTTATCTCCTGGTGTTGTTTTGAATATGTCGGGGTTCGGGCTATCGCCTTTATCCGGACTCAATAGCCGCCCTTACGCATACTTTCGGGAAGTCCGGAAAGCCTGCCTGCCTGTTTGCTTGGATTTCCCGGGAACAGTTCGAAGAGTTCCTTGTTGCTGACCTTGTGACCCCAACGCGAACTCATTTCTTTGAGCAGCGTGCGGTTATTGGGCTGATTGCCGTTGTTGGAAAAATATTCCTCCCGCAGGTACTGAATGATATCCCAGTGGTGTTCAGTTAATTCCAGGTCCTCTGTACCGGCCATGGCTCTGGCGACAGATTCTGTCCAGTCCTCCGGATTTTCGAGAAACCCAGTTTCTGTGGTGGCTATCGTTTTTCCATCAGCGTCAATCGGCATGGCGGGCTCCTGTAGGCGGTAGCAGCATAATGAAATAGGGATCAGTTCCCGTCGTCGGTAATCGGTGTGTGTACGGCAGCAATACTCTTGTGCGGTAAAAAGAGGCCGCACCCCAGCAGGCGGTCGTGCCCAATGCCATTGTTCTGCACCACGGCAGAGTCTTTCAGGCCGAGCTCGGCGATCAACAGGCTGCGGGTCAGCATAGGACCCCCGGGCGTGGTGAAGCGGCGGATACGGCCACACAGCATTTTAGTTGGCGCGATGTCGAGTTCGTCTAGCCACTGTGCGGCGTATTCAAGAAAAATGGATTCATCTGTCGTCGAGTCGCTTACCCGTATGTGCCGGGCCAGCACCGCAGAAAAGGGCGTGAGCGGGCGCACTCGGGCCTCGAGCACGGTCACGGCGTGACCATCGATCTCAAGCGTCTGGTCACTGAGCTTGCACGCCTGCGCGATGCGGTGTTCCGGCACTCTCAGCACAAAACGCGTGCGCGCCGAAAGTTCGATCACACTGCTATCGTCGGGCTGTTGCCAGCCGTTGCCGGACTGGGCACCGTGAATGAGATGAATGCCGGCTTTTGGTTCGTCTTCAAGCCAGGGCAGCACCTGGGTAATCGTTTGGCGCAGTGTCCAGGCGTGATCCGTCGGCAGTTGTCGTCCACGGGTCCGGAAAACGAGATCGATAACAGTTTCCCGAGGGACCGGCACTCTTGCCACAGGGGTTTCTTGCCAGAAAGTAGGCATGGCCATGAAACCGGTCACTGTACCGGTAGTGAGGCTTGGATCGCTTCGCGGTCGATCCACCAGTTATCCTGGACCAGTACATCCACGACATTACGAAGCCGTGGCAGAAAGCGAGCCGGATCATGGAGTTCCAGCCGTTCGATCCACCGGTCGAATGCCTCCTGGTCCTCAATACCGCTATGCCGTCTGGCTACGGCGCCCAGCATCTGATTGGTGAAAAAGGACAGCGACTCATGTTCCTTGCCTTCGCTGCGAAGCTCGACTACGTAAGCGGCTACGGCTGCGGCGACAGCGGCGCCGTCTGAGTCATCGGGGGTTTCTTCAATGATGTCCTGCAACAGAGCTACAGAGAGTTCCGGATCAACCGGAAAAGTCACTGCTAGCCAGACACCGTGACCTAACGCCACGAGCGCGTCTGTTTCTCCCGACTGAAACATAATGCGTGCGGCCTCGATGGCCTCAGCCCAGAGCCGTGCTTTACAAAACCGGTCAAAGCAGCTCCGACCGCTCTGCCAGGCATCAGCCCCGCGCTCAAGCGCCACCTGTAAGCGGCCCTCCTGTAGGGCCAGTTCACGCCATTCGGGCGATTCGAGCTCGATCTCACTTTCGTTTAGTCGGTCTTGGACCGCTGCCAACTGCGCTTCTAAAGCAGCCGATGAGGTCGCGGACTCCTCCTGCGACTCAGCGCCAAGATCGAAGGTGTCACCAAGGTACTTCATGAATCTTGATCTCGGTGGCCCACATCGACCGCGCTGGTAAAGACCGCCTCAAGCCGGTCTTCCCAGTTTTCGGGCGTATCCGGATAGGGTGGCTTGACGTCCATTCGCAAAAAGCGGTCACCCGTGAGCGCTTTCTGACGAACCAGAGAGGCCAGTTCCTCAAAAGAGGACGGCTGGTTTTGCAGGATAAGTTCGCTGATCCAGAGCATCTTGGCGGGATAACGTTTAGATCTGAAGCGCGCTGGTGTACCGGCCCCGGTACACCAGCCGCGTCTGACCAGTCTGTTGTGAATCGTTGAAGGCTTCTCTTCGGTGCGGAACATTGGCACATACGAGACCTTCTCCAGGTCTTAGCCGCCGCCTAACGATTAGATCACCCGACCCGCTGAGAATCTCCCCAAGAGCTGCCACGCCCTCGCGTGTCTGATTATCGTCCTTCCAGATGACGTTCTGTTTGCGGGCGGTGTAGCGCATCCGAAGTGCTCCAGCATCCCAAAAAAATACCGGACCCGAGCATTGCACACGATGAGGGCCGCCTTGCGGGCGATTCTCGGGAATTGTCATCGCGTCCCAGTGGCAAAGCGCCTCTGCCAGCCGAGGATCCTGCTCACGAAGGAGTCCATAGATGATTTCGTGATCCATCGCCTCAAGCGTGCCGCCCTGAAGAGCCGGCCGTACACAGTGGAGCAACATCGTCCGGATGAGTCGGTCCGGGGTATGGTAGTAGCCGTCGGTATGCCAGTTGAGTGGTTTGTTGGTATAGGGAATGTAGCGCTGGTGGGTGCTGATTTTCTCTACCTGAATTTTGCTGAGGCCGTCGGTATCAGCGCAGAGATTCCGGTCCGGAATGCCAAGGCCCAGTTGGGCTGCAAACGCTGTCAGGGTATCGGAGTCAATGTTACTGGGCGATTGGCAGCGATAAATTGCCATGTTGGCGTGTTTGATCCGGATGGCGAGTGCAGCGCGTTCGTCAGTGGAAATCTGATACGGGTTTGCAATGTCGACCACAAGATCGTCAATCGTTTGCCGGTAGCGGATAAGACGTTCCTGCCAGCGAGTGGTCACACCGATATCGACCCCTTTTAGTTGGCTTTGGATAGTCGGTGCGGATACGGTGGTTGCGTGCATGGTGAAAAATATGACAAACCGCCTTATGGCGTGGGATCTGATTCTAGAGCGCCGGCCGAGCGGGAGAACTCCCCCAAAAGGTTGATCTAGAGAATAATTTTCTCTGTACCAATAACCCTGAACACACAGGTTTTTTTGCAATCCCG